>QWCT01001880.1_pt1 | contig 9901 bp, 10 predicted proteins | sample 1972681 | NCBI WGS metagenome assembly QWCT01 (sample SAMN09866701, study PRJNA288562) | Human oral metagenome isolate pre3_saliva, whole genome shotgun sequencing... | isolation source: mouth | host: Homo sapiens | place: USA: California | reverse complement strand
GATAAGCCAAATCCAACTTCTCGGCAGCAAAGAAATTTTCTAGTCTCATCAACTGCTCAATATTCACCATCACTACATCCTTCACTTCGTAATCTGCTGTAACTTTCTTTTCACTAATGATTCTTTGAAACTCTTTATTTAGCAAATAGCTCGGGCCTTCTACATCAAAACAATCATCGAAGTACACTATCACGGGGTAGATAAATTTCACACCATTGGAGGCCCACTTATCAACTTCGTTCAATATACTTGGTAACTTTTCGACAATCACATTTGCCAACTGCCCAATCCCTTTCGCATGCCCCTTGGAATTTGCGACATACTTCTCAAAAATTGCTTTCTTTATCGTCTCATAATCACCGCTTAATTTCTTTTTTGCAGCCATCTGAACATCCTTACATTCAAATACGAAGATCCTATTTCGACGTCTCAGATAATAGTCTGGCATTCCCTTTCCCAGAGCCTTTTCCAGTCCTTCTCCACTATAACTCACATAATTCAAACCAAAACATCTTTTCATCAAGGAGTAAAAGAAGAAGCGTTCCGAGAACTCCTCACCTAAAAACGACCGAAGATTAGCATAACCCATTGTGCGATCCAACACTCCCCTCTTAACTAAAGCGTCCTTCATATCAAAAAGAAGTCCTGTATATGCTTTATCCAGAAACATTTTCATAAGCATGAAGTTGTAGATATTAGGCCCCGTCTTAATTAGAGGCTTTTCCTTCATCATCAGAAAATCCATATCATGTTTATAATGCGATGGATTTAATGTCAACGAATCATAGAAACGACAAGTATCCTTAAGATTCTCACCAATGGCCATTTTGCAATTGGAGAAATCCTTTTCTCCCATTTCCAGAAAAGTCAAGAAGATTTTATCTAAATAATACTTGGCACTGGGTATATCCCTTTCCTTGCAGAATTCATCAACATATTGTGCAAACCGAGTGTTAAACTTTGGGAATTCTATCAAGAGCATATAGCACTTTATCATTAACAGCCTATAATCTCTTGGTGCTTCAATATTATTACTCTTCAAGCAATCTGGCATATAAGACTCTACAAACTCTTCTGCCTTCATATTGTTGTTAGGCAGCTTCTCATTCATTGCCAGACGTTCATCGCAACAGAGCATATATGCCAAGAACAGGTTCGACAAGTTATCCTCTGTCAATTCTTCATTTCTCCCATTATAACAAGTCAAAAGTCTACTAATAAGCAGAAGCATAGCATATTTATCTATAAGGGCATAGTTCCCAAGGTTATATTGTTGAGCATACTGACCAACAGGATTCTTTACATCATTTCGCGTTTTCATTATCCATGGTGCCCAAATATCGAAGTCATGCTCACCAATAAACTGATTCACCTTCTTTGATAGATTATATGAAATAAATTCTATGGCAGTGTTTGATGGAACATTAGCCAACAAGTCTTCTATCTTATCGTGTCGGTCTGGATAGACCACGCTATAAGACAGCAATACCTGCTTCTGTAATTCCATCTTCTCCATAACATTACCCTTTATTACCATTCATCATCCTTACCATTCTGCGCTCTCTATAGAAATTATATGACCCCGTGGTTACGTACTTTGTCTCTATCAGTCGAGCCTGCAGTTCGTCGTTTGAATTTGATTCCTTCACAATTAGCATTAATTGTTCAAAATCTAAGAACCAACTATTGAAGAAAGGATTCCTTTTAGAATCACCGTTGGTTCTCTCTTTTTTTAAGAAAGGCATCCATTTCTGCATATCCTTGTTGAACTTCTTAACATCCTTGATGGTTTGTTTATCAGTGCCCTCATACTCAGCAGTCAACGGATTATTACACATTTCATCCATAATGCTCTTGATAAGCATTCTGTCTTGGAGTGGACCAAAAGCACCTAGACATATCGAGATGCACTCAGCCGTTCTACCTTGTTTCTCTACCCTTGTCACATTCCCGTTTCCATCATCTAAATCCACATACCCATCTTTAATCATAAGATGCGAAGTCCTAAAACATTGGGCCTGTGAATCTATAAGGCTTCCCAGTAGATCTGCTACAATCTTAAACTCATTTCCAGACTTGGCCTTTCTAGTCAGACTTTTCTTCTTCATCTCAAAAAGCATGATACCTTTTGTGGCCTCAACCACAAGATCTGCTTCTCCTTTTTCTGGTGGAGGATAAGTGCCACTGCAATACGTTATGCCTTTTTCATCAAGTTTCTCCTTGATATAATTCTCAATCAACTTTCCGACTTCCTTATCTATATCTTTCTGGTTGTCCTCTTTTTCTTGATTACGTACAACCGTCATCAGAGCCTCAAACCACCCCCATGAACCTATTGTAACAGGCAAGGCATATATCTTACCATTTGCTTTAATCAGTGGTTTGTTGGAGGCGTTCTCTTTTTCTTCATCCAGTGGCGTTCTGAATCCTTTGTTTAATACGTCATCACTTGCTGACACATCATCTATCAATTGTTCAATAGCCTTGATTCCCAGTTTATTCAATTTGTCTTTTTTTAGTTCCACACATTTCAATGTATCCGCAGCAGAAAGGACATCGTTCATCAATCGCTCATATTAATCAAATGTGTATCCGCCTTCCAATACCCTTCCTGTATCGCGCATATACATAAGTACACGCTCACAGAACATTTTAGTAAACCAAACAGAATGTTGCGTCAATCCAAAAATACTCTCCTTATACACCAAATCCCTAAAAAACTCCACCGTGTCTCTATCTCTGTGGAATAAATCTCCCCATAAATTTCCGAAGTTCTGAACAGGGTATTTAAGGAAACAGTAATTAGTTGCCAGTCGTATAGCCTCTTCGAATGCCTGTGTAGCCTCTCTATTACTTCCTCCATCTGCTTTGATATTTGCCAAAGCCAAATTTACAAGATAATTGTATGGCTTTACTATTATCACATCCTTAGGATTGGGAGTATTGCCGTTCATATCGGTCAAGAATCTTCCTTCAGGTTCCAAATATTCCATCTGCGCTAACAGCATCTTCAAAAACCTTCTTCCACCTGCCTCGCGAATCCATTTGATCAAGGCATCAAAAACTATATCATCATTTTCTGTCACATAGCTGCATCCTTCAATCTTTATTTGGAGACCAAACTCTCTCAACCACTTTGCCGCTGCTGCCAGTCTGTGCTCCTTGTCATATTTTTTCAACCAATCTGTTTGCGGCAAGGGTATTTCCTCACTGCAGGCTGCTATCACGTCTTGCCAACAAGGGGCACTAAAACCCTTTATGGAGTTTTGATTCCAGCCAAGATAATTATGAATAATCTCCACTATATCTATATAGCATTGGTTATCTACACCATCCAGTAGTTGCTCTCTCAGCAAGCCTTTACCCAGCCTCTGGAAATCCTTATACAGAATTATTTCATCACCGGCAGATGGAAGCAGTGCCTTGATACGGGCATCTACTTTCCCAGCCTTATTGTTCACTGGCTTCAATAAACCATCTACAAACTTCTTGAAATCAGCTATTTTTACCATCGCTTCTTACTTCTGTATTTTCTTAATTACATCCTTCAGAAGGTCTTCAATCAGAATATCTGCATAGGTCGTTTTATTGTCATTTTTCTGCGCTAAGGCTTGCTCCAGATTCCTCACAAATGGCAATTCTGCATCATATACTTCGGGATATGGAACCTGTTGTAAGAAACGTCCGTTCAGTATTTGATAGAGAGCCATCACTTCTTTGGGCTGTATATTATTCACCTTCTTGGTAATATCCTTCTTAGGAATATGCTTTAATATTGGATAACTTAGGAAATCCGGTGTCTTGGTATCTCCATACTGAATAGTCAATCTATTGGCTAAAGTTGGCAGATCTTCGTTAAACTGGCGCAAGACCTCTTTAATATCTGTATCCAAATTGGCTTTCGTTATTTTATCCATCTTCTCACGTTCATACTTAACCACCCACCGGCTTTCTTTGGGAATCTCAGTTTCGACAACATCCAGATTTAGCTTATCAAGAAGGTTCGGCGTATCTATGCTTTCATACATCTTGTCAATGCCACAGCGAATTTTCTTTTGCATATCCTCCTTAGAAAAAGAGGTAAGAGGATAGAAGTGCTGAAGATATGTAGCAGAATTAATGTATGCCATATTTTCACAGAATTCCCCGTCTTCCACATACTGCGTCAATTGCATCACAGCATCCGCCATTTCTTCATTACTCATATCCCATTGCGAATGTATAAACTTCTGCAATAGTGCATATGCGGGGCTTATATTATTCCTTTGCACTTGATTTTTATATCCTTCCCACACCGCTTTTAGTCCTTCCTTATCCAATGACATACCTGCCGTAACAAAGTCAAATATCTGCAGTGAAACAATGACAGGGAAATTATGAACTTTCACCAACTTCTTAAAGATGTACGTAATACGACGGTTTGTATATTCGCGTTGTTTTTCTTCCTTCTGCTTTTCCTGTTCCTCATCTTCTTGCGTGTCATCAAACAATCCGTCTGCTTTCCAGTCATCGTCACCAAACTCCCAGTCAATTGATGACAGTTCAACATATTGAGCAAACTGCAACCTATCTTTATAGGTCAAACGGTCTTTTTTTATATTCAATAGCAACACCTACCGTACAAGCCCATAAAGACAGGAGAAAGCTATCAGCAGTATCTTTATTCTCATCCTTCAGGAAAGCATTGCAGACCTCATAAATCTTGCTAAAATGGGCTAATGCGAATTTCAGTATTCTGATGTTATGCAGTTCAACCTGCAAACCTTTATCTTCTTTATATGATGGATAACTCGGATCAATTACCTCCACCGCCTTTTGAGCCGTCATGAATGCGGTAAATGGTGAAGAATAGCCCTTCCCACATAATTCCTTAAAGATGGACACCACATCTGGTTCATATACCAAGGTTTTCTCAATCACCTTTTCTTTGAACACAAGTTTTGCCTCACTCTTTTGTTGCATATAAGAGTTGTTGGCTATCACTACCACCTTATAACCTCGTTGTTCAACCAATTCATTGATGGCTCCCAAGAGAGTATGAACGTCAATTGTATCTATCACGCGTTCTATATCATCAAGAATGATAACGGTTTTTTCTGTGGGAATAAGTTTATAGAGCAAGCCGCTATTGGTACTAACCAACGTTTTCATGTCCACAAAACTCTCTAACCATGATATACTAGAAGCGAATTGTGTTCCTTTAGCTACAACCTTACCAGCTTTCTCTTTTATCCAATCATACTGCCACAGTTTCTTGTTCTCCTTTTCTGTCCGTTTGTAATTAGCTGCTATTCGAAGTGGTATTTCATTAACCGACTCAATACCAAATAATGATACCTTCGTAGGATTCCATCCATCCTGCCGTAAGGTCGGTATTATCACTTTCTCTATATGATAAGTCTTACCACAACCCCATTCGCCCGACACCATCAAAGCGCCAGTACTTTCCATTGATAAATAGTTTCTTATACCGTTTAGCATATTATTGTTTTTAGAAATAAATCATTGTTTCAGGAAGCCATTTAGCGTTATGCACTATACCACCAACCTTTGTGGAGTCATTCTACACAATGTCGCCAAAAGCACCATTTTGGTCAATGCAATTGCTTCAGTTGTCTCAATATCCTTATTACAAGCAGCAAAGGACAGCACTAGTACCAGTCCTGCAAATATGAAAATTATTATTCCCTTCATAGCTTCATTCATATTAGTTTTTATGCTTGTACTACTCTGAAAGTGCTATTAACTCCTTGAACAATGTCAACCTTAGTGCCTTCAGACCCAGTGTATTCATCAGTTCTCGTCCACATTTCAAAAAAATACAAGCTACTTTTTTCTGTCCCATTAGATGATTGTTTATCTTGATATTGTCTTCAAAGATATGAACTTATAATGAATAAAACGAAGAAAAAATGGAACTTTCACGCTACGAAAAAGTATTTTTCTTATGAGAGGGGACTAAGGTACTTTCTTAAACAATCAATGATGAGAGGAAATGAATATCCTTTTGTTCGAAACTATCCACTTTTAGAATATGTATTGAGCGTTTTTGATAGTCTTTGATTTCCTTGTATTTCCCGATACATCCCGGCATATCTCTACCTCTTGGAATAACATCAAAAGCCCTCTACTTTTGCATCGTCAGAGCTGACTGAATGCCCTATGCGCAAGGGCAAGTTATTTATTTCAAAACAATTGAATTATGACGATAAACGAATTACTGGACAAGCCTGTTTGGCAGATGACCGGCGAAGAGTTGCTTTTCCTTGCACAACACGGCAATATGTCCACAAGTGGAGAAACGGCAAAGGTTTCCTCCTCCAAAGAAGAAAGACGGTATGTATATGGCTTGGCTGGCATTGCACGTCTCTTTGGGTGCAGTCTGCCCACGGCTAATCGCATCAAGCAGAGTGGTAAAATCAACCGTGCCATTACGCAAGTAGGTCGCAAGATTATTGTTGATGCCGACCTTGCGCTGGAATTGGCAGGGCGAAAGACGGGAGGGCGAAGATGAACACGACTGATTATGAAAACATTTGGCAATCATCGCTTATCCATGTTACGGACGAGTTCTCGATTCCGCCTGTCGTTCTGCAGGCAGGTGAAGCTATTATAGGTACGCTGGGTAACTTCAGTGTGTCAACAGGAAAGGCGAAAGCCAAGAAGATTTTTAATGTAAGTGCCATCGTTGCAGCAGCCCTTGTCAATGGTCAAGTGCTGGAATATCGGGCTTCATTTCCCGAAAGTAAACGCAATATCCTTTACTTTGATACAGAACAAAGCCCCTACCATTGCCAACTCGTAATGCAACGCATTCTGCGATTGGCAGGACTACCGATAGGCAGAGAACCCGAGCATTTGAAGTTCAGCCACCTCAGAGCCATTGCCGACCCTAATGAGCGCAGAGAAATCATTCGTTATGCCATCTACAACACGCCCAACGTGGGTTTGGTAGTCATTGATGGCATTCGTGATTTGATGCTCGACATCAACAATTCAACGGAGGCAACCAAGTTAGTAGGCGACCTAATGCAATGGACTAGCGAGCAAAACATCCACATTCAAACCGTCTTACACCTCAATAAAGGAGACGATAACGCGCGAGGGCATATCGGCACAGAACTCAACAACAAGGCAGAGACTGTCTTGCAAATCACGAAGGACAACACGCTGCCCGACCGAAGCATCGTTGCTCCAGCCATCATCCGTTCTAAACCCTTTAACAAATTCGCTTTTCGACTCAAGGAGGTTGAAGATGAGGTGTGCGTTCCCGAAATCGATACTTCCTACACGGACGCAGACTGCAAACCCCACCGCCCTTCATACCAAGACCTAAGCGACACCGAACATCGTAAAGCATTGACACAAGCCTTTTCTTTGCGTGAAATCCTGCCCTATGGCGAACTTATCGTGGCACTCAAAAAGGCTTATGCAGAGGTTGTAGGACAAGCGTATGGGCAAACTAAACTCAAAGAACTTCTGCTATTTCTGCTCAACAAAGGTTTGCTGATAAAGGAAGAGCGAGGAAAATATCGGCTCAACAAAGATCATCAGCCCTAAAACCTTTGGTCGGTCGGACGCAGGCTATAAATACCTGAACCAATCCGACCAAATAGAAATAAGTTTGGTCGGTCGCAAATGGGTGCCTATAGTGTACGACCGTCCGACCAAACAAAAATCAACCAGCCTCCAAAAGAAAAAGGCTGAAGCAATTTCATTTCAACTTAAAACAGAATTACAATGGAAATACAAAATATCAAGCAAATTTCTATCACAGATTATTTGCAACAACAGGGCTATGCGCCAGCACGAGTACAAGGCATTCACTATTGGTACTACTCTCCGCTGCGCAATGAAAGCACACCATCCTTCAAAGTCAATACAGAGCGCAACCAGTGGTACGACTTCGGCTCGGGCGAACATGGCGACATCATCGACCTTGTATGCGCTTTACATCGCTGCACTATCAGCGAAGCCATCAGGCTTTTGAGTGGTACTAAACAAGTAGCGCATCAAGAATTTTCTTTTGGCGGTGAAAGAAAAATCTCCGAGCGCAAATTGGAAATCCTATCTACGCAACCGCTTTCCAATCCTAATTTGCTTCGCTATCTCACAGTGCGTGCCATTCCCCTTACCGTAGCCAATTCCTACTGCTCGGAAGTTCTATTCCAAAACATGAAACGGACATACTATGCCATTGGATTTGCAAACGATGCTTTGGGATGGGAAATCCGCAATATGTATTTCAAAGGATGTGTCGCCCCGAAGGCTATTACAACGATTAAAAGAGGAACCGACCGTCTACAAATCTTTGAGGGATTTATGGATTTTCTCTCGTGGCAAGTGCTAAATCCATCTTCAGCTTGCGATACCATAGTTCTTAATTCTTTGGCTCTTTTGCCACGTATTCAAGAGAAGTTAAAAAGCTACAAGCAAGTTGAGAGTTTTCTGGACAATGATGAAGCAGGACGAAAATCGTTTGAATTTTTGAAGCAGTTTTACCCATCTGTCATAGACGGATCTGTTCGCTATCAAACTCACAAAGACCTCAACGAATGGCTTGTTTCTCAGTCTAAAGTGCAAGAAAATCAGCCTTCGTTACCAACCACGAAACATGGCATCAGAAGATAGTGTTTATCCGGGAAGCAAGTTTGTGTTTTGAGTATCTCAAAACCTACTTGCCCCCATCATAGGGAGATAAAAATCCCGTTGGTCTCATTAAAAAAATGGAACAGAAAAATAAAGGTGGGCGCCCCACCAAGACATTATCAGAGAAACGGAAATATCAAGTGCTTCTCCGGCTTAATACAATGGAGTACTACACCTTATTGGGAAAATCACGTGAAGCTTCCATTCCTCGAACTGAGTTTTTACGGCAGCTCATTATAAATGTAGAAGTAAAGAGTCGAATCAAGCCAGAGGAAATGCAACTCATCCGTACAGTTTCTGGCATGGCTAACAATCTTAACCAAATTGCCTATCGGCTCAATGCTTTCGGCATCTCTGCACTCAACGAAGAACTGAATGTGCTGAAACAACTTATTCATGAACTTATGAGACGATTGAAGCCATGATTGCCAAGATTATTAAAGGAACAAACTTCAGCGGAGTTGTTAGTTATATGCTTAGCAAGTGTGAAGGTCAAGTCAAGGTTTTACAAGCTAATGGCGTGCGCAGTTCTTTACCAAATGACATTGCACACGACTTCAACTTGCAAGCCTCTATGCGTCCGAATGTACAAAAACCAGTTTGTCATACCATACTCTCATTCTCTGCACATGGTTCAGAACGACTGACAGATGCAACAATGGTGAAGATTGCCAACGAATATCTTCATGAAATGGGCTATGGTGACACACAGAATTTTATTGTAAGGCACAGCGACCGCCAGCATCCGCACTTGCACCTTTGTATCAATCGCATTGGCAATGATGGCAAGACCATCAGCGACCGCAATGAAAAATACCGCTCTACAAAGATTTGCCGGGAACTGACTGAGCGTTATGGTCTAACCATTGGCGAAGGAAAGCAAGAGGTAAACCGCTTACGATTGAGAGGTGAGGATAAATTACGGTATGAGATATTCGATACCATTAAGTCTATATTACCTCAATCTCAGACTTGGAAAGATTTTGTTGCAGGGTTAGAGCAACAAGGTATTACCACTCGTTTCAAAACGAAAGGCAATACCGATGTTGTACAAGGAATCATCTTTGAAAAAGACGGATGTAGTTTCAGCGGCTCAAAGATAGACCGAACGTGCTCTTTCTCTCGCCTCAATGTGGAGATAGAACAAAATTCTCACAAACAAGAGCAAATTAATCAACAAAACGAACCTATGGTACATTCTGTAGATGAAAGCTATTTCATTACCGACCTATCTGAAGCAATTAGTGAAGTG
>QWCT01003440.1_pt1 | contig 9904 bp, 12 predicted proteins | sample 1972681 | NCBI WGS metagenome assembly QWCT01 (sample SAMN09866701, study PRJNA288562) | Human oral metagenome isolate pre3_saliva, whole genome shotgun sequencing... | isolation source: mouth | host: Homo sapiens | place: USA: California | reverse complement strand
TCAGAAGTTTCAATTATGAAAAATTTGATGCCTGAAGAACAGTTGAAAAAGGAAATTGAAAAACTGGGTGTAAAGAAATTTGAATTTGAAAAAATAGAATCAGATGATAATTCAGTTGATAAGTACAATGTAAAGCTTGAATGGAAAACAGAAGAAGAACTTGAGAAAATACTTGCGTTTATTAATACTGGTATGACAATGTCTGAATTGAATTCTCCAATAGTATCTCCAAATGGTGGAAATAAGGGGAAAAATAAGGAAAATGTGGAAAATCCTGAGCATCAGAAAAAAGATGAATCAAAAACTGTTGAAATTAAGCCAAAAGATAAGGATAAAGACAAAGAAAATGTTGATAAAAATAGCAAAGAAAAAGTAAAAAAGAGTATTTTTACTAAGGAACATGGAACTGTAACTGTAAATATGGGTACAGTTAAAATAAATAAGTTAGTTATAAAAGTACACGGTAAAATAATAGCTGATTCTATTCAGGAAGGTATAGTTTCAGACGCTAAAGATGAAATAACATTCTATGAAGGAGATAAAGCTGAATTCAAATATAAAGACAGCAATCTTTTACTTCCAATTTTAATAGGTGTGGGAATAGCTATTGCCATTATTGCGATAGGAGCTGTAGCATTTGTACTGAAGAAAAAGAATAAGGAAAAAACTGAAGAGGAAGAGTATGATGAATTTGCTGAAGAAGCAAAGGATGAAATGGAAAAAAAGGAAGCAGCAGAAGAAAAAGAAAAAATAGAAGAAGCTGTAAATGAAATTTCTGGAGAAGTGACAGAAATTTCAGAGAACAACGAAATTAAACCTGAAAATGATAATGATGAAGAAGAGAAAATTTCAGGAGAAAATATATAATATAAAAATAGGTTGACAAATTATGCAAATAAATAGATTATTTGAGATGCTTCATATGATGCTGAACAAGAAAAATATTACAGCAAAAGAACTATCAGAATATTTTGAAGTATCTTTAAGAACCGTATACAGGGATGTAGAAACTTTAGCTTCTGCAGGCATCCCTGTATATTCTTTAAGAGGTAAAAATGGCGGAATTAGATTACTGGAAGGTTATACTTTGAATAAATCGCTGATTTCTCAGGATGAGCAGAATGAAATAATGTATGCATTGCAAAGTCTGAAGGCTGCAAATTATCCAGAATCGGAAGGAACTCTTAAAAAATTGAGTTTGATTTTTAATAAATCGTCAGATAACTGGATAGAAGTTGATTTTTCCAGATATGGAAGTGACGATAATGTTTTATTTGAAAATATAAAGCAGGCTATACTTAAAAAATTGACAATAAAATTTACATATTTTAATTTAAGAGGAGAGAAGTCTTATAGGACATCAGATCCACTGAAAATATGGTTTAAAGAAAAGGCATGGTACTTATTTGCTTATTGTCATGATAAAAAAGACATCAGGCAGTTTAAAATAAATAGAATAAAAGAGTTGATTCTTACAGAAGAACATTTTGAAAAATCGCTAGAAAATTTTAAGATTGATGATAAAAAATCTAAAGTAAAAGATGTAAGAGTTGTAGTTGAAATAGATAAATCACAGGCATATCGTGTTTATGATGAATGTTCAGAAGAAAATATAAGTAAAATGGAAAATGGAAATTTTGAAATTATAATGGAATATCCTGAAAATGAATGGCTTTATGGATATCTTTTGTCTTTTGGAGAATATTTGAAAGTGAAAGAACCTGAAAGAATAAAAAGAATTTTATTTGAGAAAATTGAGAAAATGAAGGAGAATTATTTTAAAAAAACTTGATTAATTTTTTATGGGAGTAGAAATAATGATAAAATTTGGTGAAAAATATAAAAATGATGATATTTTACCGTATATCTTAAAGATATGTGATAGTACAAATAATATATTAAAAATAATAGTTACTCTTCCTCTTTTAGGAGAAAAAGGTTCTGAAGTAAGTAATACTGGAAATAAAGAACTTGATGAAATATTAAAGGAGTCTTATCCTGTTTTAATCAACTATAATGAAAATTATGAGATAGTATTTGAGAACTATATAATGTATCAAATTAGAAATGAATCCTTTGCAAATCCTGATGAAAATAGCAAAATTTTGGGAAAATATTTCATGATAATTAAAAATTCCTCATATCTTAAAATGGTAAAAAATATTACTTTTTATAATGATATTTTTGATGATAAATATATGCACTATGGGATTTTTTCATGGAATCATATAATTGACATTATTTCAGCAGAAGAACCTAAAATTGCAAAATTAGAGAACCATACTGAAGAATAAATACACAGTATTGTTTTAAAATAAATAAATAATATTATTATAAATATGACACACTGATGTCATATTTTTTGTATTATAATAGCTGTAGAAAATTTTAAACAATATAAACAAATTGATAAAGGTGGTATAATTATGAAATATGAAATAGTAGAAATTAAAGAAAAAACTCTTGTTGGATTTAAAACAAGAGTGAAAGATGATGAAACAATGTATGAAAAAATTTCAGATTTATGGAAAAAACTGTATTCTGAAAAAGGTGCTAAAAATATAGAAAATAGAATAAATGACAATACTATAGGTGTTTACTATAACTACAATAACGAAAATGGATTTGAGTATGACTGCCTTACAGGTTGTGAAGTGAAAAATAAAATTGATGAGATCCCTGAAAACATGATAAAGTTAGAAATTCCAGAGGGAAAATATGCAAAATTTATAATTATCGGAAATCCTGAAGAGGCTGTTGGAGAATTTTGGAATAAATTTTGGAAAGAATTTGGGAAGGAAAAATCTGATATAAGAAATTATACCTATGATTTTGAAGAATATATAGCAGGTAGTGATTATGAAAATACAGAAATCCACATTTATATCAGCATAAAATAATCATTAGGAGATGATAGTTATGGCATTTGATTTTAAGAAGGAATTTAAAAAATTTTATAAACCATCAGAAAAACCTGAAATTATAGACCTAAAATGAATTTTATAGCAGTGCGTGGAAAAGGAAATCCCAATGAGAAAGAAGGGGAATATCAGAAAGCTGTTGAAATGTTATACGGAGTTGCATATACCCTTAAAATGAGTTATAAGACACAATACAAAATTGAAGGATTTTTTGAATATGTTGTTCCTCCGTTGGAAGGGCTCTGGTGGCAGGAAAATGTAAAGCATGAAAATTATCTGCTAAACAAGGAATTATTTAACTGGATCTCTTTAATTAGAGTACCTGATTTTATTAAAAAGGAAGATGTGGAATGGGCTATAAAGTGTGCTACTGAAAAAAAGAAAAAGGATTTTTCAAAAGTTGAATTTTTCAGCTATAATGAAGGACTTTGCGTACAATGTATGCATATAGGAAGCTACAATGAAGAACCTGAAACTATCCAAAGAATGAATGAATTTTTATGGAGAAACTTTAGAAGGAACAAACACCCGAATATAGTCAATATAGCTTTTTGCAGAATTTATTTTCTTTGAGGGATAGCCATTTCCACCTACTCCGCCTTGAAACATAATATTCCATGTAGAATTTAATCTATTGTCGGATATTGAATCTTCAATAAATTTATTATATACCCCAGTTCCATGTAAATCTGTAGCAAAGGAATAGGTTTTCTTGTTATCGACCCAATAAGTAATAATTGCTTCATTAGGATTTGAAGATGGCTCCACTGATACAGAATAAACGTGAAAATCATTCTGAACGCTGGATTTTACAGCATAGTTTTTTTTGCTTCCATTCACTAGATTTTTTTGAAGCTTTCCAGTTTTTTTGTTGTGCAGATGAATTGACTGTGTAACTACATTTTTTCCATTTGTGGGTGTAAAAAATTCTCCTATATCCAGTTCAGCAATAGAAGCTCCTTTATAATGAGTTATCCAGGGAGCATGCCAGAAACCTTCTTCATTTGCAATTTTTGCTCTTACATCAATTCTTAAATACAAAGGATAGAAAACTTTTGCAGGCTTAGGGGCATATCTACCACCTGATGTAATAAATCCTGAATTCCATGCCTCATAAGATGCTCCGTCAGGAGTTGTAATTGTTTTACCTTTCATTCTTTTTGAAGTTATTACTAAGACTCCATTTCCCTGAGAGTCTGTTGTTTCTGAAACTTGGCTTGCATTGTAGAACTGAATCATTCCCTGGGGATGACCATAGGTATTGTTATTGTCATACAAAGACCATTTACTAGTATCAATATGATTATCATTAAATTCGTCTCCACCATAATATGTCCAACGTTCACTTTCGGTGTAAGCACGTATTGTTGAATTTTTAGCAGGTGGTGAAGGCTTTACTGCTTTTTTATTTTGTATGGCGGTGGAATAAGCTTCGTTTATACTTAATAATACAGATAGAAGGCATAATAATTTTATACAAAAATTTTTTTTCATAATAATCTTCCTTTCAAATTATGCAAGTTTTAAAAGATATTGCAAAATATTTTTGATTTTATGTCTTTTATATCACTTATTGTACATTATAAATAATAGAAAAATTTATAAAGTGCAAGTAAATTTCATTTGATATCACTTTAAAATTTAGGAGTTATTTAGAAAAACTTATTTTACCTCATATTATTTAGAGTTTACATAAAATTTATTATATACCTTATTCAATAATTTTTTACTCCGTTATCTTTTTTACAACCTTACATGGAACACCAGCTGCCACAACTCCAGAAGGAATATCTTTAGTAACAACACTTCCTGTGCTCCATCCAAAATTACAACATTATGATTGCTGTAAAAATTTTCTCCAAGTTCAATATTATAACCATAATCACACCAAAATGGTGCTGTTACTGTGAAATTTTCTTTTGTTTTTCCAAATAATTTTTTTAAAATTTCATTTTGTTTTTCAATTTCTGAAGGTTTTACCGAATAGTTATACTCAAAACACAAATCCTTGGCTTTCACTCTTTCTTTCAGAAGCTCCTCATCGTAATTTGCATCATAAATCAATCCTGCTAACATTTTTTCCTTTTCTGTCATCTGATATTCCCCTTTCCAAGTTATTTGATTGTATTTCTATTTTACAGGAAAAATAAATGAAAAAACAGTTTCCTCATTAGGAATACTGGAAACAGATATTTCAATATTATGTCTTAATGCAATCTGTTTTGCAATTGCAAGTCCCAATCCCATTCCGCTTTCATTATTTTCTCCTTCAGATTTATGAAAACGTTCAAATATGTTGCTAATGTCCTCATCAGAAATTCCGCTTCCTTTATTTGAAATATCCATTTTAATTTCTTTTGTTCTATTTTCTGATAAAGTTTTCCCAATATTAATTTTGATAGGAGTATTTTCATAGGAAAATTTAATCGCATTATCCAGTATTATAATTATCATCTGTCTTATACGGAAATAATCTCCTTCAGAAAGCAGTATAGCTGTATTTTTTATCTTATTCAGAGGTTTTGTAAAACTTAACGAAAGCAATATGGCACTAATACTTGCAAGAATAAGAGCCACGAAGATACTTATAACAAGAGTGTAAATACCGTTATTTAATGCTGTAGAAAGATTTTCAATAGGAGAATGGAGTAAAACAACTCCGACAACTTCACCATTTTTGAAAATAGGAGCTGCAGTAGTTAGAGCTTTTTTATCTAAAAATTCATTGAAATCTTCGGTTGTATTAACTGTACCTTTAAATGCAGTACTTACAGCTTTTTCAGCATTTGGTGGCAAGATTCTATATGTTTCGGGAATATTTCTTTCAGGAGTATCTTCTTCCTGAATAATGGAACCTGAATTCTTTTCAATTACCCAGACTTTTGCCATTGCAATATCCTCAATCATACGCATATTTTTCCGATGTTGCTTTCTGTCTCCATGTTCCTTAAGCTCAATCTTTGGTTTATCAGCATACCAAAACCTTGAAATTGTTTCAGATACCTTCAAAGCTCTTATTTCGAGATTTTTTTTATTCAAATTGATAGTATTTCTCACATACATTGAAGCAAATACACTTCCAGTAACAACAGAAAAAAGAAGTAGTGAAATGCCAAAATAGAATACAAGTTTAAGAAAAATTCTACTTTTAAAGTTTATTTTTTCATTTTTTATATATTTTATATTTTTAAAAATATTCATAGCAGTTATCCTTATAATTTTTTTAGTCATGAATGTCAAATTTATACCCTACACCCCATATGGTTTTTATATTCCATGCTTCATGTTCATAGTTGTCAAGTTTTGCACGAAGTCTCTTTATATGGGAATCGACAGTTCTGCTGTCTCCAAAATAGTCATATCCCCATATGGAATTCAGGAGGGTTTCTCTTGTAAAAACTTTATTCTGATTAGTAGAAAGAAGCCAGAGAAGTTCTATCTCTTTTTTTGTAAGGGAAATTTCCTCATCATTTATTTTTACTGTAAAATCACTTAAATTGATTGTAAGATTATCGTATGAAAAAATTTTCTCTTGATTAAGATTTTCATTTGGAATAACCCGCCTCAAAATGGCATGAATTCTCGCAATAACTTCTCCAGGAGAGAAAGGCTTCACAATATAGTCATCAGCACCTGTTTCAAGCCCCATTATTCTTTCAAAATCTTCACCTCTTGCAGTAATCATTATAATCGGGATATTTGAGAAGGTTCTGACTTCCTTACATACATCTAGACCATTTTTCTTAGGCATCATAATGTCAAGAAGAACAATATCAAATTTTTCATTTTTTATTTTATTGAGAGTTTCTTCGCCATCGTGTGCAAAGAAAACATTAAAATTATTTTTTTTACAGTATTCACTTAAAATAGACACAATCTGTCTATTATCATCGGCAATTAAAACATTATACATTTCTTTATCCTTTACATTTTTATTTTTAATTCTATCATAGATTCAATAAAAAAAGAATATTTAGCATAAAATACTTTTCAAATTTAAGAAAAAGAAAAAAGTCATAATTTTGTCAAAATTAGATGATATTATGTTTCCATAGAGAAAAGGAAATCTCTAAAAAATAAAAACAACGGAGGAAATTAATATGAAAAATAAAAGAAAAAGTCTTATAGGTTTAGGATTAATTATGGCATTATCAGTTTATGCAGGTGCAGCAACAACAAGTAATCTAAAAAACTCAAAAGGTAACACAGAAACAATGATAGAAAATACTCAAAAAGAGTTTGACAAGGATAAATGTCCTATGCCACCAGGACATCCGGGGCATGAAGGAAATGGAAAAGATGGAAAAATGGATAAAAACTTTAAGAGACCGAATCCTGAAAGAATAGAAGAATTGAAGAAAATACTGAATAAAGGTAAAGTTACAAAAGCGGAAGCTGCTGAAATTATAGAACTTATTGAAATGAAAGGGAAAGGACCTCATGGAGGAAGACCGGGAGGGCCTGGGAAACCAGGAGAACATGGTAATATGCCACAGCTAAATAATAATCAGTCAAGCAATGATACTAAAACATCAAATTAATTAATAAATCCAAAAATTTTAAGAATATAACAATCTAAAAAAGACTGGAAATAGAATAAATCTATAACCAGTCTCTTTTATATTCTCATTTATATTCAATTATTGTGTGTGTATGTTTTTTTATTTAAGCGTTTGTTATAGTTGTAATAAGTTGTTCTAAAGTCTGTTCTCCAACAGAAGCAACCTTTCCATTAATAAATACTACAGGAACTGCCTGAATATCTTTTTCTTTAGCTTCATCAAAGTAAACTGCACTGTCAACCATTGAAGTTGTTATATTTTCATTGTGAGAAGAAATAAGGTTTAACGCCTGTACAACTTCAGGGCAGTGAGTACAAGAAAGAGAAACAAAAGTTTCAATATTTAAAGGTTTTTGAACTGAAGCAACTTTTTCAAGCTGTTCTCCTTCAAGTTTTTTACCTAATCCTGCTAAACCTAAGATAGCAAGTATGAAACTGTTAAATTCGTGTCCTCCTGGAATTCCGTAAAAGTTAACTCCAGTTTTCTTTCCATTTTTAAGTAATGTGAAAGATGTAGGTCTTGTAATACCTGCAAGTTCTTCAAGAGCTTTATCTTCTCCAAAATTTTTTTTCGTATAGTTTACTTTATTTGAAATTGCATCAACTTCCTGTAAGAAACTGTCAAGTTCCTTTGATTTATCACTGTCATTTAAGAAAGCGACTAATTCAATAGGTTCATCTATTTTATCGAAATAAACTTTCAACTGTTCAACTATATTTGCGTCTAGTAATGCCATTTTTAGACTCCTTTCTGATTTCGGATTATATTTTACCTACTAAATCCAATCCAGGTTTTAAAGTAGCTTCTCCTTCTTTCCATTTTGCAGGACAAACTAATCCAGGATTTTCAGCTACGAACTTAGCAGCTTTAGCTCTTCTTACAAGTTCAGAAGCATCTCTTCCTATTCCTTCATCATTTACTTCATAAGCAACTATTTTTCCTTCAGGGTTTACAATGAAAGTTCCTCTGTAAGCAAGTCCACTTTCTTCATTTAATACTTCAAATATTCTGGAAACAGCAGCTGTAGGATCTCCTATCATTGTGTAAGTAACTTTTTTAATAGCTTCAGAATGATCATGCCATGCTTTGTGAGTGAAGTGAGTATCTGTACTTACAGAGTACACATCAAATCCTAATTTTTTCAATTCTTCATGGTGATCTTCTAAATCCTCAAGTTCTGTAGGACATACAAAAGTAAAGTCTGCTGGATAGAACATGAATATGCTCCATTTTCCTAATACATCTTTTTCAAAGTTAATTTCTCTGAATTCTTCGTTTTGGTATGCCTGTACTGTAAAATCTTCTACTTTTTTTCCGATTAATGACATTTTTAATTCCTCCTATTTTAATTTTTTTAAATTTGAAATCATTACAAAAATATGATAATTATATTATATAGGATATTATGTATTTTGTCAAGAAACTTTTTCATTACATGAAATATTTTCTGAATATTCAGTATATATCTGAAATTCAGGAAAATATTGAATAAAAGTTTAGTTTTCTGTAGCAACATCTATAACACGTATTTCAAATTCCATATCTGGCATACATTCTGCCAGGTCATCCTGAATTCTTTTAAGTGCCTCCATACGCATTTCAACAGATGTATTTAGATTACCCTGAATAATAAAAATTGCATTTTTCGTTTTATCATCAAATTTATAGTTTTCTCCGTCACGCACATCAAGCCATGCCAATATTCCTTTTTCATCACGGTAGACATAATCTGTTTTAGCAACATGCTTTTCAGCGGACAGTATTGGAAGAAAAATATCTTCCCTTTCACTGACTGTAAATTCTATATAATCATGTATCTTATCAAAATCATGTCCACCTATTGCTAAAAATGAATTTAGGGCTTCTACGTTATAAATATCGATAATGCTGTTAATACAGGGTATAGAACCACGATGCTGAATATTTCTTATAAGTGCAGGAACAGTAGGAGGATTTTTCTTTACACTACGTCCGACACTTTGAAGCAAATCTTTGTACCCTTGAATTACAGGATGATTAAATACTTCGTCAATATTACAGTTCAAAGCCCATTCTTCCATTTTTTTCTGTTTTTCCAAAAATGAATCTGATAATTTTGCATTTGGATTAATATTTTTTGCAATGCCAATCACGACACTTTTAATACCAAGTACCGCAATACTTCTATTAATAATAATTTTCATAACAGAAATACCTCCTATAGATTGTTTTATAGCCAAGTACCTGTTATTATTATACTCCCTTTAACAATTTTTTTCTAATAATTTTTTAGAATATTGTTCAAAAATTTGAATATTAATCCATTTCAAATTCAATATATACAGTTTTTGAAAATGAAACTTTCTGAGGATTTATAACAATACTGTTTTCAGAAAGACTGTTTATGAAAGTCTGGTCATTTTCCTTCAGTATCTTTTCGTC
>QWCT01002760.1_pt1 | contig 9915 bp, 7 predicted proteins | sample 1972681 | NCBI WGS metagenome assembly QWCT01 (sample SAMN09866701, study PRJNA288562) | Human oral metagenome isolate pre3_saliva, whole genome shotgun sequencing... | isolation source: mouth | host: Homo sapiens | place: USA: California | reverse complement strand
GGTTTGATGGCGATGTTGACGTGGATGTCCTGGCCGGTGCTGATGCCGCCGAGGATGCCGCCGGAGTGGTTGGACAGGAAGCCTCGCGGGGTAAGTTCGTCGCCGTGTTCGCTGCCGCGCTGGACGACGCTGCCGAAGCCTGCGCCGATTTCCACGCCTTTGACGGCGTTGATGCCCATCATGGCGTAGGCGATTTCGGCATCGAGGCGGTCGAAAACGGGTTCGCCTAAGCCGACAGGGACGTTGGCCGCTTCGATATGCAGTTTCGCGCCGACGGAATCCAACGATTTGCGCACGCTGTCCATATAGTTTTCCAGCTCGGCAATTTGGCTTTGGTTGGCGGTGAAGAAGGGATTTTGGGAAATGTGTTCGCAGCCTTCAAACTGAATTTCTTTTTCGCCGACTTGGGTCACGTAGGCGGTGATTTCTGTGCCGAATTTTTCTTTCAGCCATTTTTTGGCGACGGCTCCGGCGGCAACGCGGGCGGCGGTTTCGCGGGCGGAGCTTCTGCCGCCGCCGCGGTAGTCGCGCGTGCCGTATTTGTGCCAATAGGTATAGTCGGCGTGGCCGGGACGGAAGCTGGCGGCGATGTTGCCGTAGTCTTTGCTGCGTTGGTCGGTATTGCGGATTAAGAGGGCGATGGGTGTGCCGGTGGTTTTGCCTTCGAAGACGCCGGAGAGGATTTCGACTTGGTCGGCTTCGCGGCGTTGGGTAACGTGGCGGCTGGTGCCGGGTTTGCGCCGGTCGAGGTCGGCTTGGATGTCTGATTCGGCCAATGCCAGTCCGGGCGGGCAGCCGTCGATGATGCAGCCCAAACCTGCGCCGTGGCTTTCGCCGAAGGTGGTAACGGTGAAGAGTTGTCCGAAAGTGTTGCCTGCCATGTTTCCCTCTATCGGTCATTTTCTGAAAGATGACGGATTTTAGCATACAAAGGTCGTCTGAAACGCTTTCGGCGGGCGAAGCCTGCCTTTGACACGCCTTCTGTTATCGAATCAAATCCCAAGCGAATTTGCCTATGGTCAGACACAGCAACACCATAAATCCATAACGTAGAAACTGGGTGCCGCCGCGTATCGCCAATTTCGCGCCGACCACGCCGCCGCACAAATTCGCCAGCGCAAGCGGGATTGCCCACGCCCAAACGACGTGTCCTTGCGGGATGAAAAATGTCAGCGCGGCGAGATTGGTGGTCGAGTTGATGACTTTGCCCGATGCGTTTGCTGTCAAAAAATCGTAGCCGTAAAAGCGGACGAACACGAAAGCCAAAAGGCTGCCCGTCCCCGGTCCGAAAATCCCGTCGTAAAAGCCGATTAATGCGCCGAAAAACAAGCCCCACAAGGTTTCGCGGCGCGTCAGCTTTTCAGTGCGCACCGTTTGTCCCAAATCTTTTTTGATAAAGGTATAAACACACATGGCAATCATAATGACCAGCATCGCCGGTTTCATGTATTGCACAGGGAAGAAAACCACGGCTTTCGCGCCCAGATAGGAAGCAGCAAAAGCCAGCACGGCGGCGGGCAGCAGCATTTTCCACGGCACAAGGATTCTGCGCAGATATTGCCCCGTGGCAGTAACCGTCCCGCAGCAGGAGGCAAACTTATTCACGCCCATCACCGAAGCAACAGGCGTGGAAGTTGGCAGCAAGTTAAACAGCCCGGGTATTTGCAACAACCCGCCGCCGCCGACCGCCGCGTCCATCAGTCCGGCGCAAAATCCGGTGAGCAGTAAGAGGTAGAAAAAGGAATCTACGGGCATAGTCCCTCCCTTGAAAAAAGCCGCCTTATCGGTGTCGCGCGATTGTGGCGGAATGCTATCTGGAACAGGCGGTATTTTAACTGAAAACCAACCTACGCCGTATTGCCGCCTATCCCGTTTCAGACGACCTTTTCTTTTAGATTCAGTGACTCACATTGCGGAAGAGGCGTTCCTCCATTAGAATCCGCCCTTCCTTGTTTTCCCCTGCCCATAAGGCACAACTACGGACAAAACCGTTTTCAGACGACCTGTTTGACCCGATACCGCAAAAGCGCAATGCCACTGCCCGCTGACTGACTTTCTTTTCGGTCGCTTTAAAGATATAGTGGGTCAACTTAAAACAAGAGCGGCTTTGCGTTGCCCTGCCCTGCGTTTTATCCATCTGCCTAAAATGATGCGTTTCAGCTCAGTTGAAAGAAACTCCGCGATGAAAGAATTAGACAAAACCGACCTGAAAATCCTGAAAATCCTTCAGCAAAATGCCCGCACACCCATGACGGAGTTGGCAGAAAAAGTCGGATTATCCACCACTCCGGTTACCGAACGCGTCCATGCCCGCCTCAACCCGCACCAACTCGGGCAAAGCCTGCTGGTCTTTGTCGAGCTGAAGCTGCGTTCCAAATCGGGCAATATTTTTGAAGATTTCCGTCGTGAAATCATGCGGATTCCGCAAATTTTGGAATGCCACCTCGTATCCGGCGAATACGATTACCTGATCAAAGTCCGCCTGCCCAATATGGCGGCTTATCGGGACATGTTGGGCAATATCCTGCTGCACCTGCCTGCGGCAGCGGAAAGCCGCAGCTATGTCGTCATGGAAGAGGTCAAAGAAACGGCAGTGTTAGATTTAGAGTGATTTAACTACATTAAAAAAGGTCGTCTGAAAGTTTATAACGTTCAGACGACCTTTTTTCAAAATACCTTTTATACCCACGATAGAAACACTATCAACCAAGATGCTTTGACAGTTTCAAACCCATCCCTTCCCCATCAAGCCCAAGCATTTCCCTACCAAACCCACAAACAAAAAAAATGCACACATTCAATTGAATGTGTGCCAAGTCTACAAAGGAGAAATAGAGGAGAAACTATTAACTGACTACTCGAACCAGCTAACGAATCGGATTATCCATGAAAATAAAATTTTAGGCAAGTATTTTTCTTGTAAAGTTTCTAAATTAATTCATTGTAATATTTAAGCTGTAACTCTATTTCATCACTCTTAGCCTACCGTATCCCAATAAAATAAAAACCACCCGCTGCAAACCGAATACCAAACCGGCATCAGCAGCTTCCAAGCCTGCCTGCCGAATCAATGTTAAAATACGCACCTCTTTCATTCACGAGCAAAACACATTATGACCGCCGCCATCGAACACGTCCAAGCCGCCGCCTTTGATTTGGACGGCACACTATGCGATTCCGTCCCCGACCTTGCCGCCGCAGCCGAAGCCATGCGTGAATATCTCGGCATGGAGCCGCTGCCCGCCAAAACAGTAGAAAGCTACGTCGGCGATGGCATCGGCAAACTCGTCCACCGCGTCATCACCAACGACCGCGATCAAGAAGCCGCGCCCGATTTGTGGGAAAAAGGTTTCGTGTTCTACATGAAATACTACCGCGACCACTTGAGTGACTTCACCCGCCCCTACCCCGAAACCGAAGCCGGACTGGCATTGCTCAAATCACTGGGCATCCCGCTGGTGGTCATCACCAACAAAAACGAAATCCTCGCCGCCGAACTCTTGAAACAGCTCGGACTCGCCGACTACTTCAGCCTGATTCTCGGCGGCGACAGCCTGCCCGAAAAGAAACCCAGCCCACTGCCGCTGCAACACGCCGCCGAAGTCTTGGGCATCGACCCCGCCAATATGATCATGGTCGGCGACTCCCGCAACGACATCATCGCCGCCAAAGCCGCCGGCTGCCTCAGCGTCGGCGTCACCTTTGGCTACGGCGACATGACTTTATTGTCGCAAGACAAGGCGACCCAACCCGACTGGATTATCGGCTCGCTGCCCGAAATCTACGAAAACCTGCGACCGAAAAAAGCAGAAGACGACGAGTAATCAGTATCCTTGTTTTCAGACGACCTTTATTTCTGTTTCAAAGGTCGTCTGAAAACAGAGCCGTGGAAATAAAAAGATTCGTCATTCTCGAACAAAGAGAATGACGGAATGAAAGTTCCTTATTTCCCCTCTATCCGAACCCACAAGTCAGATTCAAGAATCTGACCTACGAATCGACCTTTTCAGACGACCTCTGCATGAAACCCCCAAAATCCCTGCGCGCCCGCGCGATGGACATCCTTTCCCGACAGGAAATCAGCCGCGTCGGGCTTAAGCGCAAGCTCGCCCCGTATGCCGAAAGCGAAGAAGAATTGGAAAACGTGTTGGATGAATTTGCCGAACGCAACTGGCAATCCGACCAACGCTACGCCGAAGCCTACATTCACAACAAAAGCCGCCAACACGGTTCCCTGCGCCTGAAACAGGCATTGGCGCAGCAAGGCATAGACGAAACCGTCAGCCGCGAATTCATACCCGACAAAGCGAGCGAACTGCAAACCGCAGTCGCCGTGTTGCGCAAAAAATTCAAACAGCCCGCCACCGATTTGAAAGACAAACAAAAACAAGCGCGGTTTCTCGCCTATCGCGGCTTCGATATGGACACCATCCACGCCGCGCTCAAAAGCAGTTGGGACGGAGACGATGTTTTTGAATACGGAGAAAATTAAACCGCCCTGCTTGAATCTTCCTGTCCATCGGCGTACCCTTACGCTTTTGCCACCCATTCACAACAGAGATGACCATGTCCGAAGAACAACGCAACGCCCCTAATCCGCTTTTGGAAGACGAACGCAAAAACCCCGTTTACCGACTCGGTCGGGCTGTCGCCGGATTCATGGTTATCGTATGGGCGGGCGTATTGATTTTGGTGTTTTATTTAGTATTCCGTTTTTGGTTAAACTAAATTTCTCGCACGCCCTCCATCCCATTTTCTACAACCGTTTGCACTTTGCAAAAAGGTCGTCTGAAAAATCAAATATCGAGACCTTTGCAAAAATAGTCTGTTAACGAAATTTGACGCATAAAAATGCGCCAAAAAATTTCAGTTGACTAAAACCTTCCTAATATTGAGCAAAAAGTAGGAAAAATCAGAAAGGTTTTGCATTTTGAAAATGAGATTGAGCATAAAATTTTAGTAACCTATGTTATTGCAAAGGTCTCATATCGATTTTTCAGACGACCTTTTCCAATTTATCAAAACACATTTGAATTCAGATCAGGCAACACCATACCGGCTTAAAGCCATTCACATTAAATTATCTATCCGCTCAAAACCAACCGGCAACAGCGTGAAACAGATAAGTCATACCGCTCCACGCCCATTTACTTACTGCAACCGTTATCCAACCCATCAACACCAACGCAATCAAACCGAAAAAATCAGGTATATGCAGATAAAGCCAAGCCGAAACAGGTTTGCGCCAAAAATCTGATTGCTGCTGTTTCTTCTCCAAAGCCGCGTGCATAAACGGTCGCTCCAAATGCAGGTCACAATCCACGCCATACTCGCTGCGCACATACTCATTGATGACTTTCAAAGTACGGCGGCTCGGCTGCAAGAAAATATCGATAAGCGTACCGACGACAGGAATCATGCCGAGCACCATATCGGCAAAAGCAAGATATACGGCAGGACGCATTTTATGATCCGGCACACCCAACTCCCGCCCCATACGAAAAGCCTTCATCGTCAAAAAAAGCCCGGCAATATCCCCGACAAAAGGTATCAGCGACAATATGGCATCAACGCCGATTCCTTGTTTGGTAAAAGGAATGCAAAACAAACTATCCATAGTATTGGCATATTTAGCCAACTCGCGCTCACGTCGGATGATTTCCTGACGCTCATAAGGTATAGGTGTGTGCTTCATCATGTTTTTATTGTAGTGGGTGAATAAAATTCAGAGCGGTACAACGTCATGGTTGTTTACTTACGATCATTCTCCATAAAAACCAATTGCAGTATGGCTGTTTGTAACGCAAGGTCATCTGAAAATACGGTTCCAAATATTGAAAACCATATTTCAGACGACCTTGGGTTCGTCGCTTACATTATTTGATTGGTTTTAAAGTTGGCAGAACGGTATCCCAAATAGCGAGGACTTCGGCTTAGCTACGCTTCGTTCCATCTTTCTTCTCGGGACCAAACTGCATCATGATGCGCGGATTGCCGCCGTCTCGTTCCCAAATCAACATATATTTGTTGCCGTCCCACTTGATCAGTTTTTCCGTGCCTGACATGCCGTTAATCGTACGCGGGCCTTGGCGGATGGTGCGGTAGCCTGTAATTTTAAAAATTTTTGCCAATGCGCTTTTTTCAGGAGCAATATCCCGTTGCAGCAGCGTCGGTTCGCCTTTCTCAAGCTCGTCGCCATGCATGATTTCCAGACTCATATCGTGTTGCTTGGCAAATTCGACAGTTGTATGCGCTGTAAACGGTTTTTTGCCATCGTCTTCAATAAAACCGCCTATTAGGCAGATACCATGCCGATTCGGTACTTCAAACTCTTGCCGTACCCGCAGGTTATTCAGGAAATCTTGGCGGAATTTTTTCTCCATGCCATTTATCAATTCTTTCTCTTTGGCTTTCCAGTTGGCAGGGACTTTGCCGTTTTCGGCGGGAATATAGAAATAACCACGTACAATATAAGCGTCATTATTATCTAGTTTGAAATATAAATAGGCTTCGTAGGGCATACCATGTTTCTTAACATATCTACCATCCCAATCAAAATCACTACGCGTTACCTGCATCATCGCCCGCCCCTGAATCAGAGCACGGGTATCAACGACAAGGTCAGTTCCATCTCTACCACTTTGCTTAGTCTCATTGATAGTGCTAACATTTCTCTTCCAGTCGTTAAACATAACCATCACGCTCCAGCCGTTGTAGTCAATGTGCGTACTACCATGATGGCGTTGGGATGGCAGGCGCAATTGATAGCGGCCGCTGCAATAGGGTTGTTCGGTCCAGTAGGCGGTATCGATAGATGAAGAAGCAGTAGTCATGGAGGGATTCCTTTCTGTAAGTGGTGAAACGGCAGGGGCGCATGCAGCAAGTAGGGAAGCTGCCAACAATACAGTAGCGGTCTGTTTCATCATAAGTTCCTTTAAGGGATTAATCTTCCTGTCCGCGTAAAGCGACAGATTCTAAAACAGCAAACAAGGCGTCATGACGGGTTTCATCAAAATTATATGAAGAACCATGCTCGTAACCACCCACATTTTTATCTCCGGTTACCAATACATCTTTTCTTGCAAAAAAGCCTTGGGTAATCGGCGCTTCTCCCGAAGCTGTAGGGACGGTACCATCTCCTCTGTCTGTCCTCTTTTTTTCAGTAAGTTGAAGAAAGTAATCTTCACCCCTCAGTTTCATTTTTACCTTACCTCTAGGTCCGGAATCTTTAGGCTTAGTCAATACCGCCTCGATCAACTCTTGCTTAGTCAAGTCTTCAGGGAAATTCCTATCACTCACCCATTTAATGGTATCCCAGGTGAGATGATCTTTACTGTCACAAAAACTGATTCGGGTTTTATTATCATCAGTCAAATAGTAAGTAGCATGCTTTTCTTGAAATTTTTCTACTCTTTCTAAGTTTTTTTCAAAAATATCCTCATCTGCTTTGTCTTTTTGAAAAACAGTCTTTGCACCATTCGGATTAAAATTAATGTAGTCTATTTGCTCTTCTTGTTGCCCGTCATTAAGATTTTTCGGCTTGGTCGGCCATAAACCAAACCATTTATCATAATTTTGATAGAGTTCTTCAGTATTGAAACTAAAGCGTATATTTTTCCCCTCATCATCTGCCACATGAAGCCAAGCATTGGGATCACTTACATTATCTCCACTAAAGCGGCGGGGGGTATAATTCGGCCAAGGGGTCAGCTGCATGGCACCAGGCGAATTGAGCAAAATGGGGGAAGTTGCGCGTGAGGTAAAACCCAGCACCCCTGCAAAACCAAAATCTTTCAATGCACTTAACCATAAAGTCGGTGTGAAATATTCATAAAAACGGCGCGGTGGCGGCTCCTTACTAAATCCCGCCCTTAACCGTTTATAAAAAGCAGGTGAGCCCGTAGCAGGCATAACATTATGAAAAATACCACAAATTTTATCAGCGTTTTTAGTATCAGCTGGCTCATCACTGGTTGCCTGCTTTGCATATGCACGCGTTACCAAACCGCCCATAGAATGGGTAAGAATCAAAAATTGCTCACTATTGCATTCTTCCAATGCGCGCTGGATCCTGCTATTCAAGTCACTGGGACCAAAGGGGAAATTGATACCATCCTCTTTTCTTGATTCCAAATACTCTAAAGACTTCGTATGGTAACCAGTCCCCGATTCGGCATTATCACGCAACCAGTTGTAGCCGCATATATAGACAGGAAACTGATAATTCACCGCTTTTTTCAGCCATTCCGCCAACATTTTCTGCGCCTCAGCGCTGGACTCCTGTTTAGATAAAGGCTTTTCCAACTTTGGCTGCTCTTTGTCGCGATTGATGATATATCGATCTATCCTTGCCAATACGGCTTTCCAAGGCTGCGTATCTTTTTTCTTTGCAACAAAATTCGCATAATCACTATCACTCAAGCCATTTGTTCCATTTTGATTTCCATTGCTGGTTTTAGCAGCATCTCGAATATCTTGAGCCAAATTATTCAGATTATTTTCTAAAAAAACCGCAAAATCTTGATAAGCATCGGCATTAACCGTTCCCCAGCCTCGAAAACGCAATTGTTCTTTGATTAACTCTTTAGGACGGGGTTTTCCATTTTCCCATCTCTCTTTCCATTCCTCATATTGCTTTTGCTCATCACGAATTTCCGAAGAATCAGAAGAAGGGCTTTTTTGCAGTTGCGCCATCTTAAGTTTATGACGATGCTCACCGGCCTTTAAAATCTTTTTTTTCAAACATTCAGTATTAGTTCTTATAGGATTTTTAGGAATATGTATTATCGGCCCTCGCCAATCGACAGCAGTCAATTCTTGATGAATTTCCCGATGACGTGCTTTTACCCTACGAAATAGACCATCTTTAAACGCTGCACCTATTGATTTTAATAGACCGTTTGGCGGCATCCATGACTTTTCTACTTTTTCCTTCTTGAGCACCTCCCAGTCCTTTTCCTGATTCTCCTCTCCGTTTTCAACATCTTTAGCCGGCTCTCCCGATTCAGATTTTTGACTGGGCTTTACCCAACCGTTTCGATATAGCAGATTGGATCCCATAATGCCGGGGAGAAGCATGATCGGCATATAGCGTGCAATCTCCATCTGGCATTTTTGCTGATCTTCCGTAGATGTCATCCTCGCTTGTGCGGTCGGATTGCCGTTTTTATCCAATGTCGGATTTAATTTAATGTTTGGGTCAATCATTTCTTCTTGTCCTTAGGCAAAAGAGTCAAGGTAAATTTTTCCATAGTAGAATCATTGCGCTGAATGCCGGTACTACCATTTGCATCCGTAGTCCCCCGTATTTTGGTACCGTCAGCACGTGTTAGAACAAATCGGCGGTTTGCAATCGGGCTTCCATTTAAAGTGGTAACGATTACTTCCTGATCAAATTTTGATTTAGGCATATCATTAAACATATGGCTCAAGCTCTGCGGTCCCGTCACCTCCAACGGCGCCTTCACCCTAACCAGCTTCGGACTGCCAATCTCAATTTCTCCATTCGAGAATTTGATGTATGCGCCTTTACAGGTAATTAAAACTTCCTCTTGCGCTGCAATATTTACTCTGCCTGAACTACTGGTCAGCACCGCGTCCTTCAGCGCATTCAGCTGCAACTCGTCATTCTGTGCCTGTACTTCCACTTTGCCCTGATTCGCCTGTACCTTGATGCCGCTGCTTTGCGCAAACAGGTTGAGGCTTTCTACTGCATGGGCGGTCAGGCTTTGACCGGCGGTGATGTCGGTATGGTTGCCGCTGACGAGGTGGATGTTTTCATTGGCGGTGTGCAGTTGGCTTTGTTGGGTTGCGGTGGCGATGCCGGCGGGGGCGGTTTGGATCAAACCGGCCTCTTTCAGGTCTTTGAGGGCGTCTTTCAGACGACCCCTTTGGGTTTCTTCATCGGTGTGGTGG
>QWCT01002200.1_pt1 | contig 9919 bp, 7 predicted proteins | sample 1972681 | NCBI WGS metagenome assembly QWCT01 (sample SAMN09866701, study PRJNA288562) | Human oral metagenome isolate pre3_saliva, whole genome shotgun sequencing... | isolation source: mouth | host: Homo sapiens | place: USA: California | reverse complement strand
ATTAACTCCACGCTCCATCGAGCGAATTGTGCAAAAATATACAAGGCTGGCTGGCATTACTAAACATGTGACGCCACACACCATGCGCCATAGTTTTGCGACTGATCTTTTGATGAACGGCGCGGATATTCGTTCAGTGCAAAGTTTGCTGGGGCATGCAAATATTTCGACTACACAAATTTATACTCACATCACCGACCCGCACCTAAAAGAAGTGCACGAAAAATTCCATAGCGAGTCGGAAGATTAGTAAACCAGAAAAATGATGCGCAAAATTTCACTTTGGAAAAGCAGCGTGAATATACAAGCTAGAATAATATAGGGGGCGAAGCCAAACGGTTGACGATTTTTAGGATTTTTTAGCATGCGGTAGTTGGCGATGGCTGCCAGGAGATTGGAAAGACCAAGCTCAATAACGCCGAGTTCCCAGCGACCAAGTAAAAATGCGACAGAAATCAAAAGGATAAAATCGCCGCCACCAACTAAGGTTTCGCGGGAGAATTTATAGAGTACAAAGTAGATGCCAGGTAGAACCAACAGTGCACCCAAGAAACGCAAAAAATCACGCAGTAAATATTGCCAAATATCTTGCAGGTGTAGAGAATTTTTTACTAATAGAACTTCATTACCACGAGTTTCGATCAATAAGTTGAGTCCGTATTTAGTATATAGACTAAAGAGAAAATAAATTCCAGACAAAATAATCAGAAGGTGGAGTAAATTAACGGGTAGTTGTAACCATTTTTTGTCATATACCAGCAGTATCCACATAATGGTAAAAATCGCGAAGAGAAGCAGAAGTCTGATAACTTCAAAAATAACTAGAGGTGCCGAATTGAGTGGACCAGTGTGTTGCAGAATTTGTTGGATTAATGAGCCTGTATGAAAAGCAAAACTGGCGAAGATTATGGCCATCATAATTTCGGAAAAAATTTCAATCAGACCGATTTTGGTTTTACATTTTTTACATTTGCCGCCGAGAAAGAGCCATGAAAAAATCGGAATTAATTCAGCGCCGAAAATTGCGCCGAAAATTAGAAAAATCCACTGAAGTTCAAACATTTTATAAATTTCCCGATAATGGTTTAGCTTTATTTTAGCATAAACCTCTTGAATTTTTGGTACGTAAAGCTTATGATTGGGTTATAGATAAACAAAGTCTCAGAAAGGAACAGACATATGTTTAAGCAAAATAAAAATTTTAAACATGGGTTTACCATTATCGAAGTGGTGCTCGTTTTGGCGGTCGCAGCAATGATCTTCCTCATGGTGTTTATTGCACTCCCTTCAATGAATATCATGCAAAGAGATACTGCACGTGCTAATGACGTAAACCGTGTCACCACCCAATTAAACTCATATCAAGCCAACAACACCCAAAAAATTCCTAGCATGGACAAGGATGCCTACGTGAGTGGCCACGCAGATGTCGATAAAGATGTCTTCAAGGCAGCTGAGCGTTCTTCCTGGGCCTACTTCTACGATGCATATCTAATCGGAACCGATACTAAGCAAAAGTTCTCTGATCCAGATAATGAACCATATAGTCTTGAAATCAGCTCTTGTAAAGCAGCTGATAGCTACGACCCAGAATCCAAGGTATGTAAGAATGGTCAACGCACTCACTACTCCTTCACTCAACAATCAGAAGGTACCGAAGATAATACTTCAAACGACCGTTACGCATCCAAGGGTACTCCTGGTCACACAATAAGTATCGTGGTGAACTCTTCCTGCGATGGTGAAACTGCCGTTCACTCTACTGGTGGTAACAAAGTTTCCGTCCTTTACAAGCGTGAAGGTGGTGGTGTAATTTGCCGCTCAATCTAATTTAGCTTGAATTAGAAAATCTCCCAGTGATGGGAGATTTTTTACGTGATTTTACCATTCAATTTCTTGAAGGTGATGAGATTTGAGAAATTGATTAGCCTGAGAGAATGGTTTGGAACCGAAGAAGCCGCGATAAGCTGAAAGCGGCGAGGGGTGAGCCGATTGCAAAACTAGGTGCCTAGATTGATCGATAAACTTGGTTTTAGTCTGAGCATCAGAACCCCAGAGAATAAATACGGCGTGCGGAAGTTTAATATTCAACAACTTAATACAATCTTTAGTAATTTGTTCCCAACCGATTTGACGGTGCGAGCCGGCATGACCTTTTTCAACCGTTAGCACATTATTGAGGAGAAAGACACCTTGTTCAAGCCATGGAGTAAGGTCGCCACTTTGAATAATAGTTTGACCAAGGTCAGATTCTACCTCTTTTAAAATGTTTCGGAGACTCGGCGCAAGTTTAGCGGTTTGGACCGAAAAAGCTAAACCATCTGCCACGCCCGGAGTGTGGTAAGGATCTTGGCCAAGAATCACTACCTTGATTTTTTCGAGAGGCAACTGGAAAACTCGAAAAATCTGTGTAGGGGTGGGATAAATTTCTTGATGATTCAATGTAGATGAATTAAAAAAATCTATCAGTGAATCGAATTTACCAGCCACAAGCTCGGCCTGAAAAAACTCACGAAATTCTGGCGACAAATCGGTTGAGGCAAGGAGTTCCGTGAGGTTGATATTTTTCATTTATTCAGCTTCTTCAGAAAATTGAGAATTATAAAGCTCAGCATAGAAACCATCAAGCTTCATCAACTCATCGTGATTACCATGCTCGACAATATTTCCTTCTTTCATCACAAGGATAATATCAGCATTGCGAATAGTCGAGAGACGGTGCGCAATCACGAAAGAAGTGCGACCTTCGGTGAGCTTGTCGAAAGCACGCTGGATAATTTGTTCGGTACGCGTATCGACATTAGAAGTGGCCTCATCTAAAATCATCATTTTCGGATTAGTAATAATGGCGCGTGTAATCGTAAGAAGTTGTTTTTCACCGGCGGAAATATTATCGGAATCTTCAGAAATTTTAGTCTCGTAACCATCAGGAAGTGACTTAATAAAATGGTCGATGCCAGTCATCTTGGCAGCGGCTTCGACCTGCTCGAAGGTAACATTAGAGGAGCCATATTTAAGATTTTCTAAGATAGTACCTGAGAATAGCCATGTATCCTGCAATACCATACCGAAGAGACTACGGACTTCACTACGTTTCATTTGTTTGGTGGAGATGCCATCGATTTTAATTTCGCCACTTTGAATATCATAGAAGCGCATGAGAAGGCTAACGATAGTAGTCTTGCCGGCACCAGTTGGCCCGACAATAGCCACCTGCATGCCTGGATCGATTTTAATAGAAAAATCCTTAATAATTGGATTCACACCGTCATAGCTAAAATTCACATGGGAAAATTCGACTTCGCCACGGAATTTTCCATCCTTAGTGATAGATTTAAATTGACTAGTAAAATCTTCGTCAACTTCTTCCGGTTCTTCGAGAAAATTAAAGACGCGGTCGGCGGCAGCTAGGGTTTGCTGAATAGTAGAGGAAAGCTGCGCAGTGTCAGCGATTGGCTGAGTGAAGCGACTAACATACTGCAAGAATGCAAGGATACTACCAACCGTAAGGGCGCCAATTAGGGCATAGTAGCCACCAAGCAGACAAATTCCAACAAAAGCTAAATCGAGGAAAAGGTGGGTGATAGGGTAAGTGAGTGAACCATAAAACTCACCCTTAAAAGTCTCCTGATAAAGTTTTTCATTGACAGTAGCAAAATCTTGTTTGGATTTTTCCGCGTGATTATTAGCCTTGATGATGAGTTGGCCACCATAATTTTCTTCGATTTCAGAGTTTAATTTACCGAGAGTTTTGCGTTGCTTTTTGTAATATTCTGAACCCTTCTTTACAACTTTAGAAACGGCAAGCATGGAAATAGGCACGACAATGACAGAGACGGCAGACATAGGAATGGAGATATAAATCATCATGCCAAGGTAACCAACCAGAAGCGTGAAGTTGGTAATAATTTGAGAAAGGGTTTGCGAGAGTGAAGAAGCGATAGTTTCCACATCATTAGTCATAATCGACATAGTGTCACCATTCTGAGTTTTATCAAAATAGGACATCGGCAAACGCGAGAGCTTAGCTAGAATTTGGCGTTTCATTTCTTTGGCATATTTAGCCGAAATAACTGCGGCAACATAGCCCTCAACATAACTGATAGTAGCAGAGATAAGGTAGAGACCAACTAGGGTTAAAAGTAGTGAGCTGATACGAGCGAAATTAATTTCCTGACCAGCACGCAAAGCGTCAAATGCTTCAGTAGTAATGAGACCCAGAAGATATGGACCGGCCACTACAAGTCCGGCCGACATTAGAGCAAGCAGCGCCGAGCCGAGCAAACCAAAACGATATTTTTTCACAGAAGCGAGGAAGCGCTTAATAGTCTGTTTGGAGGCTCGAGTAGTTTTCTTTTGAGTGCTTTTTGAATTTTTAGACATATTATTTTCCCTCCTTAGCCTGGCGCATTTCATCAGCAAATTCTTCTTCCGAGAATTGAGACTTCGCGATTTCTTGGTAAACCTTACATTTTTTCAAGAGTTCCAAATGAGTCCCTTTCCCTACCATCTTTCCCTGATCGAGAACAATAATTTGCTCAGCTTCTTTAATCGTACTAATACGTTGCGCTACAATTAACACGACAGTATCCTGAATTTCCGACTTCAAATCTTCTCGGAGCTTCTTGTCAGTCTTCATGTCAAGAGCCGAAAAAGCATCATCGAAAATTAAAATTTCAGGTTGCTTGGCTAAAGCACGAGCGATAGCGAGACGCTGCCTTTGACCACCGGAAACATTGGTACCACCTTGAGAAATTGGCGCATCGTATTGGTCTTTTAGCTTAGTGACAAATTCTTCAGCTTGAGCAATTTTAGCAGCATGGCGCATACGCGCATCAAGTTCTGATTTTTTAAGATTTTCGACACCATAAAGAATATTGCTGCGCACGGTGCCAGTAAAAAGATAACCACGCTGCGGAACATAACCGATTTTATCCATAAGTGCATTTTCGGTATACTCTTTGATGTTAAGATTATTAATTAAAACCTCACCCTCAGTGGCATCGAAGAAACGTGGTACGAGGTTAATTAAGGTGGATTTACCAGAACCAGTGGAACCAATAAAAGCCGTAGTTTGGCCAGCTTTAGCCACGAAGGAGATATCTTCGATGATGGCTTCCGATTTTTTGCCATAGGAAAAAGTCACATGCTTAAATTCTACAGAAGGAACCTCGCTAGGCGTTTCAGTCATTTGGGCCTTAAAAACAATTTGGCTCTTACTTTCAAGAACTTCAGAGATACGCCTACTTGAAACATTACCGCGAGGAATCATAACAAAGAGAAAAGTTAAGAAAAGGAAGGACATGAGAACCTGAGCAGAATATTGCGAGAAGGCAATCATGCGACCGAGATAACTCATATCGGTATGAAGATTAGAAACACCAATGAAGATAATGAGGACGGCGGAAAGATTAAAAACTAGATTAACTACTGGCTGCTGAAAGGCCATAACTTTGGAAATATAAATATCTGTGTTTTTTAATTTTTCATTGCTGCGCTCAAATTTATTTTCTTCGTATTTCTGCTTATTAAGCGCACGAATCACCTTGATACCAGTGAGATTTTCACGCGTAATGGAGTTGATTTTATCCAAGATTTTTTGGTAGACCTTAAATTTTGGAATGGCAAGACTGATTAAAATCGCCGCCTGAATAAAGAGAATGGCCACCGAAACGGCAATAATCCAAGTCATGTTCGGCGCAGTACGAAAAGCCTGAATAATCGCCCCGATTGCCATAAATGGCACGCGCACCATCATGGTGAGACTCATAATCAGAGTACGCTGAACGGTCCAGATATCGGCGGTGGTACGAGTAATGAGTGAAGCGGTAGAAAATTTTTCGACGTCAGTAAAAGAAAGCGACATCACCTTGGCGAAGACGTCCTTGCGCATATCCATAGCGACGCGACTACTTACTTTGGCGGAAAAATAAGATGAAACAATACTACCAAGTGAGCCCAGTGCGGTCACACCGAGCATGAGTAGGCCGGTTTGAAAAATGAAGCTCATATTAGATTCGGCTACGCCTTTATTCATAATATCTGAACTGAGGGCTGGAAGTTCAAGAGCAGTATAAACTTGAAGTGCAACACCCAAGACAATTAAAAGGCATTGCCAAAAATAAGGTTTTAAATATTTGAATGATTTTAGCATGTTTGTTCCTTCTGAATAAATAATTATAACAAAAAAATCAGATTAATTAAAGAATGTCGCATGGGAGAGAATGCTGCATACCTCATTCCGGAGACACTCAAGGCCGTTCGGCCAAGCTTATGCTCCGTCAGAGGCAAGCGGCATTCTCTTCACTAAAAAATCCAATATTTTAATCTTGTTTCTTGAATTTGTTCTGCAAGATAAAGATAATAACCAATCCAATGATTGAGCTTATGGCGATGAGATACATCATATTAAGTGAGACTTCGTGATTAAAAAAGGAGATTTTATAGTCGAGGGCGGTTTTGACAGCGTCGACAGCTTGGGCTGGAATTTCGGTCTTAGCCATTTCTTGGAATGGAGCAGTGAGGGCATGATTTTTAATTAGTGACATAAAATAGGTACTTGGCAGGAACATAATACTATCACGTAACAGGGCGGAGAAATTTGAAATTGGCATATAAGCGCCACAAATAAAACCATAACCAGCGCTCACAATATTCGCCACAGCACTGAGTTGACCCTGAGTTTTGAGGCCAAAATTTACCACAGAAGCGAGTGCGGTACCGAAGAAAGAAAGTAGAATAACATCGCCAAACAGCAGCAAAACATCGTTCAATTCGTAGTACCAACAATTTTGGATGCGTATATAAAGTAAGCAAAGAATGAGCGCAACGAGATTAATAATAATTGTGGAAATAAATGTCGCAGTGAAGTAGGCGAGACTTTTAGTGTGGCTTTTGATCGGAGAAACATCGATATCTTTGGTACTACCAGTAACCTTATCATTCACCATCAAAAGATTCGAGGAAAAAGCTACCGTGACACTACAGACCGCGAGGAGACAGGCGAGAATTTGACCGTTCACTACAGCATTAATTACAGAATCCGGGAGTGCGACACCTAAGGCATCTTGATCAAGGCTATTATGAAAAACCCGGCCAAGAAAAGTAACATAGAGGGTTAATAAAATCATTGGTGTGATCAGCGAAGCGAAAAACATTGACTTATCGCTGAAGAAAACTTTGACATTACGTGCAGTGAGATTGAGAAATTTTTTCATGTTTTACTCCGCTTTCGTTTTGCTATTTTTTGATTCCGAAATATCGGCGCCTGGCTTACTTTTCGTAACTGCGAGAAAGACATCATCCAGTGTACTTTTAATTAATTCAAAATCTTGAAAGAGTTCCGGGTATTTAGTAATCAGTTTAGTAACAACTGCTGAATTTTTAACTTTAATTTGGAAGTCTTTATGGATTTTTTGATAAGGTAATTTAAGCTTTTTAACATCCGCCTCTTCCACGCCATAGAGATGCAAAATATCGGTGGCGTATTGAGTTTTTAATTCGAGCGGCGTACCTTCAGCAATAATTCTTCCCTTGTCCAAAATCGTAACATAATCCGCATCAGCAGCTTCCTCCATGTAGTGCGTGGTGAGAAAAATTGTCATTTTAAGATCCTCGCGAAGTTTGGAAATAATCCGCCAAACTTTACTGCGAGTACCTGGGTCAAGGCCAGTGGTCGGCTCATCAAGAATGAGAATTTTCGGCTGATGGATAATAGCACGTGCGATGTCAACACGACGTTTTTGGCCGCCAGAAAGTTTTTGAATTTTCTGATTTTTAATTTCGGCGAGATCAAAAAGTTTTTCCAATTCCTGGTAACGAGCTTTGAATTCTTGGCCAAAAATACCGTAGAAGCCAGCGCGGAATTTAAGATTTTCATAAACGGTGAGAGTTTTATCAAGAATGGAATCCTGAAAAACCACGCCAATTTGATTTTTAATTTTATCAAGATGAGTAGCGACATCTTGGCCACAAATAGCAATGCGACCGGAGTCAATTTTCAGGCCACCATACATCATGGAGATGGTGGTAGACTTGCCAGCACCATTGATGCCGAGGAAGGCGAAGAGGCTGCCTTCATAAACTTCTAAATTAATCTTGCGAACAGCCTTAGTTTTGCCGAAGCTTTTCTCAAGATTTTCGATTTTAATAATTGTCTGCTGAGTCATTAATATAATTATATACTAGTTTGAAGTTTTTAGACTTTGCGAGTGAAGTAACCTGGGTGACCATTGGCTGGATCGTCGATGCGGAGCCAAGTCTTGTCGGCGGTGGATGGATCAGGAAGGAAGGAACCATTTCCACCACGAAGATTAGTACGCCCAGTAAATATATTCGTAAAATCTGTACCAGCGGAAGTATCGAAATCTTGTTTTAGATAAATTCGTTCGAGCTTATCAACGAGAAGGCTACGATCAATACCAAACATCATACTAAAATCCGTTACATTAGAGGTGTTAAAGTTCGAGATATCCAGAGTTTTAAGTTTTTCAGTATTATTAAACATATTTGACATATTCTCGACGTTACTTGTATCAAAGTTTGAAAGATTTAATTCTTCAATATTTCGAATACCACCAAACATACTTTTCATATCTTTAACTTTGGAAGTATTGAAGTTAGATAGGTCAAGATTTGGCACACCTGAATTATAGAACATATATTGCATATGTGTAACCGTCTGAGTGTTAAAGTTGTGAAGATCTAGTTTTTTAAGCGCATGGGTGTTTTGAAACATGTTCCCCATAAACCAAGTATTACTAGTGTCAAAACTTGAAAGATTAATTTCCTCTACCGAATAAGCCTCCATAAACATCGCATTCATATAAATAACCTTGCGTGTATCAAAGGAAGAAAGATCAAGTTTTTTAATCCAGTTCTTATAAAAAAGTCTGCCCATATTCGTTACGTTACTGGTATTGAAATTCGAGAAATTAATTTCTGTGATATACGGCTGATTACTAAACATGGATTTCATATTAGTAACTTTACCTGCGTCAAACGGTCTTAAATCTAATTCCCTGTAGCCAGAATAAGAAAACATATCTTCACAATCTGGATTAAGATAAAGCTTATCAGCCTCAGAATAATAGTAAATAGTTTTAGTGTCTTTATCGAGCCAAGCTAGGACCGCCCGATCGGAGGTTTCATCAATTTCAAGATGTACGGTAGGAATATTTTCTGCGGGAGATGTAGTACTACGTTTAAAATGCTCGAGACTATACTTTGAAGAAATTGGAGCAGAAAGAAGTGAAGAAATTTTACTTTGAAATTCTTTGCCCTTAACCAAATTAGCTTCGGTCGGATATTCATTGGTAACCGTAGAGAAAATCACTTTATTTTGATAGGTACCGGTGGGGAGAGTATTCCCTAGCTTTATGCCGATGGCAAAACATATATTATTACCAATTACTTCATTCCCTCTGCTGATGCCATAATGTGTATCATGTACTGAACCGCTAACTAAATCTAGTGGATCCCATTCTTCTGGCTCTTTTTCGGGATGCTCCATTTCGCAATCAAAACTACCAGCAAAAGTATTTTCCGCAAAATCGGCTAAATGTTCAACCCCTACCCCGCTAGAAATCATATTAATAGAAGAAGTATTAGAAGAATCATGGATGTCGGTAAAGGCGGTTTTCTCCACATCAACATAAGTACCTGTACCGGTAGGGTTATTGGTTTTTATATTAAGATACATTGGCAAAGTTACGGCATGATTTGGCTTACTTAGAATATCGTTACTATGTAGCTCAATATTCGAGGCAGACAACAAAGAAACCGACAGTGTAGGTGTCGGTTTCAGGGCATAAGATGATTGTACTTCAAAGAATAAATTGGATAATACCAGTGAAAAAATAAGTATCGTGATTTTGAAGAAAGTATCTTGGGAGAGAAAAAGTTTTTCAAAACTGTTAAC
>QWCT01001871.1_pt1 | contig 9930 bp, 1 predicted proteins | sample 1972681 | NCBI WGS metagenome assembly QWCT01 (sample SAMN09866701, study PRJNA288562) | Human oral metagenome isolate pre3_saliva, whole genome shotgun sequencing... | isolation source: mouth | host: Homo sapiens | place: USA: California | reverse complement strand
TACTGTTACAGCAGCTACAGCAGATTTTTTAACCTCTGCTTCAGATACTGTGAGATTTACATCCTTGCCATTTACATCGGTAGTAATGTATTTACCATCACCTTTAATCCCGAATGTATCATCTTTAAGGTTGATAGATCCCGTATTAGTAGCTACATCCCCAGTGAACTTCAATGCAGTTGCACTAGTTACTGCTTTTAATTGTTCCTCTGTAGCAGCGCGACCTTTTGTTGCAAAGTCCACACCAGTTACAGTTGTATTGGATAAACCAGTAATATCATTTGTTGTGCCATTTACAGTCACACCACCAATATTAGCAGTTTTACCTGTAATTGTACCTGTTGCACCATCTAGTGTAACAGGGCTTGCTCCACCAGTTGTAATTGTGTTATTCACACCATCTACAACAGCAGTACCAACAGTGGCTTTACCAGCCGTACCGTCAATTGTTACAGCATTAGCTCCAGTACCAAGGGTCACTTTGTCATTAAGTTTTACGTCGTAAATAGTATGACCATCAGCAGCGGCAGTAGATGTAAGGGTCACATTACCTGTTGTAGCATTAGCTGCTTCACCAGTATTAGCAGTGATTTCTGTTTTAGCTGCTTTTTTAGCTGCGTTAATTGCATCAGCTACATTTTGTGCTGTTGCTACGCCATCTGTAGTTGGACCTGTTACGGTGCCATCTGTACCAGCAGTGATAGCAGCTGTATTTACATCGTATTTTACTACCCCATCATTATCGATAGATGCTGTCGTTAATGTACCGTTTACAAAGTTAAGACCTTTAGCTAAGGATACTTTCTTAGCATTAGCATCAGTATCATTATTTGCACGATATGTTAAATCAGTTTTAGCTGCAAGCTTCGTAGTATCGATACCGATAGCATAATCTTTAGAGTTAGTACCCGCTGTTGGTGTTACTGTAATAGGATTATCTGCTTGCGCATCTTTACTTACTGTAACAGCATCTACAGCCAAGTCTTTTACCTTAGCCACATCAACCGCAACTTTCACACCGGCTGCAGTAGCAGATGTGCTCACAAGATTGCCATCACCAGTTACGGCAAAGGATACATCACCGTCTTTAAGGTATTTATTACCTGTAGAGCCTGTATCAGCAGTGAGGCCAATGCCCTTAGTTGTAGCATTAACAGTATCCGCATCTAAACCAACTGTAATGGTTTGATTATTTACAGTTGCAGTGACACCATTTGCACCTGCTACATTAAGTTTTTGGTTTTTAAGATCAACAGTACCGTTATTAGTACCATCAGTAATATTTAAGTTTTGAGATAAATTAGCAACGGCTTGCTTAACATCACCAATATTTGCTGCATTTGTATCTGTTGTACCACCGCTAGCAACATTGGAGATAGCTTTACCACCAGCATTGATGCCATCAGTTTTATCAATGGAGATGCTGCCTACTGTCACTTTATCAGTTGTGATGCCTGAACCAGTAATAGCAGTTGTACCATTTATTAAACCAGATGTGTTAATGACTGTATTACCAGCTGTAACAGAATCTACAGTAAGCTCTTTCTTAGTAGCTACAGTAATTTTCTTTTTATCTGTACCATCTTGTGTAATCAGGATATTATCGCCATTGATAAGATCTACTGTATCGCCACCTTGTACAGATGTTTTATCTGTAGTACTAGAGTTCGTTGTAAGGTTCCATGCCGCACCAGCTTTAGCCGCATCAGCAGCCTTGTTAATTGCATCGGCAACATTTTTAGCAGTTGCAAGGCCATCATTACCTGTTACAGATGCAGCACCGGTATTTGCATCACTGTTGATATTAGCACGTTTTGTAGATACTTCTACAGTGTTACCATTCATGTTAGTAGATACATAGTCACCAGTAGCACCTTTTACATTGAAAGCTACATCTCCATCTTTTAAGGATTGACTAGATACTGTACCGCTATCTGCACCAAGAGAAATCTTTCTTGCAACAGCTGTGGCAGAATCATCAATCTTAGTCTTAGTAGCTGTATTTAAATCAAAGGATACTTTTCCATCATTATCAACAGTAGCAACAGTGGATGTCCCATCTACAAAGTCTAAGCCTTTAGATAATTTAACAGATTTAGCATCTGCATCAGCTGCAGTATTTGCACGGTAGGTTAACGTTTGACTTGCCACAGTGTCTTTCAACTGTTTTACATTTACCGCGTCTGTATCAGCTGTACCTTCTGCTACCTCTTGAATCTTGTTGCCACCAGCCTTGATTTCATCAAGACTAAACTGAACCGTTTTACCAGCGGCATTTTGGAAGCCCATACCTTTGGCACTGCCTTCTGCATTATTGCCATCTTCATCACTAAACATGAGATATTTAGATGTAAGAGCACTGTTATTAGGTCCTGATTGAATAGATACCGTGTCTAAAGCAATAGTAGTTGTGGATTCATTAGCACCAGTTGCTCCGTTTGTAAAGCTTAACTGATCGCTAGTAATAGTCGAACCAGCACCAACATTATCTTTAAATTCAGCTTTACCAGCTTTAATACTACCATCTCTACCATTTAGGAAAATTGTTTCCCCTCTTGGATTACCAAGAGATATAGAGTTCATGTCTGTAAGATTTTTATTTAGGCTAACAGAAATATTTTTGTTATTACGATCAACTGTAATATTAGTATCGCCAGTGAAATCTACAGTATCACCTTTACCTACAGTTGCAGTATTAGCTTCGCCATTAGCAGATAGTTTCCAGCTATATTGATTATCAGAGATAGACTTATTAATAACGTCAGCAACATTTTTAGTTGTTGCTACACCAGCAGCATCTGCTTTCACAGTGCCGTCAGCATTATTTGAAAGTGTTCCCTCTGCCACATTAACAGTAATAGTTTGATTATTAACAGTCGCTGTCGCGGCTCCCGTACCTGTAACAGTTAACTTTTGATTTTTAAGTGCTACAGTACTGTCTGTTGTACCGTCACTAATGTTTAAGTTTTGAGATAAACCATTAACAGCAGAGTTAATAGCACTCGCGACATTTTTAGCCGTAGCTAAACCATCATTACCGGTTACAGATGCAGCACCTGTATTTGCATCACTATCGATGGTAGCACGAGTTGTAGAAACCTCTACAGTGTTACCATTCATCTTTGTAGATACATAGTCACCAGTAGCACCTTTTACATTGAAAGCCACATTACCATCTTTTAAGGATTGGCTAGATGATGTACCGCTATCTGCACCAAGAGAGATATTTCTTGCAACAGCAGTGGCAGATTCATCAATTTTAGTTTTAGTAGCCGCATTAAGGTCATAGGACACTTTGCCATCTGCAGCAACCGTTGCAACAGTATTATCACCATTTACAAAGTTAAGACCTTTTGCTAAGGATACTTTTTGTGCATTAGCATCTGCATCATTGTTAGCACGATATGTTAAATCTGTTTTACTAGCTAATTTTGTAGTATCAATACCAATAGCATAGTCTTTGGAATTAGTACCTGCTGTCGGCGTTACAGTAATAGGATTATCTACCGTATTAGCCTTGCTTACAGTAACAGCCTCTACAGCTAAATCTTTTACTTTTGCTGTATCAACAGCTACTTGTACACCTGTAGCAGAGGCCTTTGTAGTAACCAGATTACCATCACCAGCCACTTTAAAAGATGCATCCCCATCTTTTAGATACTTGAGGCCTGTGGATCCCGTATCTCCAGTTAAACCAATACCTTTAGTCGTAGCATTTACAGTATTGCTATCTAGGCCAACAACAAGACTGCCATTGTTTGTACCAACTAAATCAGTTCTAATACCATTAGCACCAATGACTTTAAGTGGACTTTCACTGAGCTTAACAGTGCCAGTTTTAGAATTTGTATCTAATTTTAATGTAACATCAGACACCGCATTCTTAACATCCGTAATATTAGCTGCATTAGTTCCTACATTGCCACCGCTAGAGACATTCGTGATTTGTTGGCCACCTGCATCAATACCATTAGCACCAAACTTAGCTGTTTTAGTACCTACTTTTGAAGTCAAACCATCTTTGGTAATAGTTACATTGTTACCATTCGTAGGTGAGCCAATTTGTAATGTAGTATTACTCAACACATTATCGCCAGCGGTAAAGGATTGGCCACTGAAAGTTTTACCTGTTACGGCACCAGTTGTACCGTCTAAGGTAATTTGATTTGAACCAGATCCCGTTGTAACGGAGTTATTAGCTTTCACAGAGTCAACGATAATGGACTTATTCAAGCTTGAAGTAATGGTATTACCATTTCTCGCTACCGTAATATTTTTATCACCACTGAATTTTACAGTACCTTCTTTATTGATAGTAGATCGACTACCAGCCGTATCGTTATCTGCCGTTAAATTCCAGGTATATGCATTTTGTGAAACTGCCTTATTAATCGCTTCTGCTACATTTTTAGCATCTGCCATACCAGTAGCCGCTGTAGCAGTACCATTAGTAACACTAATATCCTTCTTATTAGCAGATACAGTAATCAAATTACCATTGGCACGTGTTGTGAGGTAGGTAGAGTCGCCTTTAACAGCAAATCTTTTACTCGTATCATTGTTGGCAAGATTAACATCACCAAAACCACTATCACCAACAAAAGCAAGATTAACGCTCTTCAATTGTGCTACGTTAACTGCATCAGTATCATTTGTACCTGCTGCAACTCCAGTAATCTGACGTGTCACCTCTGTACCATTACCCACAGCTACCGCACCAGTTGTGCTACGTATTACATTTCCTGTAAGAGCACTATATGTATTTGTACGTCCATCATTAGGATTATAACCTACAGTACGACCTGTACTTGAAGAAGAATTCGCCCCAAGAGCAACACCGCCTTCAGTACTTACTGCAGAGTTATATCCAATTGCAGTTGCATTAGCTTTAGTTGTATTAGCACCAAACCCCACAACCGTTTGATAACTTGTGTCTGCAGCCGTCTTTGAGTATGTGCCAAGTGCAGTTGTACCAACACCATTAGCCTGAGCACCCTTAAATTGCCAATTGCCCCCGCCTAAAGCAACGCTAAAGTCTCCATTGGCTTGAGCCCCTTGACCAATGGCAACTGGAGCAACTTTATCTGCCGCAACACTACCATTACCAATTGCAATAGAATCAGTACCCCCTGCTGTCGCACTATTACCTAAAGCAATAGATTGGGCCTTTGTCGCTGTTGCTGCAGGTCCAATAGCAATAGCATTAACACCTGTAGCCCCTGTATTATCTCGGTTTCCTGTAACTGTAGAGTTTACCGAGAAGTATTTTACCTTAGTAGCATTTAGTTGAGATACGTTAACTGCATCGTTATCCTTCACACCATTGGCCACATTACCAAGTGTACGAGGCACTTGTGTTTGTTGATTTACATTTGTTTGGTCAACATTTACTAAGGATAAAGATGTTGGAGTCTGTGCAGTAGCACCATTTACTAACGTACCATCATCCTTAACATCTACTGTGCGATAATATTTCTCAACCTTAGATGCCCCTGTACCTGTTACAACCTTTGTAAGAGGTTCGCCTGATGCATTTACATTAACAACACTACCTGCCCCACCGTTCATAATGTTTGTAACTTTACGAGCTAGAGAGTAGATTTGAGAACCATTGATAGCATCTGTACTTGTTTGAGAAACTTCACCAGGTGCTACATTTTTAAGCTGACGTTCAAAACCTTTAGCACCGAAGGAAACAACGTCACCAGGAGAAATGTTTTCACCGCCAGACCATTTAACTTCTACACCATCAATAATTGCATTCACTTGTTTTGTTGCATAACGGTCAGTATTAGAACCACCACCGATAGCTACAGAGTTATCAAAGTTAGCGCGAGCACCTGTACCAATAGCGACAGCATTAGTAACAGGCTTATTATTAACAACTTGGCCTTTATCATTCATACGGGTCATACTGTCAGATGCAGTACCAATTGCAACGCCTGCATTACCGGCAAGAGCACTCGTACCATAAGCTACACCAGCATGAGATGCAGCTGTTCCTTTATAATTGGACAAATTATACCCTGTTAAATTTTGAATTGCAGTTTGTAAGGTACCCGTAACTTCATTATCATTAGTATTCGTATAAGAGACTTGCTGACCTGCAGCTTTTCTGGCATCATCACCGCCAATAGCAATAGCAGCATGACCATCAACCTTTACATTGCCACCAATAGCTATAGACTGGTCACCAGTAACAACAGCACCTTCATCAGTAAGACTACCACTACCAATAGCAATGCCTTGTGTTACATTTGTAGCAACTTTAGAATTTGCACCAATTGCAATAGCTCTACTTGTAGTAGTGAATGCTGGACCAGATTCAGCTTTTGCATTTCTACCGATAGTAATACTATCATCACTTAAAGATTGAGCATTATTACCAAAAGCAATGCTATTTTGTTTTGTAACTGTGCTAGATGGGCCTATGGCAATAGAATTTGGAGCTTGTGCGCCATCATTATCAACGTTACTACCAGTACCTGTTACTGTAGAGTTCACAGATACGTATTTTAGCGGTTTAACAGCACTTGCTACAGCATATAATTGGGATCCATTAATAGCATCTGTACTTGTAGCAGATACTTCCCCTGCTGCGACATTTTTAATTTGTCGTGTTGCGCCAGTGCTGCCTACAGAAACTTGCATATTGGGATTGCCTGTGGCACCTGCAAAATTATAGGTAATGCCATTAATCGTAGCAGAGCCTTGATTTGTAGCTCCTGTCGCCGTTGTAGAGCCACTACCTAATGCTACAGAATTCAATCTAGTAGCCTGAGCATTTGTACCAATCGCTACTGCATCTTCTGAAGTAGCCTTAGTATTCTTACCAATAGCTACTGCACCTTTTGCAGAGGCCGTTGTTCTATCATTGGATGCATCATTCTCTTGACTACCAATAGCTAAACCACCATTAGAGGCTACCGCATGACGACCTATTGCTGTAGATGTTCCTGTAGCCGTCACATTTCGGCCCATAGCAACGGCAAAGTTACCGTTGGCACTTGCCTCATAGCCCATAGCCATAGAAGTGGAACCACTAGCAAAAGCATGTCGTCCCATCGCTAATGAATAAGCACCTGTTGATGCAGAGTCTTGGCCGATTGCAACCCCACCTGCAAGATTATTGCCCGTATCCTCTAGAACACCTTTACCAATAGCTACACCGCCTGTTGCAGCTAAAGCATTCTGACCTACAGCGACACCACTATTCTTAGCATTCGCATACACACCTAATGCAACTGCATAATCCCCTTCTGCAGTAGTAGCATAATTTATAGTCTTAAGTGAATTAACAACTGAACCCAAGGAATTTATGCTACTTGCAAATCCTAGCGGTCCAGAGTTACCCGCACCACTACCAACAGCTACGGAGCTTGCTCCCGTAGCTTTGGCATTTGTACCGACAGCTAATGCTCTACCGCTTGTTGCACTTGCGGTTTTACCAATAGCTAGAGATTCAGCTCCAGATGCAGAGGCTTCTATCCCCACAGCAGTAGCTGTTGTACCTGTAGCACTGGCTAGAGAACCCACTGCTGTAGCCGATGCAGCAGTGGCCGCTGAAGAACGACCTAATGCAGTGGCACCAATATTAGTGGCTTTTGAACCTGCACCAATAGCAATAGCTTTTTCAGAGTCTGCAACAGTATCTGTACCAAAAGAAATAGAGTCTGATCCACTTGCCTTAGCACCAGAGCCAATTGCAGCCGCCCCCGATTTGCTAGCTTTAGCATTGAAACCAATAGCAGTAGCATTTGCCGCAGTAGCTTCTGTTTTATTTGTACCGCCATTAGACCCACCACCAAGAGCTACTGCATTTGTACCTGTAGCATTTGCTGAAAGCCCCAATGCAACTGTACCTGCACCATTAGCATTGGCACCAGCACCTACGGCTGTAGCAGGATTTTCAGGATTTGCTCCTGGGGCTTCGGCAGAACTTGCATAACCAATCGCAACAGACTGATTACTTTTAGAATTAGAACTTGTCCCGATAGCAAGACCTAAATGATCAGTTCTTGTTCCTTCGGGTATAGCCCCCTCTACCGTAACAATATTAGCAGTCATTGTTAATGCCGCAAGTATACTGGCTACTACAATTTTCTTTTTACCTGTTTTGTTCTTTGCGATTTCAGATACTACAATGTAGCACTGTTTCGACTTAGACCAAATTACTTTAAAAATCTTATTCATTGTCTTTCCTCTTTAAGAACTACCCCTCAAAAACTATATGATATATATCTCTCAAATGTAGATAAAATAACGATATTATATCAAAAACTATAGTGATTATAATTTCCTACTATATTTCATAATTTTATCATATTTTATATTTTACATTCAATAAATACGACGTAAATCAAGAATATTTAATAGTATATTTAATTTTATGAAAGTCTTATAACTATAGGTAATATATATATCATTCATTTTATTCTATGTATATATAATTGATTTTTATTCAATTTTTATACATATCACTGTATAGATATCATCTATACCACTTCATGAAAATAAAATGATTTAACAATAGTATGTGTATTTTTTATCTCATGAAAGTATTTGTAATTTTTTATTTATTTTTAGTCTAAAAAATTAACTTATTTTAATTAAAAATATATGCTTTTAATATTTAAGAAATACATGAATAAAAAAAGCCACCACTCATTAAGAGTGGTGGCTTTCACCATATACATATTCATACATGAATATATACAAAAATATGGTTTTATGTGCACAAAATATTATGCTTTAGAGTCTACTAGCTTTGAAACTAGTGCTTCTAATTTTGCTACGCGATCTTGAAGCTCTTCGTTTTCAGCTTTAAGATTGTCCATAGCTTGATTGTTTTTCTTAACTAGGCTTTCACCAGCACCAATACGCCATGTAGCGCCCATACCGTACATTTGCTCTTCTTTAGCAATACCTACGGATGCATTCAAGAACAAACGATCATTTGGTGCATAACCATAGCCAAGAGCGAGTGCTTTTTCACCATGGTATAAGCCTACACCAGCCATAATTTGACCTTTTTCAGTGCCGTCTACATAGTATGGTTTTAAGGATGCCATAGCTGCGCTCATAGCACCTACACGATCCACACGAGTATTTGTAGAAGCCAATTCATTCATAGTACCTTGTGTTGCACTATACAATTGACTACCGTTAACAGCATCTGTAGAAGTAGCAGAAATTTCACCTGGTGCTACATTTGTAATCGTACGTTCATTACCTTTAGAACCAACACTTACAGTGTTAGGACGATCAGCTACAGAACCTTGACCAAGAGCTACAGAATTAGTAGCACCAGCCATTACAGTTGTGTTAGCACCAAGAGCTGTTGCATTATCTGCAAGAGCTTTTGCATTTGTACCTACTGCATTTGCATTGTCTCCATTAGCTACAGAGCCTGCGCCGATCGCCATGGCACCATTACCATTTTTAGTACCTGGTGTAATACCGGAATTAGCCATGTTTTGTTGGATTGCTGCAGCTGCATTAGCACTAGACTCTGCTTTTGTTGCAGAACTATTAGCTGCTGTTGCACTGGATTCAGCTTTAGTTGCGGAGCTGTCTGCTGCTGTAGCAGAGGATGCTGCATTATCTTCACTTACTTTCGCATTGGATGCGGATGTGGAAGCTGCTGTAGCAGAACCAGCTGCATTATCTTCGCTTACTTTTGCATTAGATGCGGATGTAGAAGCTGCTGTTGCAGAACCAGCTGCATTATCTTCGCTTACTTTCGCATTGGATGCGGATGTGGAAGCCGCGGTAGCAGAACCTGCTGCATTATCTTCGCTTACTTTTGCATTAGATGCGGATGTGGAAGCCGCTGTAGCAGAACCCGCTGCATTGTCTTCACTTACTTTCGCATTGGATGCGGATGTAGAAGCCGCGGTTGCAGAACCAGCTGCATTATCTTCACTTACT
>QWCT01004794.1_pt1 | contig 9944 bp, 8 predicted proteins | sample 1972681 | NCBI WGS metagenome assembly QWCT01 (sample SAMN09866701, study PRJNA288562) | Human oral metagenome isolate pre3_saliva, whole genome shotgun sequencing... | isolation source: mouth | host: Homo sapiens | place: USA: California | reverse complement strand
TCCGAGCTCATTGTCACCCCCGACATGCACAGTCGCAAAGAGCGCATGGCCCAAATGGCCGATGCCTGCATAGCCTGTCCCGGCGGGGTGGGCACTCTCGAAGAACTCCTCGAGGTGATCACTTGGAAACAGCTCGGCCTTTTTCTCCGTCCCATTGTTGTGCTCAACACCGACGACTTCTTCGGTCCGCTGCTCGCTCAGCTCGAACGTTGCGCCGAGCAGCAATTCATGCGCCGTATCCACACCGACATATGGCAGGTGGCCGCCACGCCCGAAGAAGCCGTTCGCCTTTGTGAAGAGACGCCGCTGTGGGACGCCAACGTTCGGCGCTTTGCCGCTTTGTGAGCGTTCGGTCCCTCCTGTTCTCTCCCCCTCTCTCAAAACCTCACCGCATGGTAGTCCACGATTCACTTCCCCCTCGTCGCACCGCGCTCGTCCCTGTGTCGTCGGCCCCTCCCGTTCGCCGCGACACCCTTGTCATGGCTCCCGCAGACTCGGCGGCACAAGCTTTTTTCGGTGGCGAACCGGCCGTTTTGCGCAAGTTCGTGCCTCGTCACGTCGACGGCTCGCCGAGCCTGCCCCGTTGGCAATTGACGGACGAGTTCGATGCCCCGGTCGATGCCCACCTCTGGGCCCCCTTTGCCAAAACGCTGCGTGACGCCCCCGTGCACCACACGACGACCTCGCAAGGCGTAGCCGGCGATCCCGTGCCCTATCGTTTGCGCCACGACGACATTGTGACCTCCACCCTGTTGGTGAGTTTCATCCTTATGATGTGGGTCATCGCCTCGTCGTGGAAATTTCTGCGCGTCATGGTCAAGGATTTCTTTTACCACCGCGTGCGCCCCAATCTCTTTGCCGATCGCGTCGACACCGAGTTGCACGGCCGCTTCTTTCTCGTGGCGCAAACCTGTTTCTTGCAAGGCATTTTGTTTGTAGACTACGTGCAAGATGTGCTTCCCGAAACCTTCGAGCAGACCTCGCCCTACATTTTGCTCCTTGCCGGCACCACCGTGGTGGGCGGCTACTACCTGGCGAAACTTTGTCTCTACCATTTCGTCAACAGCCTCTTCTTCGATGCACCGCGCCGGCGTTTGTGGAACGACACCTATTTCGTCTCCATCCTCTCCGTCGGGGTGGTGCTGCTCCCCCTCGCCTTGCTGGTCGTGTTCTTCGATTTGCCTTTCGTGCAAGCCCTCACGGCCTATGTTTTGCTCATGGCATTTGTCAAAATACTCCTCTTATATAAAGCATATCGCATCTTTTTCAGCTCATTCTCGGGCAGTTTGCACGTTATTTTGTACTTTTGCGCTCTTGAAATTGTCCCACTGCTCTTTGCTTGGGGCCTGCTGGAAACGATCACCCACCACGGGATGCTCCTGCTGTAACCGTCATATTCGCGAAGATGATCAAAAAAATCCTCGTTTCTCAACCCGAACCGGCGTCAGAGAAATCTCCTTATCACGATATTGCACAGAACCTAGGCGTAGAGTTCACGTTCCGTCCCTTTGTCAAGGTCGAAGGACTCGAAGCCAAAGAATTTCGCGCGCAGAAGGTCAATATTCTCGACTATTCGGCCATCGTTTTCAATTCGCGCAACGCCATCGAACACTTCTTCCGCCTTTGTAAGGAATTGCGTGTGGCCTTGCCCGAAGACATGAAGTATTTCGGCATTTCCGAGAAAGTGATTCTCTACATCCAGAAGTTTGTTCAGTATCGCAAGCGCAAGGTGTTCTTCGGCAGCAGCGGCCGCTGGCCCGAGTTGGTCACCACCATGGCCAAGCACAAGACGGAGAACTACCTCATCCCCCTTTCCGAAGGCGTGCCCTTGGAAGCGGCTGCCCAGCTCGACGCCAAGAAGCTCAAACACACCGAGTGCGCCATGTTCCGCACCGTCGAAACGAAGTTCGAGGCCGATGCCTACAAAGGCTATGACATGATCTTGATCTTCACCCCCACGGGTGTGCACAGTTTGATGAACAATTTCCCCAACTTCGAGCAAGGCGACATCCGCCTCGGCTGTTTCGGCGATGCCACCGCCAAAGCCATGGAAGAAGCCGGTTTGCGTGTCGACCTCAAAGTGAGTGGTTCGATCGCCGAAAGCCTCGAAAACTACATTCGCGAAGCCAACGCCTGATCTGGGCGCTTCGCGGCTTCATCCGAGCCACCGACGTTCGCTCAAAGCCTGCCCTGCGGCGGCACGGGGCGCACGTCGGTGGCTCGTTTTTGTTTGTCGTCCCCTCTGCATTCTCTTGCCATGTCTTCTCCCGCCTCCCCCCATCGTTACACCTTTGCCAAGCCCGAACACCTCTGTTTGGAGCGCGACATCAAGCGCCTGTTCTCCTCCCGACAGAAATCCATGATTGCCTACCCCGTGCGCATGCTCATGTGCGTGTTGCCCTACAGCGGGAGCGGTCCGCACGCCAAAGTGCTGCTCTCCGTCTCGAAACGCCACTTCAAGCATGCCGTCGATCGCAATCGCGCCAAACGGCAGTTGCGCGAAGCCTATCGTCTGCAGAAACACAACCTCTTGCAACACATCCCTGCCGATCGTGAAGTGCATCTCGCCTTCATCTGGCTTGCCGACGACCCCATGAAGAGCGAAACGGTGCACAAACGCCTGTTGAGCCTGCTCAACCGCGCAGCCGATCGTTTGCAGTTGCCCGAGTCGGCCTCCGCCCCGCATTGATCCGCGTTTCCTTCGCTTTTTCTCTCTTTCTTCTGCTCCATGCACACCCTGCTCCACTGGTTGACGCTGCTGCTTATCGCGCCCATCCGCTTCTATCGCCGCTTCATCTCGCCCTACACACCCCCCTCGTGTCGCTACACCCCCACCTGTTCGCAATACGCCATCGAGGCGCTGCGCAAACACGGCCCCTTCAAAGGCTCGTGGCTCGCTGTGCGGCGCATTTTGCGTTGCCACCCCTGGGGCGGCCATGGCTACGACCCTGTGCCCTGAATCCACTTATGCAGCACCCCACTCCCCCCTTTGATTTCCACACCCACCGCCTCGACACGCCCCCCGGCACCGGCATTGTGAGTCTTCCCCGCCGCATCGTGCTCCACCCCGAAGCGTGGCACCCTCAGGTCGGGGGGCTTTATGCGGCCGGCATCCACCCGTGGTGGACGGCCGATGCCGATTTTCAGCTCGACTGCTACCTCTCCTCCCTCTCCCACCTCCTTGCCCTGCCCGAAGTGGTGCAAGTGGGCGAATGCGGCCTCGACCGTTTGCGCGGTGCGGATCTCGACACACAGTGTGCGGTCTTTGCCGCACAAGTCGCCCTCGCCGAGCAGCACCGCCTCCCGCTCACGTTGCATGTGGTGCGTGCTTTCGACGTCATTTTGCGGTTGCACAAGCAACTGCGCCCCACCACGCGGTGGACCATCCACGGTTTTCGCGGCAAACCCGCACTGGCGCAGCAGCTCCTCTTCGGCCCGAAGCACAATGCCGCCTCGTGGGTAACGACCCCACCCGACCGTCGCCATTGCGAAACCGACGGCGAGGCAGACGAAGCGGGCAATGGGTGAACCGCCTCGGTGCGCTTGCGTCGATTTTCCGCCCCGTTTCCTCACTTATCGCAAAAGCATTCCACCGACAACTAATTTGTCCGTGGAATGCTTCTTTTTTTGGTCTGCGGCGCTCGGTTCAATGCTAGATTATCATGCCGTCTATGATGTGGCATTTTGAATTTCAACGTTACACCTCTACTCCCCCAACTGCAACGTTTCATTGCCGGTGTTGTTGAGTCGCTGCTGTGCGTCTCGTCGCTCATAGACTTCGGTACGCTTCACCGAAGATTTTCCCCACGAATAGGAAAGCGTGAGTGAGATCTTCGGATTATACCACCGGCGTTCGAAGGCGATCGCGTGATGACTGCCCGGTGCATAGACACCACGGGCGCGGTTGGTGTTGAAGAGGTCGTAGACATTCACTGCAATTCTCCAATTCCCAACGTTGTGACTCGCACCGACTTCCCACCACCCTTGAGGCTGCATACGGAACAGTCCGTAGCGCAGCGCGCTATAGTAAGTGTAGCCCAGATAAAGTACCACGCTTTTTTCCACGAAAGCGTGTGCCGATGTCGCAAGTACCACGAATGCTGCTGCTCATCGAGCTTTTCGTCGAGCACCGCACCCTTGTCCCACTGCCATTGTTGAGCAAAATAAGTACTCGCCGTCCAAGCCATCCGGCGATTGTTCACGAGGGGAAGTGGAAGTGCGAGCAACGCACGCACATAACGCGAACTTTCCAAGTTCAAACGCCGGAAAGCGTAAGAAGTCGGTTGCGGCACAATGGCGTCGACCAAAGCATCTCGGGTGTCTTGGTAAGTCAATTCGAGTTGTGCGGCACGCAGATAACTGACGCTCAACCTCCAACGATGTTCGTAGGCCGTGCGCAGTTCCGGATTTCCGGTGCGCAATGCCGAGGCCGAGGCTTGCGTGGCATAGGGCGTCAAGTCTCGGAGATTGGGCAGTTGGAACGTATTGCGATAGGAGAATTCCACACGATATTGCGGAGTGAGGTCGCAATGGGCATAAACATAGGGCAACTGTTGCCAATCACGCCGAGTGTGATCTCCGCTGACACCGGGAAGACGAAGCGTTCTCCACGTTGCAAAACTCATATTCCCCACTTCGGCATACCAATTTGGCCCGCTCCAATGGACGTAAGCCGAGAGTTTCAACTGCCGTTCTTGTAGGGTAAGCGCCCAATTCTGCCGTTGTTCACTCAGTTCGGAATGCAAATGCTGATAACTGCCGTTGAATGCTGCTCCCCATCGCTCGGACGGATTGTGGCGGAAATAGAACGACAAAAGATAGAAGCGACTGTCGGTGGGATTGTAGCTTGAGACTTGTCCTGCAAATCGCTCCAACCCCGAATGGGCCAAAGCGCCTTCGGCATTGAGACGCAGTACATTCCGGAGCCGTTTCCACTCGTAGTAAAGGGCTGCGTTGCCATTGCGATGCATCAAATCATTGTGATGCTGCGCTCCCAAAAGCGTGTGTTCCCTTGTCCACGTACCGATGGTCTGCCACTGTAAGCTATGCTGCGGCGAAAATGTCAAGCGGCAACCCGCTCCCAGCAAGTGCGTCAACCGATTGTCTACCAGCAGCGAGTCGGTGCGTCCCAAGAGCGTTGTGGTTTCCAAGTTCCGATGGTCGGAAACATTGTAATAGACATAAGCCTGTTGCCCTCGATGCGCAAAATTGACACGCGTCGAAGCTTGTTCTGCCCAAAGATGCTGATGCGAAGTCCCCACTTGCGAATAGCCCTTCACCCCCTGTGCTTCCCCACGCTTGCGGCGAATATTGAGAAGAGGTGCCTTGGCGTCGGGAAACTCGGCCGAAGGTTCGAGAAGCAACTCGATGCCTTCCACCTCATCGACGGCAAGGGTTTGGAGATAAGCCAGTCGCTCTTGCGGATTCATGCGGAGCGGATGGCCGTCAACATAGACTTCCAGAGTAGAGAGTCCGTTGAGCTTCAGTTCGCCTTGACTTCCAATCTCCACTCCGGGTACGAATTTCAGTCCTTCGGCCATGCTTCCGCCTTTGGCAGCGCGCAATGCAGCCGGCGTAATGATCATTTTGCGCCCATCGTAGCGCGAGGTCTGTGCACGAGCGGTCACTTCGACCGTCGAAAGCACTTGCGTTTTGGACACACGGAGTGTGTCAAATGCAGTATGTTCGTTTGAACAGACGTATGTGGACAATGCCTTCCCCTTTGCTGCTATTGAGAATAAACAGATGGTGAAAAGTGATCGGATCATATAATAGGTTGTATTTCTATGTAAACAAAAATACTATATCCGTTTTTTAATTGCTCTCTGATGGAATGGAGTGAATTTGCTGCGTTCGCTTGATTAGAACCAGAGGAAATGTGCATATCGAATTATAGAGTGTCTGTATTTCTAGACCCTGTTCTTGTAGTACATCTTCAGATACTACATGTACTATATGTTTTTGAAGCCTTGCAAGAATGAGAATAGATAGACGATACGATGAATAGTGGAAAGAAGAATATATGACAGATTTGTTTTGTGATGATGTTGTATTTGTAATTTTATGATCACGATGCAAAGGTAGTAATGTTTTTTTTAATAGATAGGTTGGGGTGCTTTTTTTGTGTGTTCGCGACGTATTGCTCGTTATGTTTTCAAATCTGTATAATGTCGGTGCTGCGAGGAGGCTTCGCGCGCGCATATACGCGCGCGTCAGGCAGTTTTTGTTTTTTGCCTTCACCTCTTCACCCGTATGCCCTAAGTTGTTGAGCGTGAGATTGTAAAGGGTGAAGGCTTTTGTCCTTTAGCCTTCACAGGCTGTTCACCCATTCGGGAGACACGGTGAAGGTTCGACGAGACCTAAGTCTTCACCCGAAAATGATTGAAATTGTGTGCGTTGTGGATGGGTGGTGAAGGGTGAAGGCAAAAAGCGAAAATTCGGTGAGTGCGTACGCGCGCGTGAGCGGGGCGAAAGCTTCACCCGCAGTGTTCACGCGCGGAGAGCGAAAGCGGGGGCGTTTCTCGATTTAGCGGGGAAGAAACGCGCGAAAGTGGGCCGTTGTTTTGTTTTCCCTCGAGTTCTTTTGAGCTTCAATCGATCGGTGTTCTCGTGGTGTGGGGCGGTGGGAGGAATCGGCGTGCGAGATGGGAATAGGTTTGCGCTTTGGCCCATGGGATGCGGGTGCAGCGAGTACAGCGCGGTGAGGAGAAAACACAGCACGCAACGCCATTGTGAAGCGTTGCGCGCTGTCTCGTTGCGGTTCGTTTGTTTTTATGCTTTCTCTCGACTCCGGAGAGAAAGCCCCCGTGTTCTTCTTCGGGTTATGAGAATTTGTGAGATTTGACGCAGATTTCCGTTTTTAATCGCTTGTAAACGGCGAGAATGTTCGATGAACTGTGATATTCAGATTTGGCCGTGTCTCGAGAATATTCTAATTTTGCCGTCAGAAAAACCACATCCCGTTTGCGGGTCCTTGTTCCACTTTCTCGTCTTGTGACGTCCATCATATTTTCCCCTCACTCCCCATTCTGCATCGACGGTGACTGCTCGTGTGCGCGCCGACCAAGCGGCAAAAATACGCCCGCCGTTGCGTAGCGATCGAAGCAGCGAAGAACCCTCAGGCTGAAAGGAGAGCGAATGTTCCACGGGAAACATTTCCCGTCCCTGTTTCGACCACTGCGTAACGGCGGGTAGAGCGATGCCTTCGGCACACCCACTCAGCGCGCGCCGAAGGGCGAAAGCATCGTGAGTCAGTCGACCAGTTTGAGCACCTGCTCCACGATCTGCTCGTCGAGCAAATGGTTGTCGGCCAGCAGCTTTTGCAGGTCGAATCGGTCGTAAAGGTCCTTTTTAATGCCCCCTACCCACACTTTCATGTCGGTCGGTCCGTAGAAGGCCGCAATGCGTTGACCGAAACCACCGTCTGTGCAGCCGTCTTCGAGCGTCACCACCAAGGAGTGGCCGATCTCAAAATTGTCGTATTCGGGACACTCTGTGGGAGAGGAATAGCCGGAAATGGCGTCCATGTCTTCGAGGGTGCCGAGAAAACCGAAGGCGCGCCCGGTCAGCACCTTGTGGGGGTAGGTTTGGTGGCTGACATCGAACACGAATTTGTCCTTAGGCGCGTCGAAAACGTAGTGGAGGGCCACGGTGGCTTCTACGAAACCGAGGTTCGGTCCGATGTGGCCGCCGTGTTGGCTCACACGGTTCAAGACGGCATCTCGGGTTTCGGCGGCCACCACTTGAAGGGCTTCGAGATTCAGCGCTTTCAAGTCGGCCGGTGACTTCAATTTTTCAATATACATGGTTCTGTGCTTTATTGGTAGCTTACAAAGCTACACCAACCGTTCGGAATCTCCAAAACCGATCGACGGAAAGTGCACGCGGGTGACTTCCTTTTAGTGATTGGGTATTTCTTACTTGCGCTCGTTGGGTTCAGATCGCGAAGGGCGGCTGATGCAAAGCGGAGAGGTGCAATAAAAAGCATAGCCTTGCACCGAGCGGTGTAGGCTATACCAAAAAGAAATGTAGAGAGGTCGAGCGCAAGTAGACCGGTGCGCATCAAGGGAGGGACTAGCGATGGACCTTCGCGATCACTTGGCGCGGCGATGGGGTTGGAAATAGGGAGAATGGATGTGCAGGCGATGCCGACCGGCAGCCATGGGGGGCACTGGGAAGGAGAGAGCGGTTGAGAACCGGGGAACTCGCAGCTTGGTGATCCCTGCTTGGTTGCGGTACTTATCTTCATTACTCACCAAAGTGGCGAAAGTAAAAATGAAGGGGGCGTTTTTTCGTATTTGCTGCTGGGGTGTGTTGTAAATTATTGATATTCAGTCGGTGGCGGTGGGATAAAAAAGTGCGGTAGGTGTGATTTTATATGTTGCTGAGGTGCAACTCCCACGAAGCGGTGGGTGAAAAAGGAAAAAGGAGTTGCGGTGGACCAGCTAGGGCTTGAACCTAGGACCTCCAGATTATGAGTCTGTTGCTCTAACCAACTGAGCTACAAGTCCGGCGAAAGTCGATACTTTCGTGTTGCGAAGTTAGCAAAAAAGTTGAGGGTTGCCAAATTCTCCCGCGGCTTTTTTGGTTTCGTGGACTTGAATTGGACAGATTCAGAGTTTCCAGGCGGAAAGGGTGAAGTCTTTTTCGACGCGTTGTTCGACGGCATCGGGGAGGTTGTGGAAGAAGTTGATGCCGGTGTTGTGCTCGAGTTGAGCGATGCTGATGGCGTGTTTGCGCATGTCGGCCGTAGTGCCGGTCTTGCCGTAGTTCTTGTTTTCGAGCCAGAAGGCGATGCCGCTGTACACGCCATTTTTCACCTTGAGGAGCGCCATAAAGTAGTGTGCCGGCACGGGTACGCGCCCATTGGCCACATATTTGAGCACGCCGACATTGCGATCGGTGGTGCCGCCCTTCACAACGTAGAGCGTATCGGCGAAGGCACTGTTGCGACCGAGGTCTTGCACCAGTCCCTCGAGCGCAGTCCAATATTTCTGGTTGAAGTGACCGACTTGCGGACTCATGTTGCTCATGTAGAAGGTCTGGTCGTTGGCTTCTCGCGAGAAGAGCCGGTCGGCCGAGGCCACGAGGTGCCCGTGGTCGTAGCCGTTGAACGAGAGGTCGGAGGGGAGCGCCTCAGCACGGGCCAGCAGCGGGTCGGCGGGGTATTGCGGTTTCTGGGAGTAGGGTTTGCGCCCCACCTTTTTGGGCCGCGTTTCGGCATCGAAGCGAAAGGCTACCCAACGGGAGTGGAAGAGCGTGACGTCGTAGTCGACGGCATAGTTGAGGATGGAATCAGCGCCGGTGTGGGCGGGCGCCACGCGATGGACGAGGAAACGTTCGGCGGCGGTACCGGTGAGTTGGGGCATCTCGATGCGCGCTGCAGCACGGCGATTGGCCGCGCTCATTTTGCCCGGTGTGGGCTGTGGAGCAGGATCGGGTGTGGGAACGGGTTGGGACGGTGGGTTCGGTTCGGAGGTGCCCCAATGGATGTCGGGCTTGTTGTCTCGGTCGCAGGCGGCGAAGGCCAACGTGAGACAGCAGAGGGCGAGGATAAGTCTGTTCATGAGCGTGTTGTGGAAAGAAAACACACCGCCCGCACGGGATGCGCGAGCGGTGTGGGGGAAGTGGGTGAGCGGCCGGCCGACGCAGCGGAAGCGGGGCCGGTGGCGTGGGGAGGTTACTGCAGGCCGCCGTCGGTGGTGGTGAGCATAGCGTCGTCGACGAGGAAGGCGCCGCTACCCTTTTGGTTCATGACGAGCAGGCAAATGGTCTTGGGCCGGTCGAGCTTGAAGGTGTAGGTGACGAGGGACCAAGCGCCTTGGGTCACTGTGGTGGCGTCACTGTAGATGTAGTCGGTCTTGAAATCGGCCACTTTGTGGTCGGTCATGATGGCGTAGCCGGTCTTGAGGTGGGCATTGGCTTCAGCACCGTAGACATAGTAG
>QWCT01001866.1_pt1 | contig 9951 bp, 5 predicted proteins | sample 1972681 | NCBI WGS metagenome assembly QWCT01 (sample SAMN09866701, study PRJNA288562) | Human oral metagenome isolate pre3_saliva, whole genome shotgun sequencing... | isolation source: mouth | host: Homo sapiens | place: USA: California | reverse complement strand
TTTGCTGGAAGAAGGTGCTCATGGAAAATCCCCTAAATGTCTTGATGGAAATTTAGGGGATTTTGGGGAATTTTGCAAAGGTCTCAGGTCGTCTGAAAACGCCCAATCAGGTTTTCAAACGACCTTTTAACCAACTGATGCACTGGTTTCTTTGACTGAAAAACAAAAAACAGCCCGCGTCAATAAACCTAGCATTTTCAATCAAATATGCTGTATTAAATCATAACCTGACCGAAATAGCGTTGCCATATTTTTTCTTTTACCCCACTAAAAGCGAAGTCATACTGAGTGAACCAGCGACAAGGTTGTCGTTGAAAAACGTAATGGCATCATCCGGCTCGCGCAATGCCATGATGCAAAGAAAAGGCAGATAGTGATCCGGCGTCGGCACGGAGAGCATCGCCTTTTCGCCCAGCCGCTCGTAATGAATCAAAGTGTCGTCATCCCGCTCGACAATCGCCTGATTGACCGCTTCGCGGAACGCAAACGCCCAATCATAACCCGCGCCGATTTGATTGATATGCGCCCTACTCATCACGCTCAGATTATGGATAATATTGCCGCTGCCGATAATCAACACACCCTGTTCGCGCAAGGCGGATAATTTTTTCGCCAAATTGAAATGCCATTCCGCAGATTGCGAACGGTTAAGACTGAGCTGAACCACAGGAATATCGGCATCGGGATACAGAAATTTCAACACCGCCCACGCACCGTGATCAAAACCGCGCGTCGGATTCAGCCCGACATTCTCCGGTTGCAATAACGACCGCACCTGCTCCGCCAATTCAGGCGAACCGGGCGCCGGATACTGCACTTGGCTCAGCTCTTCAGGAAATCCGTAGAAATCGTAAATCATTTCAGGATGTTCGCCCGATGTAACCTGCAAACGGCTGCTGTACCAATGCGCCGAAATCATCAAAATCGCCTTGGGTTTGGCAAACTTTTGCGTAATCAGGCTGAGATTTTGGTTGAACGGATTTTCCTTATCCAGCACATTCATCGGACTACCATGCCCGACAAACAATACAGGCATTTTTTTCATCATTGCCTCCTTAAAATATTTGATGAGGCGGATTGTACGGATAAATGATTAAGCAATAAATCTCAATTTACGAACAATATAATTTCCCAATAGGAAATGATAAAATATTTTTTAGCTTTGCTGCAAAGTTAAAAAGAGGTCGTCTGAAAGTTGAGTTTCAGACGACCTTTGTATAATGTGAGCTTTCCTACCATTTTTCTTTGCATCGATGAATGAATACTCTCTCTACGATGTATAGTGGATTAACTTTAAATCAGGACAAGGCGAGGAAACGCCGTACTGGTTTAAAGTTAATCCACTATAAATTATGTAAACACTGTGTTGATGGTTTATCATAGCTACTAAGCCTGCATCTAGCAATCATAAATATCGCAATATGTATAGAATCAAGAACCAATAAGAGACAAAAATGAACAAACAACAACTTGCTGCCAAAATCTGGCAGTCGGCAAATAAAATGCGTTCCAAAATCGAAGCGAACGAATACAAAGATTACATTTTAGGCTTTATCTTCTACAAATTTTTGTCCGACAAACTGGAGAAATTTGTCCTTGAACAAGGATTGGAAAAATCAGATTTTGCCGAGCAGCTTACCGAATCGGGTGAGTTGGTTGATTATATTAAAGAAAATCTCGGCTATTTCATCAGCTACGAACATCTGTTTTCAACTTGGTTGGATCAAGGCTCGGATTTCAATATTGCCCACGTTCGCACGGCAATGAGCGCTTTCAGTCGCAATATTGCAGAAAACTACACCGCTGTTTTTGACGGCATTTTCAAAACCTTGGAATCGGGCTTGAGCAAATTGGGCGATACTGCCGCCAGCCAAACTAATGCGGTGAAAGACCTTTTCGTGCTGATTGCCGATATTCCCATGGACGGCAAACAGGGCTATGACGTATTGGGATTTATCTACGAATATCTCATCGGTATGTTTGCCGCCAACGCAGGCAAAAAAGCGGGTGAATTCTATACGCCGCACGAAGTATCTTTGCTGATGTCTGAAATCATTGCCGATCATCTGAAAGACCGTGAAGAAATCAGCATCTACGACCCGACCAGCGGTTCGGGTTCATTGCTGATTAATATCGGCCATAGCGTTGCCAAACATCTTGAAAGTGCCGACAGCATCAAATATTACGCGCAGGAATTAAAAGAAAACACCTTCAACCTCACGCGCATGAATCTGGTGATGCGCGGCATTTTGCCGAGTAATATTTTCACCCGCAATGCCGACACCCTGGAAGACGACTGGCCGCTGGAAGGCGAGCCGCTTTATCTGGATGCTGTGGTGTCCAATCCGCCTTATTCCCAACCGTGGAATCCGAAAGACAAAGAAAACGACGTACGCTACAAACGCTTTGGCATCGCCCCGCAAGCAAAAGCCGATTTTGCCTTTTTGTTGCACGACCTATTCCACTTAAAACCCAACGGTATCATGACCATCGTCTTGCCACATGGTGTGCTTTTTCGGGGCGGCGAAGAAGAAAAAATCCGCAAAAACCTGATTGAATACAATCATATCGATGCCATTATCGGGCTACCTGCCAATATCTTTTTCGGCACCGGCATTCCCACCATCATTATCGTTTTACGCCAAGAGCGCGAGCATAACAACGTGCTGATGATTGACGCCTCCAAGCATTTCATCAAAGTAGGCAAAAACAACCATTTGCAGGCAAGCGACATCAAACGCATTGTCGATTGCGTGACCCATCGCCAAGAATTGCCTAAATTCTCCCGCATTGTGCCGAAAGCCGAAATTGTGGCAAACGGCTACAACCTCAACATTCCGCGCTATGTCGATTCTGCCGAGCCGGTGGAACAATGGGATATTTTCGCCACTATGCACGGCGGCATTCCCAAAGCCGAGCTGGCACAATTTGCAGACTATTGGGCAGCCTTTGACGGCTTGCAGGCTGATTTGTTTACCGATAACGGCACACCTTATGTGCAACCGAAAACCGACAATCTCAAAGCCGCCATGCAAAGCCACGCCAGCGTGCTGAATTACCAAGCGCAATTTGTAGAAAACTTTGCCGATTTCGCCGCCAGCTTGGAAACCCTGCTGATTGAACCGATGGAAACACTCAACATCTCCCAAACCCAGCAGCAACTTGCCGAACTCATTCGGAAAAAAGTGCAGGCAATGCCCTTATTAGATTTTTACACCGCCTATCAAAAACTCGATGACCTATGGCGTGCCGATGTGGCGGGCATTGCTGCCGATTTGGAGATGATTCAAACCGAAGGCAAACAGGCAATCAAGCAGGTTGATCCTTTTATGGTGCTGAAAAAAGACAACAAAACCAAAAAAGAAGCCGAAGTACAAGATGGCTGGGTAGGGCATATTCTGCCGTTTGAATTGGTGCAAGCCGTTAAATTGCCGCAGGAATTGGCAAACCTAAAAGCCAAAGAAAGCCGCTTGGCAGAAATCGTCGCCGAGATGCAAAGCATTTTGGAAAACCTGAGCGAAGAAGAAAAAGTCTGCCCGGCCGTCAATGATGAAGGCGATGGCTTTATCAATGCCGAAATTTCAAAAGCCTTGCAACAAGAATTGGAAGCCGACGGCGTGGCGATTACCAAAAAAGCCGACTTGACCAAAGCCATCGACAAACACATGTTTGCCGAAGAAAGCCTGGGCGCAAAATTGCAGGCTGCCTATAAGCTGCTTGCCGAAGAAAAAACGCTCAAGGCGGAACTCAAACCCCTATCCGCCGAGCTTCACAGCAAAACCAAAGCCGCCATTGAATCCCTGAATGATGCCGAGGCTCTTGATTTGCTCCGCCAAAAATGGTTTGTTCCGCTCAATGCGGCGATGTGCAGGCTACCTGAAAACATGCTGGCGCAATTCAGCCAAAAACTGACCGCACTTTGCGACAAATATGCCGACACCTATCAGCATATCAGCGAGCGTAAACAAGAAAGCGCCGCCGCACTGGCACAAATGATGAGTGATCTCACCGGCAGCGAATTTGATTTGCAGGGCATTGCCGCATGGCAGGCAATTTTGAAAGGCTAAGGGGACAAGATGAATAAACAACAAGAGCCACATTTGCGGTTTAAAGGGTTTACAGGAGAGTGGAAGAATAAAACTCTAGGCGATTTAGGAAGAGTAGAAATGTGTCGCCGAATTTTTAAAGAGCAAACCCAGCCAAGTGGTGAAATTCCCTTTTTTAAAATCGGTACATTTGGGCAAGAACCAGACGCATTTATCAGTAGTGAATTATTTGAGGAATATCGCCAGAAATACCCTTATCCTAAAAAAGGAGATATTTTAATTTCTGCTGCGGGCACAATTGGTCGAACTGTTGAATTTTCAGGGGAGAATGCGTATTTTCAAGATAGCAACATAGTTTGGTTGCGTTTTGATGAAAGCCAAATAACTTCAACATTTTTAAATATCACATACCAAAATATTAAATGGGGTTTAGAAGGAAGTACAATCAAGCGGTTATATAACAGTGATTTATTATCCGCAGAAATAACTTTACCTTCCTTCCCCGAACAAACCCACCTCGGTTTGTTTTTCCGTCGCTTGGACAGCCAAATCGCCGAGAGCCGTGCGGTATTGGAAAAAAGCCGTCAGCTTAAAAAGGCAATGCTGGTAAAAATGTTCCCCGCAAACGGTGAAAAAATACCGAAAATCCGCTTTAAAGGGTTTGAGGGGGAGTGGGAATGTAGGAAGTTGGGGGAGGTTGCTAGTTCTTATTCAGGAGGAACCCCTAGCGTTGGAAATTCTAAATTTTATGGTGGTAATATTCCTTTTATTCGTTCAGGTGAAATTCATAGCTCAAAAACTGAACTGTTTTTAACTCAAGAAGGTTTAGAAAACTCATCTGCAAAATTAGTAAAGCAAGGTGACATTCTATATGCGTTGTATGGTGCAACAAGTGGAGAAGTTGAACGAAGTAAAATTAATGGTGCAATCAATCAAGCAATTTTAGCTATCATTCCAAATGAAAATTACGATGCAGAATTCATTTCACAATGGCTTAAAAATAATAAAGAAAATATTGTTAATTTATATCTTCAAGGTGGCCAAGGGAATTTATCAGGTGAAATTGTAAAAAAAATTGAAATATCATTCCCAACAAAAAAAGAACAAAACGCCATTGGTTTGTTCTTCCGCCAACTGGACGAAACCATTGCCTTACAGTCGGCAGAAATCGAAAAATTAAACCGACTTAAAAAAGGGCTGTTGGCGGCGATGTTGATGTAGAACAGCGTTCCTGTCTATGATTGAGGTCGTCTGAAAAAGGGAGCGAGTCCCTTACGGAGAAAAAGAATGTTTAATTTTAATAAAGAAGCTGATTTTGAAAACGCACTGATTGCCTTGCTGGCCACCAAAAGCTGGGAAAAGGAAGTGTTGCGCCACCCCACCGAAGAAGATTTGATTGCCAACTGGCAGGCGCATTTGAATAAAACTAATCAGCACATCGACAAGCTCGATGTGCCGTTGATTCGCTCGGAAATGAACCAGATTTTGGAGCAGGTGCAGGCACTCAAAACACCTTATGCGCTAAACGGCTTTATCAACGGCAAAACGGTGGCCAGCAAGCGTGAAAATAAGGCTAGCCGTCATTTCGGCAAGGAAGTCTCGTTGGATATTTTCGACCGTGAGGAAATTTCTGCCGGCAAAAGCCGCTATCAAATTGCCCAACAGCCCCACTTCACCCCCCGTTCGGATTTATACCCCAAGCAGCGCGGCGATTTGATGCTGTTAATCAACGGGATGCCGATGTTCCATATTGAGCTGAAACGCTCAGGCGTGCCCATTAGCCAAGCGACCAACCAAATTGAGCGATACCATAAGGCGGGGGCGTTTTCGGGCATTTTTAGCCTGGTGCAGGTGTTTGTGGCGATGACGCCGGAAGAGTGCCGCTATTTTGCCAATACCGGCGGTCCATTAAATCCGGCGTTTTACTTCCGTTGGGCAGATTTCAATAATGTGTATATGAACGATTGGGATAAGGTGGCAACGCATTTCCTCTCAATTCCGATGGCGCACCAATTTATCGGCGATTACACCATTGCCGATGCGAAAGACGAGCAGCTGAAAGTGTTGCGCAGCTATCAGTATTATGCGGTTAACAAAATTGCCGACACGGTGGCAAAAACAGATTGGACGGCGGGCAATCAGCGCGGCGGCTATATTTGGCATACCACCGGCTCGGGAAAAACGATGTCGAGTTTTAAATCGGCGCAGTTAATCAGCCGACGCAAAGATGCGGATAAGGTGATTTTCTTGCTTGACCGTATTGAGTTGGGCAAGCAATCGCTGGAGGAATATCAGAATTTTGCCGACAGTAAAGATGATGTGCAGGCAACGGAAAACACCGCCATTTTGCTCGCCAAGCTGAAAAGCAAACAAGACCGCGACCGCTTAATCGTTACCTCCATTCAAAAAATGAATAATATCAAGGCAGAAGAAGGGGTAAATGAGGCTGACATCGAGCAAATCAGCGGCAAGCATTTGGTGTTTATTATTGATGAAGCCCACCGCACTACTTTTGGCGACATGTTGCTCACCATTAAGCACACCTTCCCCAATGCACTTTTCTTCGGCTTTACCGGCACGCCGATTGAAGAAGAAAACGCAAAGAAAAACTCAACCACTGCCACGGTTTTCGGCAATGAGTTGCACCGCTATTCCATCGCAGACGGCATTCGTGATGAAAATGTGCTGGGCTTCCACCCCTTCCATATCCGCACCTTCCAAGACAGCGATTTGCGCCGAGCCGTTGCTTTACAGGAGGCAAAAGCAGCAGATGAAAGCGAGGTATTTGCTGATGAGGCGAAAAAGACAATCTACAACCGCTTTATGAACGATGTGCCGATGGCGGGCAAGTATGATAAGAACGGCAAATATCAAAAAGGCATTGAGGATTATGTGCCCAATGTTCAATATCAAACGCCGGCACATGTTAATGCGGTGATTAAAGACATGCTGGAAAATTGGCAGCGGCTCAGCCAAGGAAAAAAATATCATGCCATTTTTGCCACCAGCTCCATTTCTGAAGCGGTCACTTATTACCGCCTGATTAAAGCCAAAAATTCCGGGCTGAAGCTGACCGCTCTTTTCGATCCGAATATCCCCAATGATGAACAGGATGATAGTGACAAAGAAGAATGGATTGCCGAAATTTTAGCTGATTACAACGCCCAGTTCGGTACGAGTTTCGGCTATGCCTCTTACGCCAAATTTAAAACGGACTTGTCAGACAGGTTGTCGCATATCAATGCATATAAGAGGATCAAGCCCGACGAGCAGCTGGATTTGTTGATTGTGGTCGATCAAATGCTGACAGGCTTCGACAGTAAATGGATCAATACGCTCTATTTGGACAAGATTCTGGACTACGCCAACTTGATTCAGGCGTTTTCCCGCACCAATCGCTTATGCGACAAAACCGATAAGCCTTTTGGTTTAATCCGCTATTACCGCAAGCCGCACACGATGCAACAAAACATTGAGCGTGCCGTAAAACTTTATTCGGGCGACCGTCCAATGGGTTTGTTTGTGGATAATTTGGATAAGATTATCAACAAAATGAATGTCTGCTTTGCCGAGATTGCCGATATTTTCAAACGTGCGGGAGTGGCAGATTTTGCAACCAATCCTGATGATGCAACTGCTTGCGCGAAGTTTGTCAAATTATTCAATCAGCTCAACGATCACTTGCAGGCTGCCCGGCTGCTCGGCTTTGTTTGGGAAAAATTAAGCTATAACGTGGTGCAGGAAGACGACAGCGTGATCACTGCCACACTCAATTTCGATCAAGAGACCTACGATAAACTGCTGGCACGTTATAAAGATTTATTTAAAGAAGAACCTGGTGGCGGCGGTGGAGGTAGCGACGAAGTGCCATTTGATTTGCGCTCGCATATCAATGAGATTGAAACCGACAGAATAGATCAGGAATATATGAATGACCGCTTTACAAAATGGCTCAAAAACATTGGCAGCATGGAAGAAGCGGCGGCACTTGAAGAATTGCATCATTCTTTTGCCACACTTTCCAAGGAAGACCAAAAATTTGCCGAGCTGTTTTTACACGATGTGCAATCAGGTGATATTGAGCTTGACCCGAGTTTGGCATTGAGCGACTACATCGCCGATTACAAACAAAAAGATGCCAACGATAAAGTAGAGAAAGTTATCCAAAATTTAAGCTTGGACGGCGATTTACTCCGCGCAATGCTGGCAAGGAAATACACCCGAGAGAATTTGGATTTGGGTAGGCTAAACAGCTTAAAAGCAACGGTCGACAGAGAAAAAGCAAAAGTTTATTTCAATGAAGAGCGCATGATTTTTTTGAATAAACGGATTGATGAGTTTTTGAGGGAATTTATTACAGGTTAGTCATTGGGTAAGATTTTTTTGAGCATTTCAAAACCTCGGTCGTCTGAAATTTGACGCCACCCCGTCCAAGTGTTATTAATAATTCCTATTTACAAACAAACAGGAATAAACATGAAAAAAGTTGGTAACAAAGTAGTCGTTGTGGGCTTGGGCGCGGTCGGTGTCAGCTATGCCTATTCCATGCTCAACCAAGCCTTGTGCGACGACATGGTTTTAATCGACATCAACCGCACGCGCGCGGAAGGCGAAGCGCGCGACTTCCGCCACGGAATGCCTTATGCCGCCTCGCCCGCGCGTATTTACGTCGGCGATTACGATGATTGTTCGGATGCGGATATCGTGTGTATTTGCGCGGGCGCGGCGCAGGCTCCCGGCGAAACCCGTTTGGACTTAATCGACAAAAACCTGCGCATCTTCCGCGACATCGTTTCTAAAGTCATGGCTTCAGGCTTTGACGGCATCTTCTTAGTTGCCTCCAATCCTGTGGACGTACTATCTTATGCCGTCCTGCGCTTTTCAGGCCTGCCCAAAGAGCGCGTTATCGGCTCGGGCACCATCCTTGACTCCGCCCGTTTCCGCGTTTGTCTGGGCAACGAGTTCGACGTCGCACCTTGGAGCGTCGATGCCATGATGATCGGCGAACACGGCGACAGCATCATTGCACTTTGGAGTACTGCCAACATCGCCGGTATGTCCGTTCAGAAGATGTTGGAACAATCAGAAGACGGGCAGGCGCGTATGGACAAAATCTATACCACCGTGCGCAATGCCGCCTACGAAGTCATCGCCGCCAAAGGTTCGACCAGCCACGGCATCGGCATGGGTTTGAGCCGCATCTCCAACGCCATCCTGCACAATCAAGGCGTCGTGCTTCCTGTTTCCACCTTGCTTGAAGGCGAGTTCGGACAAAACGGCGTGTATATCGGCGTACCGACCGTCGTCAACCGCCAAGGCGCGGTCCGCATCATCAACCTGCAACTTTCAGACGACGAAGCCGAACGCTTCGCCCGCTCGGCGGATCTGTTGAAAAGCTATCAACGCAAAGTCGATGAAATGGTCGGGTAAAGAGAATCGCCTCTAAGTAAAACGTCGTCTGAAAACTGGAAATTTGGTTTTCAGACGACGTCTTCCGTTCACAAACCTAAGTCCTATTTTTCTGCTTTCAACACCCGCTGACGGCGCGTTTCGCTCAATACCATACCCGCGCTGACGGAGACGTTCATGCTTTCGACCGTGCCGAACATGGGTATCGACACCAGCATGTCGCAATGTTCGCGCGTCAGGCGGCGCATGCCTTCGCCTTCGTTGCCCATCACCCATGCCGCGCTGTCGGGCAGGTCGCAATGGTAAAGGTCGGCGTCGCCGCCCATGTCGGTGCCGATGATCCAGATGCCGTATTCTTTCAGCTCACGCAGTGTGCGGGCGAGGTTGGTTACGGTGATGTAGGGGACGGTTTCCGCCGCGCCGCAGGCGACTTTGCTGACGGTGGCGTTCAGCCCTGCGCTTTTGTCTTTCGGGGCGATGACGGCGTGTACGCCCA
>QWCT01001862.1_pt1 | contig 9986 bp, 7 predicted proteins | sample 1972681 | NCBI WGS metagenome assembly QWCT01 (sample SAMN09866701, study PRJNA288562) | Human oral metagenome isolate pre3_saliva, whole genome shotgun sequencing... | isolation source: mouth | host: Homo sapiens | place: USA: California | reverse complement strand
AGCTCGTTGGCGTTTTCCACGACGTAGCGCGCGAATGGGACGGTCAGGTCGAAGTGCAGACCCATGCCCTTGTCCTTGGGAGCGCGCGCACCCGCGGCGGCAGCCTTCAGCGCCTGCAGGCGGTCGAGGACGTAGATCTCCTTCGAGGTCTCGCCCTTGGCCTCCAGCTGCGCCAGCGTCTCGACCGCACGCGTCTCGATTCCCGCGAAGCCGTGCAGCTCAAAGACGCGGCGCAACTCGTCGAGGACGTGCATCTCGATGATGCGCCCCTCGGGGAGCCATTCGGGGAAACCTGACAAAGACGTGCGAGCCATAACAAAATCCTTGAGATCGAACGACACCTGCGCTAGCCGATACGACGAGCGCGGATCAAGTATTGGTTGGAGCGTATCTCATCCGCAAGCGTAGTCGCCGGACCGTGGCCGGGGATGAGGATCGTGCTCGGGTCGAGGGCGTTGGAAATAGTGCGCAGCGAGTGACGCATTTGCGTTTCGTCACCGCCGGGCATGTCGGTGCGCCCCACGCTGTCCTTAAACAGGACGTCGGCGGACAGCGCCCACGGCACCGCCTCCTCGCTGGCGTAGAAGGACTGGTTATTCACGCGCACGTCGAGCGGGCTGTGCCCGAGGAAGAGCGCCGAGCCCTCGGTGTGACCGGGGGCGGGCACCATGCGCAGCCACACGCCCGGGGTCAGCTCGACGGAGTCCGCGGGCATCTCACGCAGATCGGTGGGCTTCACCCAGGGTCCCACGAAGTCGGGCGGGGCCATGGGCAGGAACGAGGCCGGATCGTCCATGCGGTACATGTCCGGCGACGGCAGGTAGCACGGGACCGTAGAACCGTCTGCTCCCCAGGTGGAGACCTCGGCCGCATCCCACACGTGGTCGGGGTGGCCGTGGGTGAGTAGCACCGCGCCGACGCTCACGCCCTCGAGTTCGAGGACTTGCCGAATCAGGTGCCTGATGCCTGCGGAGGGGTCGACAACAAGGGCTGTGCCCGCCCCGGAAGGGACGAGCACAAGCCCATTCGCCGCGTAAAAGGGCGACGGGATGACGTGAAGGCGCATGTCACTCCATGGACGAGGAGATCTGCGCGAGCCAGGCGCGCTTGGTCTCGAGGGTCTCGCGCACGCCGGTCGCTGCCTTCGTATCGCCCTTGGCCTCGGCGTCGGCAAGCGAACGCTCGAGCTGAGCGATCTGCTCCTCCAGCTGACCCACCATGCCGGCCGCGCGGGCTCGCGTCTCGGGGTTGGTCCGGCGCCATTCCTTCTCTTCGGCTTCGCGAACGGCGGCCTCGACGGCGCGCAGGCGGCCTTCGATGCGGTGCAGGTCGGAGGAGGGCACGCGGCCGACCTCTTCCCAACGGTCCTGAATCTGACGCAGCTGGGCCTTCGCGCGGTCGATGTCGGTGACCGGCAGGATGGCCTCGGCGTCGACGAGGATCGCCTCCTTGGCGGCCAGGTTCTCGCGGTACTCGGCGTCGGTTGCCTCGTCCTTGGCGCGGCGAGCGTCGAAGAACACCTGCTGAGCGGCGCGGAAGCGCGCCCACAGGGCGTCGTCTTCCTTGCGCGAGGCGCGCGGAGCTGCCTTCCAGCGGTTCATGAGCTCACGGTAGGCACCCGACGTGCGGGACCAGTCCACGGAGGAGGACAGGGCCTCGGCCTCGGCGATCAGGGCTTCCTTGACGCGCTTGGCCTCGGACTGAGCCTGGTCCAGCTGGGAGAAGAACTGGCGGCGGTGGCGGTCGAACTGGGTGCGCGCGGTGGAGAAGCGCTTCCACAGCTCGTCTTCGACGGCCTTCTCCAGGCGCGGGCCGCGGCGCTGCAGGGTCTTCCACTCATCCAGGAGGTCGCGCAGGGTCTGGCCCGACTGCTTCCAGTGGGTCTTAGCGGGGTCCTGGGCGACGATGGACTCGGCGCGCTCGACGACGGCCGTGCGGTCGGCCAGGGCCTGCGCCTTGGCGGCCTTGCGCTCCTCGCGGGCGACCTCCTTGCGTTCCTCGGCGGCCTTCTCGACCGCGGCGACGCGCTCGCGCAGCGCCGGGATGTCGCCGACGACGTTGGGGGATGCGACCTGCTCACGCAGCATCGCCAGAGTCTGATCGATGTCGCGCGGGCTCAGGGAGGCGAGTCGATCCTCGAAGAGCTTGATCGTGGCCTCGAGGTCGGCGTAGCGGCGCTCGTACAGGGCGTAGGGGGACGCGGGAATACCCTCGGGGAAGCCGCCGATGACGCGCTCCTCGTCGCCGTCCTTGACGTAGACGGTCCCGTCCTCACCGATGCGGGCGAAGGGGTGCTCAGGCACCTCCGACGCGGCGATCGTCGAGGCCTGGGCCTCCTCGGGAGTAGCCGTCACGGCTTCGGGAGTGGTTTCGTTGTTCGGAATCGACGTCTCGGTCACGATATTCCTTCTCAGACGAGGGCTGACGCCCGGCGCGGTCGCGTGCCGATGTGACACACAGAGCTAGTGTGTCACATCTAACGAGAAAATGAGCGTCGACCCGCGAAAAACGGGACGGATGTAACACCTCATCCGCTTCCCAGCGCCGGTCAGCCGAGTCCTCGTCTAAGAATCCGCCCCGATGCGCACCGCTTCGAAAACCCCATCCACCCGGCGAAGCGCCGACAAAACGGCGTTCAAGTGGCCCAGATCCGCCAGCTCAAAGGAGAAATTGCCGGAGGCAACCTGATCCCCGTCCGTCTTGAGGGCCGCGGCCAAGATATTGACGCCATAATCAGACAGGACCCGGGTCAGGTCCGAGAGGAGTCCGCCACGGTCGAGTGCACGCACCTCGATCTGGACGCGGAACGGCGCACTGAGCCCCTCGGAGTTCCACGACACGTCCACGAAGCGCTCGGGCTGCAGCTGGCTCAGGCGCATCGCGTTGGCGCACGTGGAGCGGTGCACCGACACGCCCTGGCCGCGCGTAATGAAGCCGACGATCGCATCCCCGGGAACGGGCGTACAGCACTTGGCAAGCTTGACCCAAATCTCGTTCGGGCTCAGCCCGGACACGGTGATCGCGCTGTCCCCCGAAGCCTCCGAGCGAGGCTTCTGCGAGCCCGGGGTAACGCCCTCGGAGAGCGTCTCCTCGGTGCCGTCTCCCCCACCGAGGTTATCCACGAGCCTGTTGACGACGTTCTGAGCCGAGATATGCCCCTCGCCCACCGCCGCGTAGAGCCCCGAGACATCCGGGTAGCCGAAGGATGTGGCGACCGACAGGATCGACTCGTGGTTCATGAGCCGCTGGAGGGGAAGGTTCTGCTTGCGCATCGCACGGGCCAGCGCCTCCTTACCTGACTCCACGGCCTCCTCGCGGCGTTCCTTCGAGAACCACGCCTTGATCTTCGAACGGGCACGCGGCGAGGCGACAAACGCCAGCCAGTCGCGCGAGGGGCCGGCCTTGTCCGACTTCGAGGTGACGACCTCGACTGTCTCGCCCGACTCCAGCGGCGTATCGAGCGCGACGAGGCGCCCGTTGACCTTCGCGCCGACCGTGCGGTGCCCGACCTCCGTGTGCACCGCGTAGGCGAAGTCGACGGGGGTCGCACGCGCCGGCAGCACGATGACCTCGCCCTTGGGCGTAAAGACATAGACCTCGTCGCCCGCGATCTCGTAGCGCAGCGAATCCAGGAACTCCTCCGGGTCGCCCGTCTCTCGCTCCATCTCGACCAGAGCGCGCAGCCAGTTCGCCTGTTCTTCCGAGCTCATGCGGTCCGAGTCGCCGCTCGTGGCGTTCGGATTCTGCTTGTACTTCCAGTGAGCCGCGACGCCATGTTCCGCGCGCTCGTGCATGTCGTAGGTGCGGATCTGGATCTCCACCGGCTTGCCGCCCGGGCCGATAACCGTCGTGTGCAGCGACTGGTAGAGGTTGAACTTGGGCATCGCGATGTAGTCTTTGAAGCGCCCCGGGATCGGATTCCACCGGCCGTGCAGCGCGCCGAGAACGCCGTAGCAGTCCTTGATCGAATCCACCAGCACGCGCACGGCGACCAGGTCGAATACCTCGTCGAACGCCTTGCCGCGCACGATCATCTTCTGGTAGATCGAATAGTGGCTCTTCGGGCGGCCACTGACCGTGCCCTTCGTGCCCGAGCGGCGCAGATCCTCTTCGATCTGATCGATGACGTCGCGCAGGTATTCTTCCCGTTGAGGGGCCCTCTCCGCGACGAGGCGGTCGATCTCCTCGTAGATTTCCGGGTACAGGGTCTTGAAGGAGAGTTCTTCGAGCTCCCACTTCACCATGTTCATGCCGAGTCGGTGGGCCAGCGGCGCGTAGATCTCCAGCGTTTCCTGCGCCTTCTTCGCCGCTGATGCGGCCGGAACGAAGCGCCACGTTCGGGCGTTATGGATTCGATCGGCCAGCTTGATGAGCAGCACGCGGATGTCACGGCTCATGGCGACGAGCATCTTGCGCAGCGTCTCGGACTGGGCGGCTGCGCCATAGCGGACCTTGTCGAGCTTGGTGACGCCGTCGACCAGATTCGCGATGGGCTCACCGAAATCGGCGGCCAGCTCCTGGAGCGTGTAGTCCGTGTCCTCCACGGTGTCATGCAGCAGCGCGGCCACCAGCGTCGGGGTCGTCATGCCCATCTCCGCCAGGATCGTCGCGACCGCGACCGGATGGGTGATATAGGGCTCCCCCGACTTGCGCATTTGCCCCCGGTGGCATTCCTCAGCCTTGCGGTAAGCCCTCTCGACCACGCTGATGTCCGCCTTCGGATGATTCGCGCGCAGAGCCCGCACAAGCGGCTCAATCTCGGGGATCGTGGCGCGCCCGCGCGAACCAAACCACACGAGGCCGGAGCGCACTCGGGAGACGGCCGCGGGAAGTGCGGATCCTGAAGTCGTGTCGTCGCTGCTCATGAACCAATGATAGCGACGAACGAGCGGCTCCGGGGATCAAGATGGTCCCCGGAGCCGCTCGTCGCTGGACGACGCTCACTCAGACGAACAGCGCGGTCTCCACCGTGATGCCGTCAAGCTTGCTGCGCCCGTTCAGGTCCTTCAGCTCGAGCAGCACGGCGACGGCCTCGACCGAGGCGCCGCACTGTTCCAAGAGGTCGACCGCGGCGCGCGCGGTCCCGCCCGTGGCCAGGACGTCGTCAATGATGAGGACCCGCTGCCCCTCGTGAACCGTCTGGGGACGAATCTCCATGCGCGCACTGCCGTACTCCAGGGAGTAGTCGACGCCGATCACCTCGCCGGGCAGCTTGCCCGCCTTGCGGATCGTCAGCATGCCCAGGCCCAGCTCGGCGGCAACGGGAGCCCCGAGGATGAAACCGCGCGACTCCAGCCCGGCCACCGCGTCGATGCGACCCGCGTAGCGCGCGCCGATCAACTCTACGAGTTCCTTGAAGGCAGGTCCGTTGGCAAACAGGCCCGTGATGTCGCGGAACAGAACACCCGGCTCGGGGAAGTCCGGGATCTCCACCAGGTTGTCCTGGACCAGAGTGGCGACGCGGTCGCCGAGTTCACCGATCATCGATGAGTCTTCTTCCTGTGAGGCTGATTCTCGTTGCCCAGGCGCTTGCCGGGCTTAATCGGGGCCACCTTGACGGCCTTCGCGGAGGAGGACTCGCCGGTGGTGGTGCGGTGGGCGCGCTCGTGCGCGACGGCCGCGTTGTGCTCGCGGGTCTTGTTCGACAGCTCCTGGAAGGTGACGAGGAGCGGCGAGGCGATGAAGATCGACGAGTAGGTGCCCGCGATCATACCGATGAACAGTGCCAGCGAGATATCCACCAGGGTACCCGGGCCCAGGGCCACCGTACCGATGATGAGGATCGCTCCGACCGGGAGAAGGGCCACAACCGACGTGTTGATCGAACGAACCATCGTCTGGTTGACGGCGAGGTTCACGTATTCGGCGAAGGTGTAGTGCTTCTGCTCGTAGACGTCCGAGGTCAGCTCTCGCACCTTGTCGAAGACGACGACGGTGTCATAGAGCGAGTAGCCCAGAATCGTCAGGAAGCCGATGACGGTGGCAGGCGAGACCTCGACCTGCAGAATCGCGAACACGCCGACGGTCACGGCGATGTCGTGCACGAGGGCGAGCAGCGCCGAGGCGGCCATCTTCCAGGAGCGGAAGTACACGGTCATGAGCAGGGCCACGAGGGCCATGAAGATGACGAGCGACTGCGCGGCCTTGGTCGTCACTGACGAGCCCCACGAGGGGCCGATCGAGGAGGACTGGACCTCGGACGCGTCCACGCCGTAGGCGCTGGCCAGGGCCTCGCGCATCTGGGCGGTCTGGGCCGAATCCAGCGATGCGGTCTGGATGCGCACCGAGTCGGAGCCGACACGGGTGACCTTGGGGGCACCTTCGACGAGGCCGGTAGAGGTCACCGCGTGCGAGGCGAAAGACTCGCTCTGGTCGGCCACGTGCGCGACGTCGAACTGGGAGCCGCCCGTGAACTCGATCGAGCGATTCAGGCCCAGAATCGCCACGAGCGCGAAACCAGCGACGACTACCGCCGCGGCCAGGCCGACAAAGATCTTGCGCTTAGGCACGACGGCATAGGACTTCTCGCCCGAATACAGGGCGTTGCCCCACTGAGCAAAACTCATCATGTCAGTTCTCCTCTTCCTCGGTCGCCACGGGTTCAGCGGACACCTCGGACGTCGCCGAGGCGCCCTCGGCGCTGGCCTGCTCGGCCTTGCGCGCGGCCAGGCGCGCCGCGCGACGACGCTCGGCGATGGACAGACCGTCCCCGGCCTCGTCCTTCGTCGTCGAGGCCGACTCCCCGCGCGCGACGACGCGGCCGCGTCCGGCGTACACGAGGGCGTTCTTCGCGCCCAGGTGCTCGGGGTCGAGGCCGGAGAGCTTGTGGCCCTCGCCGAAGAAGCGGGTGCGGATCAGGAGCTCCATCATCGGGTGCGTGAAGAGGAAGATCACGGCGATGTCGATGACGGTCGTGACGCCCAGGGTGAAGGCGAAGCCCTGAACGCCGCCGACGGCGAGCAGGTAGAGCACGACGGCCGCGACCAGGTTGACCGCGTCGGAGACCAGGATGGTGCGCTTGGCGCGATCCCAGCCCTCCTCGACGGCGGCCTGCAGCGGGCGGCCGTCACGAACCTCGTCTCGGACGCGTTCGAAGTACACGATGAAGGAGTCTGTCGTCACACCGATGGCCATGATCAGGCCGGCGACGCCAGCCAGCGACAGGCGGTAGCCCATCGCCCACGACAGGAGCGCGATCACCAGGTAGGTGATGATCGAGGCGATGATGAGCGAACCGGCGGATATGACCGCGAGGCCGCGGTACTGCCAGATCAGGTAGAAGATGACGAGCAGGAAGCCGATGAGGGCCGCCCACAGGCCAACCGTCAGGTGATCGGTGCCGATGGTCGCGGAGATCTGCTGCTCGGATTCGACCTCGAAGTTCAGGGGCAGCGAGCCGAACTGCAGCTGGTTGGCCAGCGCGGTCGCCGACTGTGAGGTGAAGTTACCGCTGATCTGCGCCTCACCGTTGGAGATGATCGCCTCCATCGACGGGGCGGTGATGACCGTGCCGTCCAGGACGACTGCGAAGGCGTTGCGGTCGGGGCGTCCCTGATAGAAGGAGGAGCCCTGCGGATCCGAGTCGTGGTAGCCGTAGAGGATCGTGGACGTTTCCTTGAACTTCTCGGTTCCATCGGCGTTGAACTGCAGGGAGACGATCCACTGACCGGTGGTCTGGCCGTTGTTGTTGCGCGCGAGACCGGCCGTGGCGCTCTTCAGGTCCGAGCCGGGCACGGCCACGGGTCCCAGGATGTACTTAATCTGGCCGGAGTCGTCGCAGGCGGCGTAGGGCTTGTCCGCCGCACCCTCGACGCGCTTGACGTCAGCGGAGGCGGAGCAGTCCAGGGTCAGGAAGTCGTACCAGACCTGCTCGGTGACCCACGCCAGGTCCGAGGCGTTGGCCGGCTCGCTCGCCGGGGTGTCCGACAGGACGCCATCGCCGTTCTGGTCCGCGATGCTCATCGCGGTCGCCTCGTCAAGGGCGGTGGACTGCACCTCGGACGCACCGGACTGGGCTGCGCCAGACTGGGCGTCCGCGCCGGACTGGGCGCCCGACTGAGCGCCGCTCTGTGCCTGGCCCGACTGGCCCTCGGCGTCGCCAGACGTCGCCGCAGTCGTCTGCTGGTTCTGGATCACGCCCTGAGCCGCACCGATGCGCAGCACCGGTCGGAAGTTCATCTGCGAGGACGAGCGAATGAGGTCCAGCTGCTCCTGCGAGGGGGTGCCGGGAATCGACACCATGATGTTGGAGTTACCGAGGGAGGAAATTTCGGACTCGGACACGCCGGAGGCGTCGATTCGATTACGAATAATCGTGATCGCCTGCGTGATGTCGTCCTCGGTGATCTCGCGCTGACCCTCGGAGGTTGCGGTGGGGGTCAGGATGAGCTGCGTCCCGCCCTTCAGGTCGAGGGCGAGGTCGGGGTAGGGTGATACGCCCTTGACGAAGTGCCCGATCGCCAGCGCCGCGCACGCCGCCACGATGGCGACGGTGAGCGTCACGAGCGCGCGCACAGGGCGTCGCTTATGAGATGCCACGGTTCTACTTTCCGTTCAGCCTTGTCTTACTTCTGCTGCTCGTCGGAGTCCTGGAGAGGGGACTGCGCGTCCGTGTCGTCGAGCCCGAGGATGGCCTCATCCTCATCCGCCGACTCAGGCGCGTCGGATGCCTGGGCCACCTCGTCCTCCTCGGTCGTGGCCAGGGGCGGTTGGCCACCGATCTCGGCGATCATCTGGCGTTCCCAGTACATCTCGTGCCCATCGGTGGTCTCCAGGACGACGATGTCGCCGTCCAGGTCCACGAAACGGCCCCAGAAGCCGACGCGGGTACGCACCCACTTGCCGGGGGTGACGGCCGCAAGCTGGTCGCGCTTGTCCTGCTCCATCTTCTCCATCTGCTTCTTGCGGGAGCGCGATGTCCACACCATGAACAAGATGGCGACAGCGATCAGGGCGAGCATGGTTAGGTTGTTCATAAAGGCTGGTTCACTTTCGATGACGGTCCGGCGCGTCGAGCGCACCTTGCCAGTCTAATGCCGAGGGAGGGTTTTAGCCTAAGTGATGTCCATGAGGCGCAGCGCATCGACGCCAGCGGCGGGATTTGTCACCCCGCGGGCGGCCGGGACCAGCGCCATCGGAGACGAGGCCCACTCCCCTAGTCGAAGAGAGCGCCGTCCGGCGCGGGCGGCGCGAGGCCGAGGTGTCCCCAGGCCTTCGGGGTCGCCATGCGTCCGCGATTAGTGCGCACGAGGAACCCCTCACGCACCAGGTAGGGTTCGGCGACCGTCTCGACGGTCTCCGCCTCCTCGCCGATGGTCACGGACAGGGTCGTCAGCCCGACGGGGCCGCCGGCGAAACGACGACACACGGCGTCGAGGACCGCGCGGTCCAGGCGATCCAGACCGGAGGGATCGACCTCGAAGAGCTCAAGGGCGCCGCGCGCCGCGTCCAGCGTCAGGGTCCCGTCCCCGTGGACCTGGGCGTAGTCGACGACGCGGCGCAGGAGCCGGTTCGCGATGCGGGGTGTTCCGCGCGAACGCGAGGCGATTTCGTGGGCGGCGCGCGCGTCGATGGGCGATCCCAGGAGGGTCGCGGAGCGCGTCACGACCGACTGGAGCTCCTCGGTCTCGTAAAACTCCAGGTGAGCGGTGAAACCGAAACGGTCGCGCAGCGGGGCCGGCAGCAGGCCGGAGCGCGTGGTAGCGCCGACGACCGTGAAAGGGGGCAGCGTCAGGGGAATGGAGGTGGCGCCGGGTCCCTTGCCGACGACCACGTCGACGCGGAAGTCCTCCATCGCCAGGTAGAGCATCTCCTCGGCGGTGCGCGCCAGGCGGTGGATCTCGTCAATAAAGAGGATGTCGCCTTCCTGCAGGCCCGACAGGATCGCGGCCAGGTCACCGGCGTGCTGAATCGCAGGTCCGGAGGTCAGGCGCAGCGACGTACCCATCTCGGCGGCGATGATCATGGCGAGCGTCGTCTTACCCAGT
>QWCT01004837.1_pt1 | contig 9994 bp, 10 predicted proteins | sample 1972681 | NCBI WGS metagenome assembly QWCT01 (sample SAMN09866701, study PRJNA288562) | Human oral metagenome isolate pre3_saliva, whole genome shotgun sequencing... | isolation source: mouth | host: Homo sapiens | place: USA: California | reverse complement strand
TAGGTTGGCCGCAAGGTACAAGTTCTCTTGTGTAGTGTGCGTGTGTGAGAGTGCATAAGACCCACCTTCGTTGGCATAACCACTACCAGGGGCTTTTAGTTCGCCGTCGATAGCATAATAGTTGAGCGAACCACCAGTTGAAAGTTGTAGCCAAGGCAGTGCTTGAATATTGATGTTAAGCACAGGCCTGAACATGGTTTCTGTTTGTTTGTAATCGTTTTCAAAGATACTCCACCATAGCTCCTTACCAGGTACAGCACGATAGAGATCGCCATATCTTTCGCTGGCAAGTCCACCATGTTCCCCTTTGTAAAGGTTACGATAACGATTAACATCGTATTCACGTGGGAACGTACTATTTGCAAAGTATTCTCCAATGTTTAATGGTGCATTACGGGGCTGTGATTGCGTAAAGTTCACGCTGAAATCTACCGTCACGATATTTCCAATCTTTTGTGAAGCTTTTCCTAAGAACGACAGACGGTTAAAGGTGTTGCGTGGTGTAGTACCCTTATTGTATTTATAAGATGCTGAAGCATAGAATTGTGTACGATCATTACCACCTTGCAATGATACATTCGTATTGGTATTAAAGCCTGTGTCGTAAGCATCTTTATAGTTGTTTGGGAACATTTTCGCTGTTCCCATTGTCCCATCGTACTGTTCAAACTGTTTACCTTCAGCCCATGAGATATCAGGTCCCCAAGCATAGTTCCCATATTGTTCGATGAGCGAGTATTCACCTTTAGAGTTGCGTGCGAACGATGTCATGTTATCGCTCCAAAGGTTGCCCGTGGCAGTGTATTCGTCTCCGTAATCTACACCACCAGGGAAAGCACCAATCATATAGGTGTTTTGTAGATCTGGAGAACGATAGACAGTTTCTAATCCTATAGTTTGTGAAACCTTTACAGTAACACCTTTGCCTGCTTTCCCACTTTTAGTGGTAATTACTACAGCACCATTCAAACCACGTGAACCATACAATGCTGTTGCAGCAGCGCCTTTTAGTACGCTCACACTCTCAAAGTCGTCGGGGTTAAGGTTCTTTAGTTGGTTACCATAGTCGTTGATATTGCTATTCCAGTCAGCGTCCCCTGATTGGCTTGTAGCATTATCTAATATCACACCGTCTACTACAAAGATAGGTTGGTTGTTGGCATTAAGAGTAGATGCACCTCTTATTTGAATTTTAGTAGAACCAAACATTCCACCATCTGACTGGCTGATCTCTACACCAGCCACCTTACCTTGCAATGCTGTAACAGGAGAAACCGTGTTGGCTCGTTCCAGTTCATCGCTTTTCAGTTCGGTGACAGCATAACCCAATGCTTTTGTTTGTCGTTTAATTCCCAATGCCGTAACCACCACATCATTAAGCGCAGTGGCTTCTTCTTCAAGGGCAACGTTTATCTGTTGTCGACCATTAATATCTACATTTTTAGGCTTCATTCCCAAGTATGAGAATACTAACGTGCCTTTTGTGGGGCATTGTAGGGTATATTGCCCGTCGATATTAGTCACAGTACCCATATTTGTACCTTTCACCGTTACCGAAGCACCGATTACAGGCTCGCCCGTTGGGTCTTTTACAATGCCACTAACCGTGACATTTTGTGCATAAAGCTCAGTAGCGAACATCCATATCAGTGCCATCATACAGATTCGCCATAAGGCTTGCGCTTTGTTCTGCTTGTTGTTCATTTTGCTTATAGTTAAAGATTAATATGTAAAATTTATTGTTTAGGTTTTATATATGTCTCTATTTCACTTTCATTCTGTATCAGCTCTTTGTGTTAGGTTTTGTTGTTTTGAATATTAGCTATGTGTAGCAGCTATTACCGCAATGAATTTATCGCTCTTGTAACTCTTATTGAGAGAGACTTTTATTTGTTTAGTTATAGGTTCTTATTAATAACTTCTGATATCTTTGAGTAAACAGATTGATACTCTAAAGATGGTTTTTAAGTATTGTAGATATTGTAATTTCGATTGTAGGTTAGTGTTAGTATGTTTTACGACACATAAAGTGTTGCTTAAAGGTTATTTATATAGTTTTTATTATGTGAGCAAATATAAATAAAATAAATATATTAAGCAATAAAAATGGCGATTAATTTTTGTAAATATGTAAAGGCGATAAAATGAGGTGCTCGCAAGTAGATAAGTAGACAAGAGAGTGGGTCGGAAAGAGTTGTCCTTTGGTTAAGATGACTAAGATGATTATTTGTTAAGAAGTAGAGATGATGGGCTAATCAGCTACTTACAATCAGTTGTTCCTTACAATTCCCTCATCTTCTACCATGCGACAATAGACTTTGTTACCTAAAAATCTCGATTTTTCAGATGTTTCAGGTGATGTAGTATAGTTCATGTTCCTTTATTCGTTAATGTCAAAATCTAAGTTCTATGTTCTGTCGTTTGATAAACCTTTCTTATAAAGTGCTTAGACATTACAGCTTATGAAGAAATTTTTACTGATGTTTTCTTTGTTTGTGTCTTTAACTTCTTATGCACAAACAAATGGTGAAATGAGGATTGCAACATCTACAGCCGTAGGGCAAGACTTTGAATTCCGTGTTACTCGAACCAATGATGCCAGCAAAGTATTTGTTGACTGGGGAGATGGTAATAAACAAGAGGCTACGTTAGAAGGTTGGAGCAGTAATAAGAAGGTGACAGGGAAGCTACTAAAGGACACAATCGTTGTCTATGGTGACTTTTCGGCCGTTGAGGTGTCTGAAGCAAAAGCAACATATCTTGCTTTTAAGAATCAGCCTAATTTAAAGCAAATTGAAGCAAAGAAGAACGAATTAACCTACGAGGGTATTGATTTCTTAGGTGCTCCTAATCTTGTTACACTTGACCTTAGCTATAACAAAATTACGCGTTTAGACCTGCGTAATTTTAAGAAGTTAACTAACTTTACAGCTAATCATAATACAATTCTGGCAACTGTTTTATTTCCAGATGGCAGTACAGAACTACGAAATATCGACATGTCAGATGGAGATATTACACACTTTTATCCTGTTAGTCTTCCTAACCTACGTTATCTTAATCTTGCGAACGGTAGTTTGTTAGAGTTAGAACTGGGTAATAATTATCCAGAGTTACGTGATGTCGATATTACAGGGAATATCGGAGTAACATCCATTGATGTTACGCAACAAACTAAACTTGAAAAGCTTCTTATAAAGGGAACGAAGATAACTGAGCTAAACCTTATTAATAACCCTGAGCTTATCATGCTTGATGCGTCTAATACCGACATTGCAAAGCTTGACTTAAGTGGTAACAAGAATGTAACAACGCTTGAACTTGGTGATTCTAAATTGTCTCGTTTAGATGTATCTAATCTTGCAAATCTTTATACGATTAATATTGATAACACGAAGATACAACGTATTGATTTATCTCACCAACGCTTTTTACGTAGTGTGAGCCTACGGAATACTGGAATACAATTCCTTGATATGCATGGTGCTATCGGTACTAATCGACTTAATCACCTCGATATGCGTGACTGTAAGAATACTACTCCTCAGTCACTTAACTTCACGTTCAAAGCAATGCCATCACATACCGGTAATTCTTATCGTACAAATGTTTTCCTATCAGGGGCCAACTACGAACACGCCAATACTGGGATTTTAGATGATGATGCTGACAATTCCTATAAACTCGATGTTCATGGTGATGCTACTGCGTCTATGGATTCTGTTTCTATAACTATGCAAACATCCGAAAATGGAGGTAGTTATACACTAAGTCAAATCCCTGATGATGGGTATTTTGCAACTTATGAACCTGTTACTGGGAAAGTTCTGCCTGGATTTCCAATTAAGATAGATGCTAAAGCACCTGCTGGCTCAAAGTTCGTTGGGGTAGAGGTGAATGGAAAATTAATAGCTGACAGTATATTTGTCGTATCTGAAGCGGCGGTTGTAAAACCTATTTTTAGTGTTTCTGGTGATGATGATTATATCAAACTAACAGTTCCTACAGGTATAGATCAACAGTACTTCCTTTCTGTTAATGGTGAGGATAAAGATGTTTCAATTGACTGGGGAGATGGCGAACTTGTAAAAGTGAAGGTAACTGCTGTCGACCTAAGTCATAATGTTCATTTGCGTTCTCTTTCTACGTATATGAATTCAATTACGTCCATAGATGTTTCTAAACTAACTGATCTTGAATCTCTTGATTGTTCTTATTCAGACCTCAGTTCCTTGGATGTTAGCAAGAATAGTAAACTTATTAATTTACGTGCTTATGGAAATCAAGTTGAAAATATAGATATTACAGGTGCTGTTGATTTAGCTTATCTTGATGTCAAAAATAACTGGTTAGAAAGCTTAGATTTAAGTCATAACAAGAAACTTGTTTATTTGAATATAAGTAGTAATGAGATAGAGGCAGTTGACGTGAGGAATATGCCAGAACTCGTAGAACTTTATGTTTCAAATAACAAGATTACAGCTCTTGATGTTAGCAAGAACCCTGCATTGAAGACATTGCAGCTTTCTAATAATTCAGTCTCAAACATAGACTTAAAGAATAATCTTCAGCTTGTGACACTTACTGTAGATGGTAATAGATTAGAGGGGTTGGACCTTACGGGGCATGAACGATTGACCTATCTGAATGTAGGTGGTAATAGATGGGATGCATGTACTTTAAATGATCTTTATTATAGCCTTTCACGTTATCCTAAACTTCAGAGTGGGAAGACGCCACGTGGTAACACACTTTTCGTTCATGGTGAGAAAGCAGGAGAGTATAATGATGCCGAGCATGCTGAGTCTTCTATTACTAAGTTGAAGGGGTGGACGATTGATTACGAGGGCGATGGAACTGGTTGTAACATGGCATATATTACGATACAGGCGCATCTGGATATAAACTTGAAACTTTGACACTTAATGATGAAGAAGTAGATTCTCCTAATTTTAAGGTTACTTCTTCTGTGACTATTGGAGGAATCTTCACAGTTTCGTCACAAATAGATGCTTCTACTACTGATGCTCTTAAAGTCTCTGGGGGTAAGAATTATCTAAGTTTTATGACAGGAATGCCTACACACTTGCAAGTCTATACCTTAAGTGGCAAATTGATGTTCTCTACTATTGTAAGAGAGCATAAGACGGTTAGTCTACCATCAGGTATCTATATTGTTAAAACGAAGGACTATTCAAAAGTTGTAGCAGTTGAATAGAATGACATCAAACTTGTCCGCATGAGAAAACGGAAAGGTTAGAATTAGCAATCCCGAAGGTCATTATAAACTTTCGGGATTGTTCTTTCTATATGTATTTTTATTTTAACATCCTTGACACATAGCCATTGTGGCGGAACCATTTATGTGCCCAGTTAGGCACCATAAAGATATAGCCAGAGATGTCTTCGTGCGGGGCGCAGTCAAGTTGGTTACCTATGATGTCTGCTGCTTCTTGTACAGATGTTCCGTATAAACGTGCTAATTCTTCACGTATGAGCGTATAAGTGATGTTGCGGATAGAGGCTGCGTTGATGGGTTGATCTCCTAATAGATCTAATAATTCTTCTTTAGATGGGATTTTCACTTTCGGACCAACACGTAGCCCTTCAAAGCAGTATTCCCCATCTACTTTATACATTGTAAACCCATCTCTGCTGTTACGTTCGTTACATTCCTCTGCCATTTGACGTGCAATAGGGTGGGTGATACGTTGTAATATCTCTGTGATAATGGGTTGATGGCGCAATTGTCCGTATGTATAGCCTTCTCCGTTGATACCACCAGAACCAGCTGGGATGTCTGAGTCGGAGATTATGCATAACTCTTTTCTTTCCATTTATTCTTGTTTAAGTATTCTGATTAAATTTTAGTTCAAACTTTGTGCAGAAGTCCCTAACATAAATGAAGTCGAAGATGCTGAAGCTTGTATGGTCATATAGATTGTGAAAGTGCTGATGAAGGTGTAGGTCGTAACTCCATTCTCTGTCTAACCCTTCATTCCAACAATCATCAGCATCTTGCATTCCCATGAGTTCCATTTCACTCTTGTCGTCTTCCTCTCCATGATATCCGTCGAAGCTCATACAGCAACCATATTTGCAATAGATGTCATTATAACTCTCATCATTGAGAATCTCCCAAATCATTTCTGAATCTTCTCCTTGAAAAGGATTACTGTTCGAGTATTGTTTGTTTTTTCCTAAGAAGATTTTACATTCTACCCCCTCAAACTGCAAGCTACTTCCACTATCTGCCAACATTTTCTTTGTATTGTAATACAACTCTCTACTTTGTTGATAGTTTTTAATTACTACTTCTTTAAGTGTTTCGTTGAATTCCTTTAACAGCCGATAGTTTTCATCTGTTGGCTTGAATAGTTGGTTAAGGAGCATTCGACGATTAAAGATGAGAGTTTCCATCTTTTCGTCACGTGCTTTTAATTGTGGATTCTCGTAATAGGTCAGAAGTAAAGACTCTATCTTTTTGATTTTGCGTTTTATTGTTTTCTTCATTCTGTTCCTTAAATCGGTATCATTGAAGGGTGAGGTCTTTTGCTAAATGTTGATATTCATCTTACAAAGTCTCAAGTTCTGCCCCGAATGCATTATAGAGCTTTTCATATTTTTCTTGTACTTCTTTCTTAATTTTATTATGTTCAGCTGCGAGAGGTTTATATTTTAGGAAATAATCTCCAATTATTTTAAATATGATTAGAATGCTGCTACTAACTAAATAAATTATTGCATATATAGATGCTTTGCTAATTTCCCAACTTAACCAGCTTTCAAAAATTTCTACATTTCCTCCAAATATTTTCCATATACACCAAAGTAATCCTGGTATAACTAAAATAAGTATGTATATAAATATTGTTAATCCAAAGTTTATAGGTAATGTTTCTGTAAAGCCTTTTTTAAGATTGGAATAAGCACTTCTTACTTTGCCCTCTCTTGTAGCCTTATAGGGATCTAACTCGTCAAATATTTCTTTTTTATAACTTGTTATTATTCCTGCAATTATTGTACTGTTACCAATGAATTTATGATAATTATATAATTTAATGGGGAGTTTACCCATTGTTTTATAGAATTCATGTTGTAAAGCTCTACTCTTTTTGCAATTCTGTTCTTGTATTTCTTTTCTGTTGAGCCAGTCAAAAAAACGATCTATAAGCCCTTTTTCTTCTATATACTTGGATATCTCAGAAATATCTATTTTGATAGTTCCTACATGTTTTTCCCCTACCATTGCTAAGGTTCCTTCAATACACTTGGCTAATCCTTTTGTTACATCTCTCATTAAGGCAAACTTCTCTCTCGTAAGATTTTCATTTTCTTTCTCTAAAGCTGAACGAATGAAGACTGTTTTTGCTTTCATAAAGAAGATATAGTTTTGTATAAGTAAAATACTATTTTTGCGAAAGACCTCTTTAAATGATTCTGATTCAGAAGAGGATAGAACCTCTTTGATATTTGTAAGCATTATATCAAAAGTACTTGTCACCAGTTCTGGTGATGATATCTGTGTCAGAACTTGTAATTGGGCAGAGAGAATTTGTTGACCGATATAATCTGTCGAACTTTGTAGATTTTCTATTAGATTTTTGGCTTGATCAATTGTAGTAATATAATTATTATTTTGTTCCATAATAGCTGTTTAATGCAATAAATATCATATTATTCGTATAATAAAATGATGTGGGTTATTATAATGTAAAGTTTCTATTTGGATAAAAGTATTATTTCCCTTTATGCCATACACTAACTTATGATATAAAGGGAAATATATTATGTTCGTGTTATATACACTTCTATTTTTTTATCACTAACTTTTTTTCTCAAAAGGTTAATTATTTCCTGTGTAGTTTGGTGCTCTTCGCTTAATGGACAGGATATCCATGCGCACAAGCAATTTAGTGATATAGAGTGAAAGACGATAGTAAAGTTTTTTTCTTCTTTTGCATCGTAGTTAGTCTTTGTAAGTTTATCTGTGCTGACATCTTTATTACTATTATTGAATAAATGTTCTACTATTACTTCAGGTGTTGAGTACGTGTCAATAAACCAAAAATGTTCTTTAGGGTCTATATCTTTGATTGCACATTGTAAAAAAGTATTTTTATTAGGCATGATATAATTTTTTATTAGTCACTCCAGTCCAAACCATCACCATTATTTTCACTCACTTCATTGGTGTAATCCTCATTCCAATATTTAATTTCTTTCTTTCTATCATACACCTCTTCTGCGGTAAACCAATCATCCCAATCATCAATAAAGTACTCTTTCTCGTCATACTCATTATACCTTGTATCTGAGTATTCCATACCTTTAATTTTTCCCATAGTTGTCTATTTTTTTATTATTAATAATAACTCTATTATTGGAATAGAGCTTCGTTTGTTCTTATCATTTGCTTGTATATACTCTGCTTATATTCTGCTGTACATTTTCTGTGTGGATGGTTGACTATCTTGAAAGCTTCCTCTTGCTGAAAGTCTTTAAAATATTGTATTCTACATCCTCCACCGCAGATGTATCGTAATTCGCAGTTTCTGCAAGGTATCAAATTATCTACGCATGAAATTCTACTTGCTTCTTTTGAGAAAGAAAGTATCTCTTCGAAAGAATTTCTCCTTATATTCAAAGAAGTAGGGAGCATAGATAATGAAGGACAGAAATATACGTTTCCGTTTGATTCTATAGTCAGGTTGCCAAATTCACAATTATCTTCTAATAAAAAGTGGGTATGGAAATCAATGAAAGCTAAGTCTAAAACGTCCTCACCCATACAAGATTTATATATGGATTCTGTAATAGTCTCATACTCTTGTTTTTCTTGTGAAGAAAATTTTATCTCTCTACCATCTAATAGACTTGTTGTGAAACGGATTCCGAATGGCTTATCTTTATATTTTTCTATAAGTTCCTTTCCAAAGATTGCATACCCTTGTATCTTGTTTTTTAAAGTTTGATCAAACCAAGGGGTGATACCAATATCTGTTGGCACACCGTAAGATAGAAATGTATCAACAGTATTGAGCGCCTTTTCGAAGTTGCCTTTATCCCTAATTTTAGAGTTTTCTTCTTCGTTAATTCCATCAATACTTATCTGAACACGTGATAGATATGGACTAACAGCTTTAATGTCTTCTTCTTTCCATAAAGTTCCGTTGGTCAGAACTTCTACATTTAGTCCTGAACTATGCGTGTGTTTGATGATATCAAGAAGATCTGTTCTCATACAAACCTCTCCCCCTGTGAAAGTTATTTGTTCACCTCCACTCTCTTTAAATAAATCTATTACTTTATAGATTTCTTCTGTAGTTAACTCCTTTTCTTTCTTCTTTCCTGCATACATATAACAGTGAGGGCACTTCATGTTGCATGCGTTCGTTAAATGAAATTGCATAACACCACCATAGTTTGCAGGTCTTACATCTTTCTTCTCAAACTGCTTAGCTTCTAATTGGACTACTACACTATGTGCATTCTCTTGTTTACCTTTAAAAGCCTTTAAGGCTGTTTCGAGGTTATTCGTTTGTAAGAGTTTGAAAAAGTTTAATTGTTCTTCATTCTTAAGTACAATCCAATTAGCAGTAAGAGGTGAAACTATCACATAGAGCCCTAAAATAGGCTCTATGTGTAATTGTTCTGGAAAACTATAAACCTTTAGTGGGCTTATGCTTTTTCTTTTCTTCATAGTTTGTTGTTTGAAGAAATTTACAGAATACCCTGTGCTCCCGCATTTACTCTTTTACAACATCTTGCAAAGCAGCCAAAAAATAATCTTTTGTCTTCTTTTTTCTCAACTCGATAGTTAATTTCCATAATTTAAAAGTATTAAAATGTTAGTAATAATGCAGTGAGGATAAAAGAAGAAAGGGGACACGGTCCGCTTTATCTTTATTTATCCGGTTCGGTTCTGGAAAACACCTTGGAGTCAAAATAAAGTAAAGACAGTCCATGCCCCCATATAGGATAGGGGCACAGA
>QWCT01002209.1_pt1 | contig 10011 bp, 7 predicted proteins | sample 1972681 | NCBI WGS metagenome assembly QWCT01 (sample SAMN09866701, study PRJNA288562) | Human oral metagenome isolate pre3_saliva, whole genome shotgun sequencing... | isolation source: mouth | host: Homo sapiens | place: USA: California | reverse complement strand
TTTGTAACGAGAAGTCCCGGTACCACCGGCATTTTCTCGTTGCTCATTTGAAAAATTGGAAGAGTTCATCATTTTCCCCCTCTAATTCCGAGTAAATCGGCTTCTTTGAAGCTTTAAGTTTTACCCTATCTTTTTACCACAATACCAGCGGTAGCAAAAAAGCCACCGCCGGTATCAGTTCCCCGGTAAATCTTATCTCTTTACCGGCTTTCCATTTACAGTCCATCGACCTTCACTATCTAATTGATAACCGTCTTTTTGTTCATTACGATAAAGTCTTCCCTGGTTTGCTCCTCCTTCTTCCAAGTAGTAACAATAGCCGTCAATCCACTGCCAGCCTGTTACCATTCTTCCTTTCCAACCGTCGGAAGTTGGGAAGAGATAGTATTTGCTACCGTTTAACTCTATCCATCCTGTTGCCATATAGCCGGAATCCAGGAAGTAATACCAATAGGTCTTACCATTGTAATCTTCATTGCCCCAGTTGTTCTTGGGATAGCTTCCGTCTGCTTTTTTATACCACCAGCCGGTTCCGTCTTGCATCCATTGCCCGCCTGCTAAAGAACGCTCAACACCCAGAACCTGTCCTACATTTCCACCGCTAACGCTGGGCTTTCCGAAGCCACCGGAGGAGCTTCCGCCACCTCCACCGCCGCCGGAAGAACCGCTACCGGAGGAACTGCCGGAGAAACTGCTTCCGCCACCGGAAGATCCACTTCCTCCGCCTGAAGGCTTACTACTGCCGGAACTGCTGCCTCCGCCACCACCGGAAGAACTGCTGCCTCCACCGGAAGAGCTACCGGAGGAGCCGCTTGAAGAACTGCCACTATTGCCACCGGTCTGTGCCTTCTTTTTATACTGCGCCGTAATAGTTATATTTCCCTGCACATTTCTTGCATCCTTATCCCAGCCGGTAAATTCATAGCCCTGCACAAGAGGTGCTGAAGGATAGCTTGCATTTTCTCCTTTTTCTACTCGCTGGGTAGATAGGTTTTCACCGTTCATTCCCTTAAATGTGACATTATAATACACTGCCGCAGGGTATCTGTCCAAGTAGAATCTTTGCGCGTCATGTTCGTGCCAAAGATATTGCTGAACATTGGTGCCATTCGCCGTCTGTCCTCCGTAAACGTCCATCACTTTTCCGGAATTCTTATTCACAAAACGATAGGTTCCGTCTCCATTGGCCACCACATACCATTGTTCACTGGGCTTACCATGCTTCTCCCAGGTTAAAATGTTGACACGATCACTAAGACCATCTGCCACCACGTCCAAGTACTGATTATTGTACTGATTCTTTAATAAGAAACTTCCGTCACTCTGCTTTTCCAAGTCCCAAATGATTGCCGGATAGATATTGTCTTTATTGAACTCCCAAAGATGAACATTGCTTCCCAACTGTGTTGCATTACCTGTAGCTACTGCAACGGCCTTATTCGGCGCAAGCTTGGAGCGAAGCACGTAACTCTTACTCTTCACCTCAGGTGCACTCTTTTCGTTTACCTTGGGTTTATTGTATTTCACCAGATTAAAGCGCTGGGCATAAGATCCATTCGGTTCATATTGGTGGACATTTGTGCCATCTGTTATTCCTGCATTATCCACATCCACTCTAAATCCGGAACACTTTGGAATAAGCTGATAGCCGTTTCCATCATCGCTCTTTACAATATAAAAACGCTGATTAGCATTGTTTCCCTTTTGATCCCATACCTGAATATTCGGTCCATTGCCAGCCGCTTCGGGACCTCCATACACGTCTAAAACGGTTCCCGCCTTAGAGCGAATAATAAAGCTACCATCCGCTTGTCTTTCCAGATGCCAATAATAAGGCGTATCTCCCCAAGTGTAATAATCTCTAAGGAAAACATTTTGTCCACTCTGACCATTCCCGCCATAAGCAAGACATCTTCCTTCCGATAACAAAGAAGTAATCAGATAATCACCATCGGCAATACTTTTATCACTGCCATTTGCCGGGATAGGTAAACGATCCGGCTTTGGGGGCGGTGCAACAAAATCAGGGCGAATCAGACAAGTAAAATCATGAAGGGACTTCCAACGCCAAGTACCCAAGTCATATTTTCCTGTTCCATTATAATCAAGAAATCTAAACTGATTATTTGTGACTTCACGTACTAAGCCAATATGACCATATTCTCTATAATATCCCGTCCATGCTCCAAAGACCACGATGTCCCCCGGCTGAGGCGTAGCACTATTATTGAGCCTTATCCAGCCTCCAGGTAGAGCATTTGTCACAAAATAGTAAGCATGTCCTCCGGGAGATGGCTGTCCAAGGAACTTATAATAATCATAGATTAAGTTAACGCACTGCACGCCATATCCATAATCAGTTCCTGTACCCACTTTTTTATCAATCCAAGCTAATGCTTGTGCTTGCGTCTTACCGCCCACCGACCTAAACCCGGAATATCCGAACAAAGACGCGGTCTCTGCTACGGGAGCTTCTTCAATGCCTTCCTCTTCCGTCTCCTTCAAGCCGCTTTTCAGCTTGCTTAGATCCACGATGGAATAGGTATTTTCTTCTTTCTCTACAGATCCTTCTGCTACCTCTTTTTCCTTTGCTTCGTTCTTTGCTTCCTTTCTCGAATTTTCTTTGTTTTGCGCTTCTTCCTTTCCTTTTTCTTCTTGTACTTTCCCTTCTGATACTTGCTTTTTTTCTTCCGGCACTTGTTCTTCTTCTTTAGCGCCTACTGCTTCTCCCTCTTTCTTTTCCAAAGAGCCGGCTGAGTATTCCGGAATTGTTTCCGCCGACTTTGTCTCGGTTGTTTCCTTCGCAATGGTTTCAGATGCTATATTTTCCTGCTCCGCATACGCCGGAATCGTAGCACTGCCTACCATCGCCAAAGAAACAAAAAAGGCAAGGATTTGTTTCTGTCTTCTTCTCATGCATAACCTCCTTATCCTGCATTTGAAAACAAACGTTTTTCCTATTCACGTAGTAGTGTTCAAGCCATCAGCATATCCGCAGATAAACTACATCCTGACGGATGAACTTTGGTCACAAGGCCAGCCTATCGGTATGCCTCGGAGCATCTACTCGCTGTTGTTGCTTTGGTTCTAGCAAAAAAATCGCAGGAATACACTTCCCTTTTCTTACACTTACAAGGGGTGTAAGTTTGGTGTAAGTGGAAAAAAGGCGCAAAAACAGGCGCAAATTCCGGAAAATTTATTTTCCAAAATCTGCGCCATAGGCATTTTCAAAACTGTTTTTAAAGTATCTTTTAGAGATGTGCCGCCAGTAAGAAAAAGAAAAAAATCAGTAAAGCGTAGAGAAGAAAGTAGGCTCTATGCATTCGCATCAGGGGGAAAATGCTGCGAACCCGATCTTTCAGGAAAGAAAGCAACCATACCACCAGCACAACAACATTTACCCCGTGTACCAAGAAGGTGCCCAGTCCTGCTTTAAAGCAAAGAATGGCATAGAGGGTGCTCAGCACGAAAACGATGGGGAAAATAATGATAAAGGAACCGGCACATTCCGCATTGAACTCCACCGCAAAAGGAGAACAGGAGGAAAACCACAGGAAACCGTAGATGAAAAAGAGCGCTACGGCAAATCCGGGAGACAAAAGTAATGTCCCCTCTCCTCCATGCATATAGCCGTAAACCAAAACCAGGAGGATTCCTATCGCATTAAAGGTCATATTGAATATCATATGAAAGCTGTTGGCAATCACATGCAAACGATCCATTTTCTTGGTATCCGGATTCTCCTCGCTGGCACAAAACGTATGCATGGGTTCCCTGGTAAAGAGAAAAAAGCTGTGCACAAAGGTGACCAGCATATTAAAGGCCAGGGAAATGTTGGCCACGGGGACAAAGTGTCCCTTTCCCACATAGCTTGCAAAGTCCGGAATGCTTCTTAGGAAAATGTAAAATGCCATAGAGGAAAAGGCCCCGAATAAGTTGCAACCTAAAGAGTAAATAATTAACTTGGGAGACAGGTCATAGCGCCCCATTCCGGGAATCACCCTCCGGCTATCTCCATATTTTGCGATATAGGGAATTTCTTTCAGCTTAACCTCCACTGCGGGGTTCCTTTGACAATAAAAAAATACCGTTATTGCCGTATCCACTAGTCCCAAAAAGAAGGGGGAAACTGCCAGCATAAAACTCACAGCAAAAAAGGCAAAGGGCGGAAGCTGGATGCACTGCAAAAATATGTCCAGGGTATTCATTTTCCCTAAATGCATTATGAAGAACACCAAGGCAATCACGCCTATGGTAAAGAAAAAGCAATTTCTGTTATCCAAGATTTTCTTCCCCAAGGGGTTCTCTGCCGTAAAGTCCGCTCCCCGGGGCTCCGGGAGAAGGGGGGTGGGCTGCTCTGCTTTCGAAAGCTCCATTTGCTGAGATTGATGCAGCAGCATATCTATGGGCATATCCATTGATGAAGTCACAGAAGAATCCATCGGAATATTCATAGGAGGCTCTACAGTCCTATACGCGGAAACATCATCAGATGCTTCTCTAATTGCATTTTCCTCCGTAAGCTCCTGTGGACACAGGCAGTTGTCCAGCCCATACTCTAAAAAGCGAAGGGCATAGCTTTCCAAGTCCTCATCTTCATTTTCAGAACCGGGAAAGCTAAGCTCTTCCCTTTTCAAAAACTGACGCAAATTTCTAAGGGTATAGGCTGAATCCTGCTGTTTAAAGCACTCTGTAAAACATAGAGAAGCCGCAGTTTTTAATCCGCGATACCCTTTCCGCTTACCCTGTTTGATTTCACTGATTCGAGTCTCGGTCATATTTCCTTCACGAACCTTATTAAAAATAGAACACATGGCCTTTTGGGTCACCCGTAATTCTTCGTTTATATAGCGGAAAATATCTCCTTGGCAGACACTCCTCATAACCCAAAAACTCCTTCAGGTAAAAAATCTTGCAATTTCAAGCTTGTTTTCTTATACTGCGTATTCTTTGTCCTGCCCCGGAAAGTCCTCTTTAGCAACCCATCCGGCAGCTCAACAATTTGTATATATAATATCTTAAGAAATACTCGTATGTTGTCAATATCCTATGAAGATTTTCCCCCTATCACGGTAAGAATTTTGTTCCATTCCTTCTCTTTTTCTTTATTTTCTTTAGGATTCTTTAAGGCTGAAAACATATTTTGCTCACAGTTTTCTTGTATCCTATACACAGTTACAGAGATGTAACTAAAGAAAAAAGCTTTTCATACTCAACTCCGGAACCTTCTCCTGAAAATATGGTTTCGGAGTCCCCCCTTCAAAAAAAAGAAAGCGACTGTGAGAAATCACAGCCGTTTTTCTTTTCTGCTTATTTTCAAACTTATTACCGCTTAATTTCGATACCCGACGCCCCTTACACGCAATTCCTATTCGCATGAGGCTCCGTCTTATCTAGGAAACTAAACTTTGCCTTTTTTTATTCAAGAAAAACAGATTAAAAATCATGATGCCGATGTAAAGAATCAGACATACTCTATTGATAAGGTTGGTATGAAAAACGAAGTAGTTTAAAATGCAGGCTCCATAAGATAGAAAAAGCAGAGCAAAGGAAAACTGATAGACTCTGTTCTCCTTTAAAGATGCTTTTTCGTCCTTCAAGCTTCTTTCTAACTGACTAGCTGCTCCTAAGCCAAAAATCATAGTCATGCAGAAATCTTTTGTAGCCTGATCTTTACTGATGAGATACACAATAAAGAAAGCTACAGCCACTCCAATGTTCAAAAAATCCCAAACGCTAAGCTTCATGCCTCCTCCTTTCATTAATAGCCTTTCACGGCTATCTTTGCTTTCAAAGTTCATTTTCCATTGCTCCGCGAGCTCTTTTGGAAAACCTTACACAGTGAAAATAAATCAGTATTTTGAAAGAATATCTTTAGAAGGATTATATAATACTAACTTTTTCTTTTCATCTTACATTTCTATTAAGCGGCAAAAATAGCTGTAAAAAATCAAAATATAAAGAAATTTTCGGCAATATAGGTCTGAATTGAAGGGTAGTCTGATCCAGATACTTACGAAGGATCGGCGAAGTGAAGGACTGCAAAAAATCAAAATTGAAGCGAATGAAGCAGTGTGGGTCTATAATAGGGGTAGTCTGAGCCCGTCGGTACTTACTGAAAGCGAGTGAAGCGAAGCTTGAAGTTAGTACTGCTACGAGGCGAGGCTAGCGAGAGCGTGCCCCACTTATAGACCCATACTGCATCAGAGCGCATCGTTACATAGAATACAGTCCTTCCCTTCGCAGAGGCGAGGCTAGCGGGAGCGTGCTCGATTTCATGCCTATATTGCTTATAAAATTTTTTGATTTTTTACATCGCTATCTTTTTGCTCTACATCCGTCTCCTGCCGCTGCTTCACCTTCTCCCACAAAGCCCGAAAAGCCGGCAGAGAGGCTTCAATGGTTTCAAAGGGAATACAGTAGGACAGGCGGAAATAGCCGGGTAGGCCGAAGCCGTCCGTGGGCACCATAATGATATGCTCTTCCTCCGCCATCTTCTGGAATGCCTCCGTATCCTCCAAGGGGGACTTCATCAAAAGATAAAAAGCTCCCTCCGGCGGCAGGCAGGAAAATCCCATTTCCGTAAGCTCTGTATACAGAAGGCGACGATTTCTGTCATAAAATCCCACATCCACCTTCACTTCCAGACATTCGGAAATTACCTTTTGGAATAGAGAAGGGGCATTGACAAAGCCCAGGGTTCTGCCGGCAATCGTGGCAGCCCGCATCAGCTTCTCTCCGTCTTCCACGTCTTTTCCTATGGCCAGATAGCCGATTCTCTCTCCCGGGATGGAAAGGGTTTTGGAGAAGGAATAGAGGTAAATGCTGTTGTGATAAAGGCCGGGCATATAGGGCACGGTTCTGTCGTCATAAACCAGCTCCCGATAGGGCTCATCGCAAATCAGGTAAATGGGGTGTCCCACTCTTTCCTCCGCCTCCCTCAGCATCTCTGCCAAGGCCTTCAGCTCTTCTTCCTTATACACCACACCGCTGGGGTTGTTGGGATTATTTAAAATCACCGCCTTGGTTTTTCTGCGAATCAGCCGGTCTGCCATGCCGATATCCAAAGAAAAATTATCTTCCTTCACCGGTACCACGGTAAGCTTTCCCTTGTAGTGGGAAACGTAGGCATTGTACTCCGTAAAATAGGGGGCAAAGCAAAGCACCTCATCCTCTTCGTCCAGAAGACAACGCATCAAAATATTTAAGCCTCCTGCCGCTCCGGCACAGAGAAGAATCTGCTCCTTCTCATAGGGCAGTTCAAAACGTCTTGTCAGATGTCTTGCAATCTGTTCCCGCACCTCATCATAGCCGGCATTTTTCATATAGCCGTGAATTTCGTGGGGATCCTGATTTTCCAAAAGGCTGATGATGGCATTTTTCACTTCGTAGGGCACAGGAGCCACAGGATTTCCCAGACTGAAATCATAGACATTTTCCTTGCCGTACTTCTCGGCCATTTCCTGTCCCAGTTCAAACATCTTTCGAATGTCGGAATTTCCTTGTAAAAGGGGTTCCATCGTCTTTGCCAGTGCCATAATACCTCCCAAAGAGTATGCTCTTTTTCTTTACTGCGTTTCTTGATTTGCTTTGCAATACTTCTTTTGCCTTATTGCTTACTATTTTGTAGCTTGTTCGCTTTTGCTTGCTTTTACTTGCTTATTTTAACGCTAATTCTTAATTTACTGCTTCTATTTACTGTTTCTATTTACTGCTTCTATTTATTTCTTTGACTTTGTTCCAGTCTGCCTTTCCTTCTTTTGCCTTTTCAATGCCGCTTCCTTTAAGGCCTTAAAGCTTTCTTCTTCAGAAACCGCATCCGGATTGTTTCTAAGCATGGTTTTGGTCCACCAATGCATCTTTCCGCTTTCTGCATTTCCTCCGTCTTCCAAAACCGCAAGCTCCTCCTCCATTCTTTCCTTATCCTTTAAGAGACCTTTAAGAAGAGCACCGGCAGATTCTTTCAGATTCCCGGCGGATTCCTTTACACTGCTGGCTGCCTGTCCCACAGCGCCCTTTGCGGTATCCGCCGCAAGGCTTGCTGTACTGATGGTATTGCTGGCCGCCTGGCTGACCGTATTTTTCGCCAGGGAAACGCCAGACTCCATCACATATTTCACGGCAGCCACATTACCTTCCTTTTGCTGTACGTTTCTGAGCTCTTCCGCTCCCTGCTCCCACTCCTGCTTGGCTTCACCGATGCGGTCGTAAAGCTCTCCGATGGAACGCCGCAGGTTCTGAATCTCTTCGGAATTTCTCGCCAGTCTTCCCAGACGCTCCCGAAGCTCCAGAGCCGCGATGACGGAGAATACCACATCTTCCACAAAAAGGGTATAGAGCATGGTGTCTATCACCACGAAGGTAAGATAGCTCCAATCCGCCGGAATGGAGGAAACAAATTTATGCACCACTTGCATTAAAAAAATCGCCATCAATCCCCATCCTATAGAAGCAAAAAAGCAGATGTAACCACGAAAGTTCAAAGGATTCTGAGAATAATCCCACCAGCGCATATGAAAGATATGATTCATCAGAAGACCGGTGATAAGTTCCAATGCCGTTCCGCCGAAAAATCCAAGCAAAAAAAGATAGAGGAGATGCCCCTCATGTCCATGAGCGAAGAAGACCAAAAGGCAGGATCCCACACCATACAAGGGAATCCAGGGTCCATGGCAAAATCCTCTATTCTGTAAATGACCGTCATAAAAACTCCCTTGCTTTAAAAATCATTTTTAGCTATTTTATCGCAGTTTTTCATTATTGTCGAGTTTTTTGGCGTTTTCTAAAATATATGTTCTAAAATACAGCTCCTAAGCGCTATATGCAAAAGTATGGGTTTCGGTATTTATGTCATAAGCTATATGATCCAAGCTTTGAGCATGGAAATCTCTTGGAAAGCCGGAATTTAATCCTACATCTTAGATTTACCATCTTTTCTTGCAAAAGCGGTAAAGGGATTTCCTTCCCAAAAGAACGCAAACTGCCACGGAAAATCCCAGCAAAAATAGGAAGAAAAGAAGCTGGACAAGCACAGCCCTTTCTCCCTGAAGGAAATAGCTGTAGCCTCCCATCTTTAGAAACAAGTCCCGGAAAGGGCGATGGAACAGATAAATCACCAAAGAATATTTTCCCCAAAGAGAAAGCTGCTTTTCCAATATTGTCTTCTGTAACAGTCTCTTTCCCAAAAAAGAGAGGATCCAATAGAAAAAATAGGAAATTCCCAAAGCAAAAGGAATATAGAAGATGCGAAGCAGGATGGGAAAGCTTTGAAAAAAGGGAAGAATCTCCTCTTTACTGACCCTTCTGTACCATACCCCATAGAAAATTCGGGTATAGTTTTTTAAACCGGGGAAAAACAGGAGAAAAAGAAGCAGGGAAACTCCCCCAAAGAGAGCAAGGTCGTCTCTTCTTTTCTTCCAGGAAAATGAGGATTGGGAAAGGAGCATCCCGAAATAGAAAAAGGGGGCAAAACCAAAGACCCGATCCAAGGCCAGGAAATCCACAAATCTCCTATTTTGATCCAAATATCCTGCGAACAAAGAAAGGAAAATCAGAAGGAGAAGGTAGTATTTTTCTCCCCTATCCTCCGGATTTCCCCCCTTTCCGATATAAACCCTATTTCGTTTAAAAAAGCAAAGCGGCAGACAAGCTAGCTGCCAAAAGAAAAGCCCCAAAAGATACCAAGGGGTAGAGGATTCATGGAGATAATCCGGGAAGCTTCCCTGCCCCCCGTAGCAAAATACATCAAAGGGATAGAGCAAGGTTTTTAAGAAAAAATAGCAGATAAAATAATACAGTAGATTCGAAAAAAGAGAGGAAGCCTTTCTTCCCCTCTTTACAAAGCTTTGTTGAAAAAAATATCCGGACAGGAAGATAAAGGCAGGCATATGAAAGCTGTATATCCCGTAAAAACTCCGGGAAAATAATGCCATGCCGCTATCCTTTATCGGCAGGAGAAAATGTCCAAGCACCACAAGGAAGATTAAAAAGCCCTTGTATCGGTCCAATTCC
>QWCT01002780.1_pt1 | contig 10013 bp, 13 predicted proteins | sample 1972681 | NCBI WGS metagenome assembly QWCT01 (sample SAMN09866701, study PRJNA288562) | Human oral metagenome isolate pre3_saliva, whole genome shotgun sequencing... | isolation source: mouth | host: Homo sapiens | place: USA: California | reverse complement strand
TTATTAATTTAAATTATTATTTAATCTAATATTAATCATTAATCTAAAAAGTTAATATTAATATATACCTGATATCTCTTTTAAGTATATAAAATTATGTATATATTTTCTAGTACTTATATTGAATTTTTATTTTTTTAACATTATCAATCTATTTATAATAAATTATATAATTATATATTATTCTCCAAAATATAATTATCAACAATTTTATTATCAACTATATTAAAATGTATATTAAATTATTATTAATATATTATTATATATCTCTTCCAAAGAGTTATCCACATAGTTATCCACATTTTCCAATCACATTTAAAACCTTGGTACATATAAAACAATGGCTATTATTGTGGATAACTTCTTGACATTTACTAAACTTAATTATATTATTTAAATACAAATTTTTATAGTTAATTATATAAACTATAAATATAGTAATTCTTAAAATTCAATCATATAAGAAAGGAGGTACCTTAAAATGTATAATGACAAGTATGAACTATTACGTAGTGCTAAAGAACATTTTTCTGAAATGTTTGTTCCATTTATCTATAATTTAATTGGTAGACCATTAGAAATAGAAGACTATAATAACAATCAAATTGTTTTAGTTGTTCCTGAAGAAACTCAATCAGAAATGATAAAAAATTCATTTATGCCTCAATTTCAAGAAACTTTTGATTTTTTAACAAGTAAGAAATGTGAAATTACTATTATTACAGCAAAAATGCTTTCTAATTATAGGGAAGAAAAAAAGAAACAAGAACGTAAAGAAGTACTTGAAACAAGTGAGAAATATTTAAACTTAAATCCTAATTATACTTTTGAAACTTTTGTTGTAGGTAACAATAATAATATTGCTGCTGCTGCTGCTGAACAAGTTGCAAATTCAAATATAGCAAGTCTTAATCCACTTTTTATATATGGTGGACCACGGACTTCGGAAAAACACATCTTATGCAAGCAATAGCTAATCATATTATTAAAAATAGGCCTAATACTAAAATACTTTATGTTTCTTCTGAAAAATTCTTAAATGAACTTATAAACTCTATAAAAAATAGAGCATCAGATACAGAAGAATTTAGGCAAAAATACAGAAATGTAGATATTTTAATAATGGATGATGTTCAATTTTTATCAGGAAAAGAAAGTGCACAGCAAGAACTTTTTAATACTTTTAATGATCTTCATTCAAAAGGAAAACAAATTGTTCTTTCAGCAGATAAAGCACCTAAAAACATACCTGTACTTGAAGAAAGATTAAAATCGCGTTTTAATCAAGGGGTAATCGTAGATATAGGACAACCTGATTTTGAAACTCGTTTAGCAATTCTAAAAGTTAAATCAGAAGAAAATAATATAATTATAAATGATAATATTCTTTCACTTATCGCAGATAAAATCGATACAAATATAAGAGATTTAGAGGGAGTTTTAAACAAAATAGTTGTAATTGCATCTTTTACTAAAATGCCAATTACTAGGGAAATTGCAGAAAAAGCAATAAATGAAATTGCACTTGAAAGAGAAAATTCAATAACACCTGATGTTATATTAGATGTTATAGCAAATTATTTTAATGTACAAAAGAAAGATTTGCTTTCTACTAAAAAATCACAAGAGATAGTTTTTCCAAGACAAATTGCCATGTATCTTTGTAGATCTGAATTAAGTTTACCATATAAAAAGATAGGAGATATATTTGGTAAAAAAGATCATACTACAATAATGCATGCTGAGACTAAAATTAAGAATTCAATTTTGATGGAAAAAAATACTAAATTAATTGTGGAAAGTGTGGAAAACATTTTAAGAACAATAAATGAATAATATCAAGGCTTAAGCTTAGGTATACATAATTTTTAAAAAGTAGAAGGCTGTAAACCCTTGATTTCCCTAAGAAAGTTATCCACATAAAAATGTGGATAAGTATGTGGATAAGTATGTAAAAATTGTGGACAACTTTTTTAATGTGGAAAATGTGGATAAGTATATCTTGATATCCACATAGTTATCCACATAAAGATTCCTAGGGATATAAGGGCTAGAATCACTTTTCCACAATATCCACATAGCCTACTACTACTACTACTAATTATCAAACAAAATTAAACTAAAAACAAAAGGAGATATTTATGAAATTTATAAGCGAAAAAACACAATTGCTAAAAGCAATTAATTCTGTAATAAATGGTATATCATCTAAAAGAGATACTATATTAGAAGGAATATTAATACAAACATTAGATAATTCTATAAAATTTAATACATATAATGAAGAAATAGGAATAGAATACACAATAAATGCAAATATTGTGGAAAAAGGAAGTACTGTTATAAAAGCACATACATTTGCAGAAATAATTAGAAGATTACCAGATACAGATATAAATATTACATTAGATAAAGAAAATAACTTACTTACTATAGAATGTGAACAAAAAGATTTAAGAAATATTATTAAACAAACTATATTTGCAGTAGGAACAGATGAAAAGAGAAAGTTATACACAGGTAGTTTATTCGATGTGGATAACACAACTTTAAATGTTGTATCAATTGATGGATATAGACTTGCAATTAGAAAAACAGAAGTTGTTTCAAATAATTCTTTTAAAATGGTTATACCTCGGAAGAACTTTAAATGAAATATCAAAAATTATAACAGATTCATTTGATATTGTTAAAATTGGTTTTTCTAACAATCAAGGAATATTTGAATTTGAAAATGGTAAACTTACTACTAAATTATTAGAAGGTGAATTTCTAAACTACAAAGATATTATTAAAACTCCAACTGAGACTAGAATTAAGGTAAACAGAAATGCTATTACAGATTCTTTTGAAAGAGTTATGTTAATTTCAGCATCTAGTTTAGTTAAAGAAAAGAAAGAACCGGTTGATATACAAGTTGAAATAGACAAACTTACAATTTCTTGTACAAGTAGTGTTGGTATGGCTAATGAAGAAATATTTACACAAACTGAAGGAAAAGAAGTTAAGCTTAAATTTAATCCAAAATTCTTTATAGATGTTTTAAAAAATATATCTGATGAAGAAATTATAATTGATTTTGGTACTTCTAAATCACCAACTATGATTAAACCTATAGAAGATAATGGAGAGTTTAACTATATTATACTTCCAATTAAATCAAGAGAAAACTAAATGAAAAGTTATCCACAAATAAGACTAATATGTGGATAATTTGATTTTAATTATATATACAATAGTAGAAGAGAAATAATATGAGAATAAAAAAATTAAAAGTTGAAAATTTTAGAAATTTAGAGAATTTGGATATAGAATTTTCTGAAGGTGTTAATATTATTTATGGAAACAATGCTCAAGGTAAAACTAATATTATTGAATCAATATATATTTTTTCATTTGGAAAAAGCTTTAGAGCAAATAAAGATATTGAACTTTTGAAATTCGATAAAGAATATTTCTTATCAAATATTAAAATAGTGAAAAAAGATAGAGAGCTTGAAATGGATTTTGGGTTTGATAAGATTTCAAATAAAAAAATGATAAAGGTAAATGGAGTAATTCAAAAAAAGATAAGTGATATTATAGGAAAATTAAATGTGGTTGTTTTTAAACCAGAAGATATAAAAATAGTTACAGATTCTCCAAGTATTAGAAGAAAATATATAGATTATCTAATATCTAGTATAAGTAAATCATATTTAGAAAACATAACTAAATATAAAAAAGTAATGGAAGAGAGAAATAATCTCTTAAAGGAAATAAAGTTAAGATTAAAAGGAAGTAAAAATCTAGATGAAACTGACTCTAATTTTTTAGATGTTTATGATAAATTACTTTCAAAATTAAATTGTGAAATATATAATGAAAGAAAGAGAGTAATTGAAAAACTTAATAATTATATATATGATATACATCTAAAGCTTACAGAAAATTATATAAATAATGAAAAATTACATATTAAATATGTATCAAATGTAGCAGAAGATATTGAAAAGATGTATAATAATCTTAGTAAATCACGACTAAATGATATTAATAAGGGATATACTAGTTTAGGTATACATAGAGATGATTACATAATTAGTATAAATTCTTTAGATGTATCTATATATGGTTCACAAGGACAAAAGAAATCAAGTATAATAAGTTTAAAACTTTCAGAACTTAAGGTTATAGAAGAAGTTATAGGAGAAAAACCTGTACTTCTTTTAGATGACTATATGTCAGAATTGGATGAGAAAAGAAGGCTTAAGTTTTTGGATATAATTGAAGACATTCAGATTATAATTACAACAACACATAAAATTAGTATTGATGGAAAACATAACACATATTTTTATGTTGATAATGGAAAAATAGAAAGGGAGAAGAATGGATAAAAATAATAGAGAATATAATGCAGATCAGATTCAAGTATTGGAAGGATTAGAAGCAGTCAGAGTAAGACCACGGTATGTATATAGCAAGTACTTCACAAAGAGGACTTCACCATTTGGTTTACGAAATTGTGGATAACTCAGTTGATGAAGCTTTAGCAGGATATTGTAAAAATATAATTATAAAGATACTTCCAGATAATATTATAGAAGTTTCAGACGATGGTAGAGGAATACCTGTAGATAAACATAAAAAAACTGGACTTTCAGCTGCAGAAACTGTATATACAGTACTTCATGCTGGTGGTAAGTTTGGTGGAGACAGTCGGATATTCTGTTTCTGGTGGTCTACATGGAGTTGGTGCCTCTGTAGTTAATGCATTATCAGATTGGACAATTGTTAATATAAAAAGAGGTGGTAAAGAATATGAAATGAGCTTTGAAAGAGGAAAGGCTGTAGAACATCTTCATGAAATAGGAAAAGCTCAAGGAACAGGGACAAAAGTTAAATTTAAGGCAGATGCGACAATATTTGAAACTGTTGAATATGATTATGATATTCTTTCAAATAGATTTAGAGAAATGGCATTTTTAACAAGAGGTTTAAGAATAGTTTTTGAAGATCTAAGAGATGAAGAAAATAAGAGAAGTGAAGAATACTATTATGAAGGTGGTATTGAATCACTTGTAGAATATTTAAATAGAAATAAGCAAAAAATTAATGAAAAGCCAATATATATTGGAAGAGAAGATGGAGAAATTCCAATTGAAGTAGCTATACAATATACAACATCATATTCTGAAAATGTATTAAGTTTTACTAATAATATTAATACTGTAGAAGGTGGTACACATGTTGAAGGTTTAAGACGTGCACTTACTAAAACATTTAATGATTATGCAAGAAGTAAAAATATATTAAAGGAAAAAGATAGTAATCTTCAAGGTGATGATATAAGAGAAGGGATAACTGCAGTTATTTCGGTAAAGGTTAGAAATCCTCAATTTGAAGGGCAAACTAAGACTAAACTTGGAAATAGTGAAGTTACAGGGGCAGTTTCAACTTTAGTATCAGAAAAATTAGGATATTATTTAGAAGAAAATCCAACAGTAGCCAAAACAATATTAGAAAAATGTATTACAGCATCAAGAGCAAGAGATGCTGCAAGACGTGCAAGAGAACTTGCAAGAAGAAAAACAGCTTTAGATTCAATAACACTTCCAGGAAAACTTGCAGACTGTATAGAAAAAGATGCATCTAAATGTGAAATATATATAGTCGAAGGGGACTCAGCAGGTGGTACAGCTAAAGGTGGAAGAGATAGAGCTACACAAGCAATTCTTCCTCTTTGGGGTAAAATGCTTAATGTTGAAAAATCTAGAGTAGATAAGGTGCTTCGGAAATGAAAAATTAGTTCCAGTTATTCAAGCTATTGGAGCAGGAATTGGTAAAGATTTTGATATAACTAAAATAAGATATGGTAAAATAATAATAATGGCCGATGCCGATGTTGATGGTTCACATATTAGAACATTACTACTTACATTCTTCTATAGATATATGAGACCTTTAGTTGAAGGTGGACATATATATCTTGCACAACCACCTCTATTTAAAATAAGTAAGAGAGGTATGAAAGATGTATATTGTTATTCAAATAAAGAACTTGAAGATAAGTTAAAAGAACTAGGAAATGATGAAAGTAAGCTTGCTGTTCAAAGATATAAGGGGCTTGGTGAAATGATTGCAACACAACTTTGGGAAACAACTATGGATCCTAAGACAAGAACTCTTATAAAAGTTACGGTTGATGATGCAAGTTATGAAGATGAAATATTCTCAACTTTAATGGGAGATGAAGTTGCACCTAGAAAAGAATTTATAGAAAAATATGCAAATACTGTTCAAAATTTAGATATATAATATATATTAAAAAATATAAAATATTAAAAATTGGTATTAAAAACTACTGCTTATCCGTAATAAAAGTGGTAGTTTTTTACTATATTTGTATAATTAAAAATTATGATAAAAAAATTTTTTGAAAATGATATAATATGTATAAGTTTTTGAATAAAATAACTATAATAATAATAATTAAAAGTGCAATATATATTAAAAATAGTGAATTGTATTTAAATAATAATGAAAAATTAAGAAATAAAGAAATTATAATAAAAAATATGACAAAATATAATAAAAAACAATAAAAATAATGTGACAAAATATAATAAAATATTATAATTAGAGATAAATTAACATTATAAAAAAAACACATGTTCCGTAGTATAAAAGCTAAATAAATTTATATATTTAATATATTCTATAGTAGATATTTTTTAATATTTTAAATTTTAAAAAAGGGATTTTTGCAAAATAAAAAATAATATATTTAAAAAATATAACTATGTTATAAAATTACTTGAAGAATTAGTATAAAAAGTACTATAATAATTGTATGTTCCTATAGCTCAGTAGGATAGAGCACTCGCCTCCTAAGCGAGGGGTCAGAAGTTCGAATCTTCTTAGGAACGCCAATTATATATAAAGAGCTTACTAAGACAAATAATATCTTAAGCTCTTTTTTTATGCTTAAGTATAATTAGCTATATGATAATAAAAAATATAATATTTCATTTCGTTAATGTATCAAATATATATTTAATATAATAGAAATGATAATATGTACGTGTTAAATTAGAAAAGAAGGAAAGGAATTATAATGAAAAAAAGTAAAAGTCATGATATTGGAACTTTTAAAGAATATGTTAAAAAGAATAAAAGGAAAGTTATTCTTCCAATTGTAATATTACGGAGTATCATTTTTTAGTTTTAATATTAAAAGTAAAATTAATAATAATGAATTAATTAAATATAATGGAATAAAATTAAGTCAATATGCAAATGATGAGTATATAATAAGGACAAATGCATATAATACAGAAGGAATGCATATAAGTGATGGAAGAGATTACATAACAGGAAATGCAGAAATATTTTTAAGAAGAAAAGATGGAGTAGTAGAAATACCAAAAGAAGTAAAGATATATGTAGAAAAAGATCGGAAAGAAAATATATTTTTATGTGGGAAAATTAGAAGGAAATGCTCCTAAATATTATTTTGATATGATAATAAACGGATTAGATGGAGAATATACAGTAACAGCAGAAGTAAAAGGGAATAATGGGAAAACATATAGTGAAAGATTATGGATACCAGGAAACCAAAGAAAAGAAATATCAAAACAAGAAATGAATACAACATTTAGAACAGAAGAAGGAAAGATAATATTTAGAAAAAAAGCAGAACCTAAATATATAATAAGGACAAATACATATAGCATAGAAGGAATGCATATAAATAATGGTAGGGATTACATAACAGGGAATGCAGAAATATTTTTAAAAAGAGAAGATGGAGTAGTAGAAATACCAAAAGAAGTAAAAATGTATGTAGAAAAAGATCGGAAAGAGAATATATTTTTATGTAGGAAAGCTAGAAGGAAATGCTCCTAAATATTATTTTGATATGATAATAAACGGATTAGATGGAGAATATACAGTAACAGCAGAAGCAATAGGAAATAATGGAAATACATATAGTGAGAGATTATGGATACCAGGAAATCAAAGAAAAGAAATAACAAAACAAGGAATGAATACAACATTTAAAACAGAAGAAGGAAAGATAATTTTTAGAAAAAAGGCAGAACTTAAATATGTAATAAGAACAAACACATATAATATAGAAGGAATACATATAAATGATGGAAGAGATTACATAATAGGGAATGCAGAAATATTTTTAAGAAGAGAAGATGGAGCAGTAGAAACACCAAGAGAAGTAAAGATATATGTAGAAAAAGACCGGAAAGAAAACAAATTTCTATGTAGGAAAACTAGAAGGGAATTCTCCAAAATATTATTTTGATATGATAATAAACGGACTAGATGGAGAATATGCAGTAACAGCAGAAGCAATAGGAAATAATGGAAAAACATATAGTGAAAGATTATGGATACCAGGAAGCCAAAGAAAAGAAATATCAAAACAAGGAATGAATACAACATTTAGAACAGAAGAAGGAAAAATAATTTTTAAGTATCTAAAAAAAGATCAAGAAAATAAACCACAACCAAAACTTAAGCTTGATAAGACTAACTTAAATAAGAAAGTAAAAGAAGTGGAAGAGTTAGGAAAAGCCGAAAAGTTAACAGAAAATTTAAAGAAAGATAAGACAGAAGAAAGTATAAGGAAATATATAGAAGAATATAGTAAGATAGTATCAAACTTAAATTCAGTTAAGGACAATATATCAAAGTTAGGAGAAGATAAGACTCAAGAAAATGAAGCTAAATTAAATCAACATATTAGAGACTTAGATAACATAAAAAATTCTTTAAATAGCTTGAATAATATATTAAAAATAAAATTAGATAAGGATAATCTAAATCTTAAATTAAAAGAAGTACAAGAATTAATAAATAATAAGAAACTTACTGAAGATAAGAAAAAAGGTAAAACGGAAGATAGTATAAATGAATATAATACTAAATTAAATGAACAAATAAGTAAATTTAATAATGTTAATTCAGAAATATCTAAATTAGGTGAAGAAAAAACACCTCAAAACGAAAGTAAGCTAAATAATTATATTAATGAATTAAATAATGTTAAAACTAATTTAAATAACTTGGATAAAATATTAAAAGATAAACTACAACCAAAACCTAAGCTAGATAAGACCAATTTAAATAACAAACTAAAGGAAGTCGAAGAGTTAGTAAAAGATAGAGGGTTAACAGAAAATCTAAAGAAAGATAAGACAGAAGAAAGTATAATAAAATATAGTGAAGAATATAGTAAAATATTATCAAACTTAAATTCAGTTAAGGACAATATATCAAAACTAGGAGAAGATAAGACTTCAGAAAATGAATCTAAATTAAATCAATATATTAGAGAATTAGATAACATAAAAAATAGTTTAGGAAACTTAGATAATATATTAAAGGTAAAAGAAGAAAAAATAGAAAAGAAAGTTGAATTTAATAATATATCTTCTATAAAACTATTCCAAAATTCACCATATGGAGAAGCATGGGTAACAATATTAGAAAATATACCTACTAATATTAATGATTATTTTATAAAAATAGAATCTAATAATCATAGACCTATTATTTTAGGTGTTAATAAGATAGAAAAAGTTAGTAATAAGTATAAGATATATGGAGATAATATTGAATATATTTTAGGAGAAAATGATTTAAAAACAAAAGACATTACTAAAATAAAAGGATATCAAAATGATAAAGTAAAAATATATAATAATATAATTAAATTAATACCATACTATAATCTAGAAACAGTTATAGAAATAGGGAATAAAGTAAATAATTCTAGTATTTTAAATAAGAAAAAAATAAATAGTATTATACCTTTAAAAGATAAAGAAGTTTCATCTTCAGAAGAAGTAAGAAATGGATTATCAAATAAGGTGATGATAAAATTTGATGATAATACAGTAGAGTATTATAATTTAGAAAATTTAGGGAAATTTAAACAATTTAAAGAATATAATATTAATTTAGATGGAAAAAAAATATTATATACTCCAGAATTAGGAATTGAA
>QWCT01001856.1_pt1 | contig 10015 bp, 8 predicted proteins | sample 1972681 | NCBI WGS metagenome assembly QWCT01 (sample SAMN09866701, study PRJNA288562) | Human oral metagenome isolate pre3_saliva, whole genome shotgun sequencing... | isolation source: mouth | host: Homo sapiens | place: USA: California | reverse complement strand
CAAGAGATGATAGGGGAGGTCGATGAGATTGCCGCTAAAAACTGAGTGGACGTCGAGATTTTGACTGGTGATGGCGGAGTTCATTTCTGCATTAGAAAGTCCAACTGGTGCAAGTTTTGGGACCAGAAGAATCAGACCAAGAAAGCTAATGGCTAGAAGAATGTAGCCAATGATAAAGCGTTTTTTGTAAAGAAAATATTTATTTGGATTTAATTTACCCACGGTTTTATTTTACCATGGAAAAACGAATAACGCTATTTAAAAAGGCTTTATTCCCTGGTCTTGTCGAGTGACATGAAACGCAAAAGCTCAGGGTGGAAGTAGAGTTCGATTTTACCGATAGGCCCATGACGGTGTTTAGCCATCAGAAGTTCAGTAACATTGGTTGGCTCATAGCCTTCTTCTTGGTGATAATAGTCAGGACGGTGTAGGAACATTACAAGGTCAGCATCCTGCTCGATGGAACCGGATTCACGTAGGTCAGAGAGGACTGGACGAGGATCGTCACGGCCGGTGACACCACGAGAAAGCTGAGCGAGAGCGATGACTGGAATTTCAAGTTCACGTGCGAGAGTTTTAAGGCCACGGGAAATTTCAGTCACCTCTTGCACACGGTTACCGGCATAACGATCGGAACCGGAAATAAGCTGAAGGTAGTCGACAATGATTAGGCCAATGTCATGATCGTGAGCGGCGCGACGGGCTTTATTGCGGAGCTCGAGCACAGTCATAGAGCTGGTGTCGTCAAGATAGAGTGGAATTTCACTCATTTCACCAAGTGCGTCACCGATTTTTGCAAAATCGTCGGATGAAATGTTGCCGGTACGGATATGCCAAGAGTCAACACCAGAGGTGGTAGCAATCATACGGTCAACAATCTCATTTTTTGCCATCTCCATAGAGAAGAAGAGGACGCCGCGTTTATTGATGCCAGCAATGTTATAGGCTAGGTTTTGAGCGAAAGTGGTTTTACCCATGGCTGGGCGGGCGCCGATGATGATGAGATCGCCGCGCTGGAATCCTGCGGTTTTATTATCGAGGTCACGGAAGCCAGTTTTTAGGCCACGCATAGAGCCCTTATTGGTGTGTAGCGCTTCCATGCGGTCAAAAGCGTCGACCAGAAGATCTTCAAGGGCCGCATATTCGGTTTTAGTGGTTTGGTCGGAGACGGCAAAAAGTTCCTTCTCGGCAGCGCCAAGCATGGCGGAAACATCCGTTGCACTATCGTAAGCTTGATTAGTGATTTCGGTACCCGCGCGAATGAGTCGGCGACGAATGGAGGCTTGTTCAACAAGTTTTGAGTAGGATAAAACGTGAGCAGCGGTTGGAACTACATTGGTAAGTTCAGTGAGGTAAGATGCGCCACCGATATCTTTGAGAAGTTTTAGGTTGCGAAGCTCGGAAGTAAGGGTTAGAAGGTCGATCGGCTGGTTATGCTCGTAAAGCGACATCATGCCGCGATATATGGCGCCGTGTTTCTTTTCGTAAAAATCAATCGGTTTAATCTTTTCAAGAATATCCGGAAAGGCAGAATCGTCAAGTAAAATTGCGCCAAGCAGAGAGCGTTCGGCTTCAATATCTTGGGGTGGAATGCGGCCACCAAACAATTCTGGATCATTTTGGGAAATGGCCTTTTTTCTAGGTTTCTTTTCGGAATCGTCTTTTGTTTCTACCATAATTACACCTCAAAAATCCTAAAATGGATTTTCGTTTACCTCCTGGATATCTCCCATTATAGCAGAGAGTGACTCAATTTTTGGGGAAACCGTGACTGCTTTTTTGGTTTGACCGGCGGCAGCCTGTTCAAAAGAGACAGCGGTTTTTGGAATAACTTCAACGTCAGGGTTTCTGACGGTTAGCTCGATAGAGTTGGTGGCCCCACGCAAAATTTCTAGGTTATTTTTTTGTCCTAAGATGCGCCAGTACACTGCTTTTTCTGGATAGATATCGAAATTCTTGCCTCCAATAACAAAGAAGGATTTTTTAAGGGCAGTCATCAAGGTCGGGTTAATATTTGTCACGTTGGCGACGAAGCCATTGAAATTAAAATCACCAGATGAGCTAACCACGGCTTCTGGTAGAGTTGGCGGTGCTTCTTGAATCATCTCTTCAGGATCTTTCGGAGGCAGTGCGCGTTCAGCTTTATGATTTTTGGCATTTTTAGCTAGCTGCTCACGGAGCTCAGCGAAGGGACTTGGCTTAGCGCCTGGGGCTGAAGTGGACTGTGTTGGGATTTTCGGATTTGCGGTTGCCGACTGTGGGGTTGGAGCGGTTGTTGAGGCAATGGGGGTCGCGAAGCTATTTGAGATTAGGGCAACAGTAAGTTTGGCTTCGAGGAAACTTCCAGTGACATTAAAAAGTTGGTTGACGAGTTGGAGCGATTTTGGAGTTGGATTCTTTAGAATTTGATTGATTAATTCTAAAGTGATCAATTCGGCGGTAATGCCATAATTTAAAAGGGCGGCAAGAGTATTTGTGATATTTTCCGTGTCGGAATTTTCGTAGAAGTTGATGAGATTTTGAATTTCTTGATGTTCTGGGATGCCAAGGGCAGCTGAAACGTCGCTGGCTTCGATAGTTTTTTCGGAAAGATTGACCGTGCCGATCTGGTTGAGGATGGAAAGTGAATCACGAAAAGATCCACCACCCCGTTCGGTGATGATTTTGAGTGCGTCGTCAGAGATTTTAATTCCCTCCTTGTCGCAGACGGAACGCAAAAAATCTTGCATGACTTTTGGCTCGGCTAGGTTGAAGCGATAAATTTGAGTGCGAGAGATGATGGTGGCTGGGATTTTTTCTGGGTTAGTGGTAGCCATGATGAAAATCACGTGCTCTGGCGGTTCCTCGAGAATTTTAAGGAGAGCATTAAAGGCGCTATTTGAGAGCATATGAACTTCGTCGATGATATATACTTTGTATTTGCCAAGAGTCGGCATGATCATAGCTTTTTCACGAAGTTCGCGGATATTGTCGACGCTAGTGAAAGTTGCGGCATCGATTTCAATGATGTCAATATAGGAGTCTTCAAGTTGATAGTCGAAATGGTTAATTTCGTGGGCAAAAATACGAGCAACAGAGGTTTTGCCGCAGCCGCGTGGACCAACAAAGAGGTAGGCATGAGAAATTTTGCCCTTGGTCAAGGCACCTTGTAATTGCTCGATGGTTTTATCCTGCCCAATAACTTCGGATAAATGGAGCGGTCTATATTTTCGATAGAGAGCCTTCATTGAAAATATTGTAGCACGAAATAGACCCATTTTCATGGGTCTATTCTTTTGGATTATTTCTCTAAAGATTTATTTTTCTAGAGTGCAGCTTCAACGGCAGCCCAGTTGGCCTGGTCGTTGTTGGCTGGAATAACAACGGAAACTTGCGCTCCTTCGCGAAGGCGGAAATAGGTTACGGAAGCGTAAAGAATTTCGTATTCGCGGCCACTCACTTCGACGAAATATTTATCATCATGGTGAGTGAGGGTACCGATTACGGTTTTGCGCTCGACTGGCCCAATTTGCTTGTAGAGGAACTTTCCTTCTGGTGTGATAGTAAGTTTCATAATGTCGCCTTCAACTAGCTTGGACTTACTGGCATAGTTGGCTGGGACTGGATAGTTTTTGCCATCCTGGTCAATCATGATTTGGCCATCAAAAACACCTTCGATAATTTTACCCTCAGGTGCGGAAACGATAACTTCTCTCGGAGTGGTAACAATATCACCATCGCCGACGACAGAATTTAAAAGTTCCCTGGCAGCTGCTAGATTGGTTTCCGCTTCTTGAATTAGCGAGCGGAGTCGTTTTATTTGTTTTTCTGGTAATTCAGACATCACCTCGCATCCTGTCTGTTTAATATAATATTGATATTATATTATGCTAGTCTTGTAAAATTGTCAACAAAAATTTGTATAAAATATTTATACAAAGATTTCCACAAGTTTAACAGGGGTCTAGAGTTATATGTTGTAATAAATACTGGTAAATATGACGATTTTTTGGAATGTTATATAATTATTACAATGATTAAGATTATTGCTGGTGGTAGAAAACATTTGAAGTGGGTCGAGGAGGCGGTTTTTGAGTATGAAAAGCGATTAAAGAAGCCCTTTGATATTATTTGGGAATTGATTGAAGAAGAAAAACTGAATCAGTATCTTGTGAAATGGCCATTTTTAGGGCAGCAATATGTGATTTTGCTTGACGAGCGAGGAAAAAACTTATCGTCACCAGAACTTTCTAAGACCTTGTCACGGCAGTTTGTAAATAGTAAGGAAGTGGTGATTATTATCGGCGGAGCTTTCGGGGTGAGTGAAGAAGTGAGGCAGAAATCTAATTTGGTTTGGAGCCTTTCAAGGCTAGTTTTTCCCCACCAGCTTGTGCGCGTGATGCTAGCGGAACAAATTTATCGAGCACAAGAGATTGCGGTTGGTGGAAAATATCATCACGAATAAATTTTGTTTGCGATAGTGTTTATGCTATACTAGTACGAGTGTTAAATTTGGGAATCAAAAATACGGGAGCCTTTAGGCTCGGTAATAAAATTCGTGTGGGCCAGAGATTAAAAAATGGCACTCGGATTTCTGATTTTCTCATGTTGGGGCCGGTTGGGCTAGTTATCTATTTATTATTCTTTTCGTTTAATTTTCTTTTTGACTTTTCAATGCCGAATTCTCATGCGGCGCCACTTGTAGGCGCGTCAACACTCTCGATGTCGGTAAGCACACCTTCAGTGGATTTGGACTTTACACCTACTGGTTCCGCGGCGCAATTTATTGAATCTGGTGCGAATCTAACAATTCAAACCGATAACCGAACTGGCGTTACGACTTATGTGGCGAGTATAGATGAGAACACAGATTTGAAGCACACTGACGCAACGATTGCGCAAAAACTTTCTTCAATTTCTAGTACAGCGGCGGCTACGGCATTTTCGGATAATAATTGGGGATATCGAGTAACAACTCCAGCACCGCCTGGTTCTGACTTTTTGCCAATTCCAAAAGCTAGCGCTCCGGATACAATTTTTTCCACCCCCAACGCCACTGGTAGTCCATATGTAGTTGGGATTTCTTTTGGTGCAAAGGTTGCGGCAAATTTAATTTCCGGAACTTATAAGAAGGATATCGTATTTACAACGGTGACAAACTATGTGCCAAAAACTGCTACGTTCTTGCCAGGACCAAACTTTAATTTTTTGGTAAAGAAGATTAACCCGGCTTATAATACGGAAAAATTTAAGCGAGCTAGTAATCAACCGGCAAATCTTTCTTCAACTAAGGTTGTCTCGACGGCAGATTCGGATTATCCGATTTATGTTTGGTATGAGGCTGCGGATAAGACGGTATATTGGTGGAGTGAGGCGGATGTTGCTTATGCAAATGAGGATGCACACGAGATGTTTTCGAACTTAAGTGATGGTCACGGGCATTTTAATTCAGTTGACGTGAGTGGGATTGATATGAGCAAAACTAAAAATGCGAGCTATATGTTCCATTCGGGAAATTATCTGTATAAAAATATTATTCTTGGCGATTTTAATTCTGAGAATGTGGAGGATATGAGCTATATGTTTGCCTCGAATAGTTCTTCTGGTTCCCCAACTTCTGAAGTTGATTTTTCTAGATTTAAGACTTCAAATGTGCAATTTATGCGACATATGTTTGAGGGGAATTTTGCGCAAACCTTAAATCTTTCTAGTTTTGATACAAGTAAGGTTGAGGATATGTCGGAGATGTTTGCAAAAACTAAAAATCTGACATCGGTGAACCTAAGTAGCTTTAATACTAGTAATGTGAAAGATATGAAAAATATGTTCAGGTATGCGAGCGCGGTGACAAGCCTTGATCTCTCAAGTTTCGATACGAGAGAGGTGACAAACATGCGTTCAATGTTTGCACATACGAAGGCTTTAACCAATCTTAATATCTCAAGTTTCAGGACGCCAAAAGTAACGGATATGTCTGGAATGTTTTTGAATATGGAAAAAGTAACCAACCTTGATTTATCGCGATTCGATACAAGTAAGGTGACAAATATGCGCTCAATGATGCAGGGGATGACAAAATTGGCGAATCTTGACGTTTCTTCATTCGATACGAAAATGGTGACGGATATGGCGTTTATGTTTTATCGTTCGCTGCTTGATCCAGAAAATGCGGTGCTGGATCTTTCAAGCTTTGATACGCGAAATGTGACGGAGACTAGCAGTATGCTTGCATACACAAAGGTGAAGACGATTTACGCTTCTGCTAATTTTGTGAATACGGCGATGACAAATTCACAGGATATGTTTAAGGATAATACGAATCTTGTAGGTGGAAACGGGACTTCGTATAGTGAATCGAATCCGAAAGATAAAACCTACGCGAGATTGGACGCGGCTGGTGTATCGGGGTATTTTAGTTTAAAACCATAGAATCTGACTAGTTTTTGTGATTATGATTATGGTATAATTAAGCATAGAATTATGAAGGATTTGAGAAAATATTTAAAGTGCAAAGTGCAAAGTGCAAAGTGCAAAGTGCAAAGTGCAAAGTGCAAAGTGCAAAGTGCAAAGTGCAAAGTGCAAAGGCGATATGTTCTCGTTAAAACGCCGAATATTTCTTTTTCCGCTCGTTAGTTTTGGTTTTGTATGCTTAATTTTCTGCGCCATGCTGCTTTCTGGTGCAGAAGTGAAGACTTTTGCGGCACCGGGCGGAGCCACTCCTTCAGTTTTAACGACTAGCTTGTCATACTCTTCCCTGGATTTTCAATTCAGTGCGACGGAAGCAGCTAACTCTGAATTTAAGCACTATGCGATTTCTTATACCGTAACGACTAATAATAAAACTGGATATAAATCCTATATCTCGAGTGTTGGCGAAGATACGAATTTAAATAATACAGATGCTTCCGCAACTACTAAGTTTACTTCTATTAATACCGATACGACAGCTGGTAGTTTTGCGCCAAAAAAATGGGGGTATCTTGTAAAAGAACATGGTGTTTATAATCCAAGTCAGCTATATAAACCAATCCCAAAACATAGCGCACCGGATGAGATACGTTCTACTACCACTAGTGGAACCAGTGCGGGGGCGGCAACTAGTTATGGACTAGGTTTGGATTTTGGTGTAAAGGCGGGGCCGGATCTGGAGCCAGGTCTTTATTCTAATGAAATTGTTTTTACAACGATTACTAATTACGTACCGACGGAAGCGACTTTCTTGCCTGGCCAACAGTTTAACGCTCTGATTTCGAATCTTGACTCGACACATAATGTTAATGTATTTAAGAGATCGAGTGTCGCGCCGGCGAATATTGGTGCTGCAACGGTGGTTTCAACTACTGATTCAGAACGTCCGATTTATGCCTGGTTTAATACTTCAGACCGCACCGTATATTGGTGGACGGATGCGGATGTGGCGTATTCTAATGTGAACGGTAACGAGATGTTTAAGAATATCAACCGCGATGCTAATGAGATGGAGTTAATTGATATTCGTGGAATAAATACAAGTAGAACTGAGGTGATGCACGAATTTTTTGTAGATGGTGCAAAGTCTGTAAGAAATCTTAATATTGATGGGATTGATACGAGTAATGTCTGGTATATGGCGGGGATGTTCGCCTGTCAGGATTCCGGCGCAACTCCTAAAAATCCGATTGATTTTTCAAAGATTAATGTTAGTAAGGTTACGGATATATCATATATGTTCTTTAGAAGTAATTTTTCTAGTATTGACCTTTCGAGCTGGGATACTAAGAGACATAAAATATGTTGATGGTTTATTCAGTGGCGCAATTAAACCAAAGAATATTGATTTATCGTCGTGGGATGTAAGAAGCCTACTTAGGACCAATAAAATGTTTGCGTCAGCTGGGGCAGAACATATTAATCTATCTGGCTGGAATAGCAATCAGCTGACAGATACTTCAGATATGTTTCTTGATACTTATGCACTGCAGACTTTAAATTTGGATGGATTTAATACGTATAATGTAACTAATATGTCTGGGATGTTTGCTACTTCTGTAGTTCCGAACCTTAACCTTTCTTCTTTTGATACAAGTAAAGTCACTAATATGAACTCTATGTTTAGAGGTATGCGACATCTTAATACCCTGAATGTTTCGAATTTCAATACATCAAGTGTAACTGATTTCGGTCAAATGTTTAGGGGGATTGTAGTTGCGGATAGAACTCTCAATGTTTTAAATTTTAATACGTCGAATGCAGTTGCTATGCCAATGATGTTTGATGGTACCAATTTAATTGGTAATCTTAATCTATCGAGTTTTAATACTAGTAAAGTTGTTGATATGTCAAATATGTTTTCAAATAGTGTATTTTTGAATAGCGTGAACTTGTCAAGTTTTAATACTAGTGCGGTGACTAATATGGCTGGAATGTTCTACAGGACTTTAGGGATGGTTGTAATTGATATTTCGAAGTTCAATACAAATAACGTTCAGCATATGGAGGATATGTTTAGAGAGTCAGGAGTAGTGACAATCCAGGCTTCCTGGTTATTTAATGTTGGCAATGTAATTGATTCATCTCGAATGTTTATGGACGCAATTCATCTAGTTGGGCAAAATGGTACAGCCTATAATGCTGCAAATCCACAAGATAAGGCCTATGCGCGTTTCGATAACTCTGGTGGGTTGCCAGGATACTTTACATATAAAAATCCTTATTAATCTAATAGGTAAAATATGTTTTCTTGCATTTTTCCCTGTTTTCTGCTAGACTAGAGGCAGTTACCAAAGACAGTGACGGATTTTTGGTCAAGGGAGTGTGAATTTAATATTAATTTGCGCGAACTTCAAAATCTTAATTAGGTCACCGAGGAAAATCTTATAACTTGGTAACGAAGTTTAAAAATTCGTAGACTTCTTAACAATCAAGGAATACTTTTTATGGCAATTTCAAAAGATAAAAAGAATACATTGGTTGCTGATTTAACTGAGCTACTTTCAAGTGCAAAATTGACAGCTTACGCAAACTATCAGGGACTCACTGTCGCTGAACTCGAAGAATTGCGCCATGCTGCTCGCGAACAGGGTGTCCGCATCAAGATCGTCAAGAACCGCTTGGTTCGCGTGGCGATGAATGAGATCGCAGTATACAAAGATACTGACACTACTCATTTGACAGGTCAACTTGTTTACGCAATTTCCGATTCTGACGAAGTTGCTCCAGCTAAGGTTTTGGCTGAGTTTGGTAAGACCCACAAAGCTCTCGAGCTGGTTGGTGGTTTTAGCGATGGTGGTCGTATGATTGACACCGCTGAGATCAATGCGCTTGCCGCTCTTCCATCCAAGAACGAATTGGTGGCACAGGTGGTTGCACAACTGCTTTCACCAGTCAACGATTCTATTTCTGGTCTCGCTGGTGGACTTTCTGGCATTGTTTCCGGTTTGGAAGCAAAGTTGGAAGCATAGTCTGAAGTTTTATTAGAAAAGACAATCAATGTTTTATCCTTCGGGATAGATATCAAATTAATTTATAGAAAGGTCTAATATGGCTGATATTAAAAAATTAGCTGAAGAACTCGTAAACCTTACCGTTCTTGAAGTTAATGAACTCAAAAACACTCTTAAAGATGAATATGGCATTGAGCCTGCTGCTACCGCTGTTGCTGTTGCTGCTGCTCCTGCCGCTGCTGCTGAAGAAGAAGGCAAATCTGAATTCAACGTCGTTCTTAAAGACGCTGGTGCTCAGAAAATCGCTGTAATCAAGGCTGTTAAAGAGGCTACTGGTCTCGGTCTTGGTGAAGCAAAAGCTATCGTTGATGGTGCTCCTGCAACTGTCAAGGAAAAAGTTAAGAAAGACGAAGCTGAAGCTCTCAAGAAAACTCTTGAAGAAGCCGGCGCTACTGTTGAATTAGCTTAATTAAAAAATCGAGTCTACGAATTTATTAAAAAATACCCTTCGGGGTATTTTTTGTTGAGGGAATTTTGGTCTTTGGTTATTTTGGAAGCCTTAAGGTTTTCGCCAGAAGGCGCCTGGATTAGCGGTGCCGCCATCGATGTGGGCG
>QWCT01003250.1_pt1 | contig 10024 bp, 7 predicted proteins | sample 1972681 | NCBI WGS metagenome assembly QWCT01 (sample SAMN09866701, study PRJNA288562) | Human oral metagenome isolate pre3_saliva, whole genome shotgun sequencing... | isolation source: mouth | host: Homo sapiens | place: USA: California | reverse complement strand
TATAAGGATTTTGGCTTTAAAAATTATAAGTTTAGATTATCTTTAAGAGATCCTGAGAATAAGGAAAAATATTTTGATAATGATGAACTTTGGAATAAGAGTGAAAATGAATTAAGAGAAGTTTTAATAGAGCTTGGTGTTGATTTTTATGAGGCTAAAGGTGAAGCGGCTTTCTATGGTCCTAAACTTGATGTTCAAGTTATTAGTGCATTAGGACATGATGTAACATTATCAACTTGTCAACTTGATTATCAATTACCTGAAAAATTTGAGCTTGAATATGTTGATGAAAATGGTGATAAAGTTAGACCTGTTGTTGTTCACAGAGCTATTTTGGGTTCACTTGATAGATTTGTTGCATTTTTACTTGAAGAAACAAAAGGTAATTTACCTGTATGGCTTGCTCCTGTTCAAGTTAAAGTTTTACCTATTAGTGATAAATTTATTGATGAAGCTAAAAAGGTTTATGAAGCTTGCTTTAATGCTGATTTAAAAGTTGAACTTGACGATAGAGCTGAGAAAATTGGTTATAAAATTAGAGAGGCTCAAACACAAAAGATTCCATACATGTTAATTGTTGGAGCTAAAGAAGTTGAGACAAATACTGTTTCTATTAGAAAGAGAAGTGAAGGTGAAATTGGATCTTTAAGTATTGAAGATACAGTTGCAAAAATTAAACAAGAAATTGAAAATAAAAGTTTATAAAATAAAGCAGTGATTTTTAAAATCACTGCTTTTGTAATATTATGTTATTTTTTGAAATAATATTGTAGTAATACTTTAAAAATAGGGTATTTTATGATATTATATGTTGGAATGTTTATGAATTGCTTGTAAACATAGAAAAATATAGGAGGTAGTGAATTGTCAAAGGAACTTTTGAACTATATTGGATTTGATTTAAATACTATTCCATCTGAATTAGTAGCTGAAAAGCCTAAATTGACAATCTCAGATGCTAAAGATGAGGCGGATGTTTATAGAATTTATAAATATGTAGCTGTTAAAGATATTGATATTTTTATTAGTACAACTGATAGAACTACTCCGATATCTGAAAGATACAAGAAATCTTTAGCACTTGACGAATATGTAAAACAAAATCCTGAAGAATTCAATGATGTGATGGATAAAGCATCATTATTAGATATATTAAATTTTGAAAAAATGCAAAAAAAATTAAATACGAAAATGCCTTTTTTTATTAAGTATGATGATAATTATTTATGGCAAATTTTTTATTCGACTGAGGATAAAAAATATTATATGTTGTTTCCTGCAAAGGAAGGAAAAACATCGGTATTATTTTATTTAATAAAGAAAAAATTGACTGATCCGGAATTTAAAGTATTTATTCCAATTTGCAAAATGAGTTATTGTGAGGATCTTTTAACTAGAAAAGAAATTAATGAACTTGAGAATTATATATGGTCTTTTACAAAGAATTGGTGCAATGTTTTTGAAGTTTATCATGATATAGAAAATGATAAGATTTATAAGAATTTTATTATTGGAGAAACTGCTTTATTTACGGGTTTTAAAACTAAATATAGAGTTAAAATTGAAACAAGGAGTGAGGCTCTTAATTTTTATACTTTAGTTAAAGCTTTGTTTATTTTAGCGACTGAAACACATAATGCTTTTCCAATCGAAACAGCTGTTGATAAAAAAGGTGAATTGATTTTTAAGTATAAAGGTAAGCAGATTACTATACAGAATATTTCTAAATTCATTTCTAAACAGTATAAAGATATGTTGGAGACGAGAGTTTCTATTAATTCTGATATTGAAAGTATTAAACTTAAGATTTCAAAGCTTAAGGAACAAATTAAAACTGATAATGTAAATTATGTTTATTATGAAAAACAGATTGTAATGTTTTTGGAGTGTAAGCAAAGTTTCTTTAAAAAGGTTAGATATTTTTTTAAAAAGAATAAGGCTATTCCTATTGAGAAGATTGAACAAGCCATTGATGTGAATAATGATGTTGCTGATGAGAAAAATGATAGCTATAGAGCTAGGGACATTAAAGATGATAAAGAAAGATTAAAAATTCTGGATGGTATTTCATCGAAAAGGGCTAAGGCTAATAAGGATGTATATACTTTGTCTGATTTGGTTGGTTTATGTAATGATTTACGTGAATATGAGCAAATTTACAGTAACTTACAAGCTGACCATAGAGCTTTATTGTTGAAAAAGACAAATTTGGATAAAAAAATTGAAAATGCTAAAAATTATATAGAAGAAATTGAAAAGCATAAGAAGAGTATTTTTGAATTTTGGAAATTTACTAATAAGGATAAAATTGAAGAGTTACATGAGGGGTCATCATTTGGACTTGGTAATGAAAGTACTAATAAAATTGATCCTGGATTTAATATTGAGGACGATTTAGAAGAATTTGCTCAAAAGGTTGATGAACTTCAGAGAAGAAAATTATCTGTGAATGAATGTGATTCTTTGTTTGCAACACAATATATTATTGAGACAATTAATGCAATTTTGGATGAACGTGAAAAAACCGAAAATGGTGAATTAAAGAAGACTAAGGTTGCTGGTAGAAAAAATAAGTCTGAAAAGATAATTGAAAAGCAGCTTGAAGAATTAAAGAATAGTTATGATGAAAATATTAAGGCTGAAATTTTTGGAAATTTAATGGAAGATAGAACAAAGGTACAAGTCTTAAATAATAAGGAATATAGGGAAAATTCTAGAAATATTTATGCCGTGCTTGGAATTAATGATTTGACTACTTTTGAAGAGTATAAGAATTCTTGTGAGGATTTGATTAATTATTTAAATGAAGCATTTGTGAAAATTAAGTCTGTTCAGGATGTTCCGGTTTATTATCCATATAGTGATGGGTATGTTATCGGTGATTTAAATCCGAGAGAGATTTTAAAGGATAAGGAAGTTTTTAAAATTTATAGAACTATTACTAATAATGATATGCATATTTTGTATTTTAGTAATATTATTTATTTTTATAATAATAATAAAACTTTGCCGCTTGGTATGGATGTATCAACTAGAGTGTTGATGAAACCACAGGAGTTTAGCGAAGAGAAAATAACTGAATTTAATATTATTTTGGAAGATGGACCATTTAATGTGGAAATCAGAGAAATAGAATTAATTGAGGATGCTAGTAAAGAATAGGAGGCTAATATAATGGCAAATTATATTGAAATTGTTAAAAAATATAATCAAGAACATTTATTAAAATATATTGATTTAATACCTACAGATGAAGGAAAAAAAGATTATGCTTGAGCATATTAGAGTTTTTGATAAAGATAGATTTTCTGATGAAGAAAATAAAGAAATTTTGAAAATTGGTGAAGATATTATAGCAAATAATCAATATGCAGTTGTTACAATGGCTGGAGGACAAGGTACAAGACTTGGACATAAGGGTCCTAAAGGTACATTTATATTAAATGTAAAGCCTGAGCCAAAGAGTTTATTTCAAATTATTGCTGAAAATTTAATTAAAACTAATAATAAATATGGAATTATTTTAAATTGGTATATTATGACTAGTACTGAAAATAATGATGAAACTGTGAAGTATTTTGAAGATAATAATTATTTTGGGTATAATAGTGAGAATGTTAAGTTTTTTAAACAAGGAAATTTGCCATTGCTTTCTGAAGTTGGGAAACTTGTAGTTAATAGTGAATATCGTATTAAATATGCTGCTTCTGGAAATGGAACGATTTATGAAGCAATGCTTAATGATGGAATTATTGATGATATGAAGAAAAAAGGAATCAAATGGGTATTTATTGGTTCTGTGGACAATGCATTATTAAATATGGTTGATCCTATGTTACTTGGATTAACTAAGAAGAGGGGAACTGAAATAGCTTCAAAAACTATTGTGAAAAATAGCCCTTATGAAAAAGTAGGAGTATTTTGTAAGAAAAATGGAAAACCGGGTGTTATTGAATATTCTGAAATTCCTGAATCATTAATTGAAGAAGTTGATGAACATGGTGAGTTAATGTATGGTGAGTCTCATATCATGTGTAATTTATATACACTTGATGCTATTGAAAAAATCGCTAATGTGGAATTACCTTACCATAGTGCACATAAAAAAGTTGATTTTATGCAAGAAGATGGAAATATGTTTTTTGCTAAAGAACCTAATGGATATAAATATGAAGCATTTATATTTGATGGTTTTGAATTATTTGATGATATTACATTATATAGGGGCAAGAGGGAAGAAGATTTCGCACCTGTAAAAAATGCAGAGGGTGTTGATAGTCCTGAAACTGCAGCTAAATTGTATAATGATTTTTGGTTTAAAAATTAATTGTTAATAAATTAATTTGGAGGAATGATTATGAATGATATTAAGGATGCTATGATACTTAGTTTATATTCACTAGATGAAACAATTGCAAAGGATTTTTTAATTAAATATAAATATCCTTGGGAGGCACTTGCAGATATTAAGGAATATGTTTTAGAACTTGGAAATTCTTTGGATTTGAATGAATATGAAAAAAGAAATGATGATGTATGGATTCACAAAACGGCTAAAATATATGATTATACTACAATTATTGGACCTTGTATAATTGGCAGGGATACTGAAGTTAGACCTGGAGCATTTATTAGAGGTAGTGCAATTATTGGAGATAATTGTGTTGTTGGAAATTCTACAGAAATAAAGAATGTGATATTATTTAATAATGTTCAAGTTCCTCACTATAATTATGTTGGTGATTCGATACTTGGATATAAAGCTCATATGGGGGCTGGTTCTATTACATCAAACGTAAAAGCTGATAAATTAAATGTTGTTATAAAAGAAAATGGAAATGAAATTATAACAAATCGTAAGAAAGTTGGAGCTTTTTTAGGGGATTTCGCTGAAATTGGTTGTAATAGTGTATTGAATCCAGGAACAGTTATTGGAAAGAATTCAAATGTTTATCCATTATCTTGTGTAAGGGGTGTTGTTCCAGCTGATTCGATTTTTAAAAATGCTAAAGATATTATAGATAAAATTAGGAGATAAAATGCTTAATTCAAAATTTGTACATTTACATTTACATACTGAATATAGTTTGCTTGATGGAGCTAATCGTATTAAAGATTTACCAATTAGAGCAAAGGAGCTTGGTATGGACGCAATGGCAATTACAGACCATGGCGTTATGTTTGGATGCATTGATTTTTATAAAGCTTGTAAAGCAAATGATGTTAAACCTATTATTGGGTGCGAAGTTTATGTAGCACCCGGTAGTAGGTTTGATAAAGTTTTGGACAAAAGTGTTAAATACAATCATTTGATTTTACTTGCTAAAAATATGCAGGGATATAGAAATTTGTGTAAACTTGTTTCTAGTGGTTTTACTGATGGTTATTACTATAAGCCTAGAATTGATAAGGAAATTTTAGAGAAATATCATGATGGATTAATTTGTTTAAGCGCGTGTCTTGGTGGTGAAGTGCCGGGACATTTCCTTAATGGGCAGGATGAGTTGGCTAAAAATTCAGCATTATGGTTTAAGAATTTGTTTGGTGAAGATTATTATTTAGAAGTTCAAGCGAATACAATGAAGGAACAGTATCTTGTTAATCAAAAATTGTTTAAATTATCTAAAGAAATTGGTGTTCCTTTAGTGGCTACAAATGATTCACATTATTTGAAAAAAGAAGATGCATACAATCATGAAGTTTTACTATGTATTCAAACAGGCAAGAGGATGAGTGATCCTGATAGAATGAAATTTAAAACTGATGATTTTTATGTGAAATCTCCAGAAGAAATGATGGAATATTTCAAAGATGTGCCTGAAGCAATTGAAAATACAGTTAAGATTGCTGAAAAATGCAATGTGGAATTTGAATTTGGGCATACAATATTACCAAATTATGATGTACCTGAAGAATTTGAAAGTCATTATGATTATTTTAAGAAATTGTCGTATGATGGACTTCATAAGAGATATGGTGAGGAGTTATCTCAAGAAATAATTGATAGAGCCGAGTATGAACTTGGAACAATTAGTAAGATGGGATTTGTTGATTATTTCTTAATAGTGTGGGATTACATTAATTTTGCTAAAACACATGATATACCTGTTGGTCCTGGTAGGGGTAGTGGTGCTGGTAGTGTTATTGCATATGCTTTGGAAATTACTGATATTGACCCATTAAAATATGGATTGATTTTTGAGAGATTTTTAAATCCAGAAAGAATAAGCATGCCTGATTTTGATGTGGATTTTGATTATGAAAAACGTCAGGAAGTTATTGATTATGTTTCTAAGAAATATGGTCATGATAATGTTTCACAGATTATTACTTTTGGTACGATGTCCGCAAGAATGGTTATTAGAGATGTTGCGAGAGTACTTGATTTTTCTTATGCTGAAGCGGATAAACTTGCTAAAATGATTCCAAATGATTTGCATATTACTATAAAAAAAGCAATGGAAGTTAATAGAGAATTAAATGATATTTATGAAAGTGATGAAAGAGTAAAAGAATTACTTGATATTGCAATGGCTCTTGAAGGGCTTCCTAGACAGGCTTCTACACATGCGTGTGGTATTATAATAGCTAAAGAGCCTGTTGTGAATTATGTACCACTTTATGCAAGGGATGATATTATTTCAACACAGTATATCATGACTACACTTGAAGAACTTGGCCTTTTGAAAATGGATTTCTTAGGACTTAGAACTCTTACTGTTATTAGAGATTGCAAGGAACTTGTTAAGAAGAATCGTGGTATTGATGTTGAATTTGATAGTGAGATGAATGATCCTTTAGTATTTAAGAAATGGCAGGATGGTGAATCAGTTGGTATATTCCAGTTTGAAAGTCAGGGCATGACTAATTTCATGAAGGAACTTAAACCGGATTGTTTGGAAGATATTATTGCTGGAGTGTCACTTTATAGACCTGGACCAATGGATCAAATTCCTAGATATATTGCAAACAAAAAAGATATGGAACATGCTGTTTATACTCATGATAGTTTAAAACCTATTTTGGCAGTTACATATGGTTGTATGGTTTATCAAGAACAAGTTATGAAAATTGTTACTGATCTTGCTGGATATTCACTTGGACGTTCTGATTTAGTTAGAAGAGCAATGGGAAAGAAAAAGCTTGATGTAATGGCTAAGGAAAGAGAAATTTTTGTTAATGGTAAGCTTGATGAAAATGGAAATGTTGAAATTCCTGGTTGTGTGAGAAACGGTATTGATGAAGTTTCTGCTAACAAAATTTTTGATGAAATGAGTGAATTTGCTAAATATGCGTTTAATAAATCACATGCTGCTTGTTATGCAGTAGTTGCTTATCAAACAGCTTATTTAAAAACATATTATCCTGCTGAATTTATGGCTGCGATGCTTAATAGCTTTTTAGGAAATTTGGATAAGATACCTGTATATGTTGATGAATGTAGAAAAATAGGTGTTGAGATATTAAAACCTGATATAAATAAGAGTTTTACAAAATTCACTGTTGAAGGAAATAAAATTAGATTTGGACTTGGATCAATAAAAAATGTTGGAATTGCAGCTGTTGATTCAATTACTTCAGAAAGAAGTAAAAATGGTGATTTTGTCGATTTTGGCGATTTTTGCGAAAGAATATACGGAGAATCTGTAAATAAAAAATGTATTGAAAGTTTAATTAAAGCAGGAGCATTCGATATTTTTGGGAAGACTAGAAGTACATTAATTGCATCGTTTGAAACAATATTGGATACTGTTGGATATTCTAAAAGCAAGGGAAATGAAAATCAGGTTTCAATGTTTGATTTATATACTGATGATGATGCATTACAAAAAATTAAATATGAATATATTGAATTACCGGAATATGATTATAAGGAATTCTTATCTATTGAAAAAGAGATGCTTGGAATCTATATTTCTGGACATCCACTTGAAAAGTATAAAAAATTGATTAGTGAAAAGACAGATTTTAATTCATTGATTGTTCAAAAGTTTTATAATCAAGAAAATGATGATGGTGAAGATATTATTGAAGATAATAAAATGGTGAAAATTGCTGGAATTATTACAGCTGTTAAAAAGAAATATACTAAGAATAATAAAATAATGGCATTTGTTACTATTGAAGATTTGTATGGAAGTCTTGAGATGGTAGTATTTGATTCTGCATATTCTAGATTTTCTAATTTATTGTACGATGAAAATATTATTTTGGTAAATGCTAGAGTGTCTGTTAGATCTGATCAGGATTTGTCAATTGTAGTTAATTCTGTTTCAGAACTTGAGAATGTAAAAGAGAGATATATTGATATTGAAGTATATAAATTATCTGATTCTAATAAAGCGATGCTTAGAAAGTGGATTGTTGAAAATAGAAAGAATGATGGAGATGTAGAGATTTTTGTTTTAAATGGTGAAAATCAAGAACATTTAAGTTGTGGTAGAGTATTGCTTAACAATAATTCGTTTAATAAATTTAAAGAAATTGTTGATGAAAATTATTATAAAATAAGTATCAAAGAATAGTATAATAATTGTGTTTACTATGTTAAAATATTACTATTTTACTTGTAAATAATTTCTAAAATTGTTATACTTATTGTAAGTTATTTTAGGAGGCTATATATGGAAAAGAAAAAAGAAGTAATAGAAGTTGAAAATGTTGAAAAAATAGCAGAAGTAGAAAAAGCAGATACAATTCAAATATCTGATGAAGTTGTTGCAGTTATTGCTGGAATGACAGTTGCAGAAGTTTCAGGAGTAGCTGAAATGGCAGGTGGTTTTGCTGGAGGTATTTCAGAAGTATTTAGTGGCAAAAAGAATATGGCTAAGGGAATTAAAGTTGAAATTAATGATAAAAGCGTTGTAATAGATGTTAATATCATTGTTGAATATGGTTCAAGAATTCCAGATGTTGCTTTTGATATTCAAAAAAGAATTAAAGCATCTGTTGAAAATATGACAGGTTTAAATGTTGAACAAGTTAATGTACATGTTCAAGGTGTAAGCACAAAAATATTAAAAAATGAAGAAGAAGATTCAAAAGAAAATACTGAAAATAAATAAATTCAGGAGGAAGAATGAAAATTATTGACAAGGTTACGTTAAAAATATTTTCATTTATAATGTTGATAATATCTATTGTATTATTTATGATATCAATACTAATACTACCAGAATCTATTTTTGGTGTTTTGCTATCAAGACTATTTACAATGGTTACAGCTGGACGTACAATATTAATTATTGTTTCTATAGTACTATGCTTGTTATCAGTTAAATGTTTGTTTTTTACATATTCAAGAAAAGATAGAAATTTTGAAGATGATGTAAATGATGAAATAGAAAATGATACAGGAATTTTATTAGAAAATGATGATGGTAGAGTATTAATAACCAGAAGAACCATTAGATCATTAGTGAATAGTGTTATACTTAGAACTGATGAGATAATAGATGCTAAGATTATTGTAGATATTAATACTGATAATGAAGTTAGTGTTAAATTGGCAATTGATGTAATTCAAGGTGTTGCTATTAAAAATGTTACATCAAAACTTCAAAGTGATATTAAAAATATGGTGAAAGAAACAACTGATATTACTATAAAATCAGTTGATATTGATGTTAAAGAATATATTGATATTGATTCAAATGAAGATGATGAAGATACTATTGATGAAATTGATGATATGGAAACTAATGCTAAGAAATCAAGAAAATAAGGAGAAGAGATGGCGGATAATAATAAATATGATAATGATTTTTTGAGATTTTTTTCGAAAAATTTTGGTGCCATATTAGGAGCAATAGTTGGTATAATTATAGCGTTTACAGCTTTTTATAAATTTGTTATTTATATAGCAATTATAGTGTTATGTTCTTGGTGTGGTTATTATTTGCAAAAAAATAGACTTAAAATTAAAGAAATATTAAAGAGATTAGTAGAAAGAATGTAGGAAAATAGTATGAATAGATCACAGAATAGGGAACAAGCTTTTAAGTTGTTATATAGCATGGCATTT
>QWCT01001851.1_pt1 | contig 10039 bp, 8 predicted proteins | sample 1972681 | NCBI WGS metagenome assembly QWCT01 (sample SAMN09866701, study PRJNA288562) | Human oral metagenome isolate pre3_saliva, whole genome shotgun sequencing... | isolation source: mouth | host: Homo sapiens | place: USA: California | reverse complement strand
ATGCCATTCAATTCAGCCAGTCTGAATATCTCAACCTGAGCCTCGGCACCGGTGTCATGCGCTTCCCGCTTGACAAACAGCTGTGGACAAAACTCTATCTTAACGGAAACGACAAGCGCAGAGCAGGCTCATTGGCCGATGTTTATGCCACTGACGGCACGACCTATGTGGGCAACATCTGCAATAAGTTCCATGGAACACTGCTTCCCGGTGGCTCATCAACATCGTGGTATGACGACCAGCCCATTTACCGCTATGCCGAATGTCTGTTGGGAATAGCCGAAGCCAAAGTGCTGTTGGGACAGAATCCGGCAACAGAAATCAACCAAATCCGCAGCCGTGCATATGGTGCAGCCTATTTCAATGCTCATCCCGAGGTGCAATATCCCAATGAAGTCAGCACGGGTGGCACTCCCGCTCTGACCACCTTCTTTGCCAACAACACCTTTGTGGGCGGTGATGAGAATGCAGAAGAGGCCGTTCTGAAAGAGCGTATGCGTGAATTCCTGTTCGAAGTAAAGCGCTGGCACGATATCCGTCTGTTCAATAAAGCCGTGAAGTATTCCACAGCCAACAATACCCGACTGCTCTGGCCTATTGATGAAACGACGCTTTCAACCAACACCTTGTTGGAGCAGACACCCGGATATGGTGACTGATTGATACGATGCAGATAAAACATAGTACCCGACTCACCCGTCCTGGTGGGTCGGGTTCTTTGTTGTCGGGCAACAGGTCATTAGCTGACAAGGTCCAAATCACACGCTGACTTGATGCAGATTGCCTTGCATTTTGCATCAAATCATGCGGTCATCTGACGCAGATTGGCGCATGAAATCAGTCAAGTTGCAGGGAACAGTCATGTTGGTTTGTAAACAATGGCTGCCTACCTATGGAACAGAATGCCTGTAGACAATGAAAAATATAAACAAAAAGAGGTGCGTTAATGGCTGAAAATCCACTCTGTTTAGTTTCAACTTCCGAGTGAAAATTCCTTAAACAACGAAGAAATAAATGTTAATTAAGGAACTTTTACATTTTAACTTATTGGAAATCAATATATTAAATTCTCTAAAGAACAAGAACTAAGAACAAGATAAAGAAAAAGACGAAGAAAAAGAAAAAGAACGAAGTGGAAATAGAGTTCGCCGTCGTCGGATTTTTATTTACAAAGGGGTTAAGGGGTTGGGAGACCTCCCCCGCCCCCTCCCAAGGAGGGGAGCACTAACTTGTAGTGGCTTCTTAGGAAACAGAATGAATTCGTTTATAAGCTGATAACCCTTATATATTCTAAGATTTTCTCCGATATTCTTGGATGTCGCTTGCGACAAGGAGAGCCTAAACCACAAGGAGGAAGACTCCTAACCGCTTCGCGGTATATCTTAGAATATCGGAGAAAATCTGAAAATATCAGTTTATTTATCCTCCAATAACCTTTATATCTTCTGAAATATTCTTAGATATTCTCAGATGTCGCTTGCGACAAGGAGGCCTAAACCACAAGGAGAAGTCCTCCTACCCGCTTCGCGGTATATCTTAGAATATTTGAGAATATCGGATAAAATGAATTTACTTGTATGCTAACAGCCTTTATATCTTCTAAGATTTTCTACGATATTCTCAGATGTCGCTTGCGATGAGGAGGCCTGAAATGCAAGGGGAAACGTTGCATCCCAATCTCTGCATTCTTCGTTTCCTAATCACAATGGGCAGCAACCATCAGGAGGAGAAGTAGAAAAAGAAAAGAGAAAACCAATTGGTTACTTTCCCCCTGGATGCAAGGAAACCAACAGGCATAAAAAAACCTCCTCGCGAATGCGTGGAGGCCAGTCTAACCTGAACGTCTTTTTACTTGCTAAATCAAATGCTAATAACTACAGAGATAGACTTAGTACCGGATATCACATCCGGCTGATTTCTCCTTTCATTAACAGTTCTTTTACGTTGCAAAGATACAAAATAAAAAAGAAGTGCTGTTATACATTTTGCGGGTAAACTTGATGATATTGCGGTTATTAAGGGCTTTTTACCCGACGAAAGCAGTTATTTCTTGACAATATGGTTAAATAGTGGGCGTGGAGAATGGTGCAAGGCAGCCTCATAACGCCGCATGAGTGGTGGGCGATGCAGGTTTTTGCGCTGTCGGGCTTTGGTGAGATACGACCTCGGATTGTGGGGCTCATGACGGTTGAGCCGCAGGCAGATGTCATGGGTGAGTCGGCCGAAAGTATAGCGACGTCCGTTCTCATCAAAGAGTTCACAACTCATGACCACGGCATTGATCACCTCGAGCAGGTCGGTGGTAGTGCCTTTCCATGCGTAGCCTGCATGGGGAGAGAGGGCAAGAATAGCGATGATTTCACTCCTCATGGTTTCTAAAATTCTTTCCATTTCATTCTTTTTTAATTCGTTTTCCATTCTTATTTCATGGCTTTCATCGTTCATGATGACTACGGTTGCCAAGTGTCTTCAATGTGCAAAGATAGCAGTTAATATGGAAGTATTTCTTCACTTCCTTGGTTTTGCACGTTAATGGAAATTAAATCCTCACTTTTTTCAGCATGTATCAGTTTTTTGTATCAAATAAAACTTGACAAAGGGGGTGTTGATTTTGTATCTTTGCAACGTGTTCAGGATAACAATTTTCTTAGTCCTTAATACTCAGGAAAAGATGAAAGAAACAACTATGGAAATGTATTCGCCTCATTTCTCAAAACAGGAAATGCAACGGTCGGGCATGGCGATCAGACTCGGTATAGAGAATAAGCCCGGCCGTGAAGAAGAGGAAAATCTCAAAGCGCTATGCCTCAATGTGCTGGAGCCACTCCGCAAGCGTTTCGGCCGCATCATCATCACGAGCGGATATCGCTCAGAAGCCCTTAACAAAGCAGTTTTCGGAGAACCCAGCTCACAACATCTCAAAGGTGAGGCTGCCGACATTCACATCCCCAACGAAGAAGTGGGACGGCGCTATTTTCGCTTCATCAAATATGTACTCGACTATGATCAACTACTCTTTGAGCGCCGCTTGTCAAACGGTTGCATGTGGCTCCACGTGAGCTATTGCAGAGATCGGAAGCACAACCGACACGAGGCAGTTGAAATGAACTTCTGAAAGCAAACGTTTCGCAATATTTCAATTGGAAAAACTATCGTAAAATTATTAACAATTTAACTAAAAGAAAGGGTAACAGTTATGGCAGTAATCTACAAGATTTACAAGAACAACAACAAGAAAAATGCCGGTTTCGGAAAGTTTTATGCACGTGCCATGCACAACGGTACGACAAACCTTGATGATATCGCAGCTATCATTGAGCGCAACTGCTCTATGAAGAAGAGCGACGTGAAGGCTGTGCTGACGGAGTTGGTAGAGGTGATGACCGCACAGATTCAGGACTCGAAGCGCGTGAAACTTGACGGTTTGGGAACGTTTAAGATTGGCATCAGCACGAAAGGTGCAGAGTCGGCAGCAGCCTTCAACCCAGCCAAGCACATCAAGAACATGCGGGTAATCTTCATGCCCGAGGTTCATGTGGAGCGCGACTCACGCAAGCACATCAAGGCATTGCTCAGTGGTGTCAACGTAACGGAAATGAAACAGTACACGATTGAGAAGAAAAAGAAGAAGCCGGCTTCACAGCCCGGTGTCTGAAAGCAGGTTGGCTTTCTCTCTGTCTGAAGCCTGTCGCGCTTAATGGTTTCTGCCCTTCGTTATTCCTGATAGGGCAGAAACCTACAGATAGAGCGTGTGGAAGAATTGAAGTTTCTGCGGAGGGAGAGTTCATGGAAATGCTGTATTCCAAGTCATGCGCCATACATTCAATGAACTCCCCATTCAACATGCAGCATTCCAAATTATTGTATCATCATTAAAACAACAGAATAGAACATGGATAAAATCAGAATTAATCAGTGGAAATTAGTCATTAAGATCATCATCGCTGTAGCTACGGCCATATTGGGCGCAATCGCTTCTCCCGATACCGACAGCATTTCCCGACAGTTCAGGAAAGGAAACAGCACGAAGTTGTTGGAGAATTAAGTAAACTCCTCTGTTTTATTGTCTTTACTCCCCTTTTTGTTCCCCTTGTGCGAGGAATGAAAGGGGGAGGCTTTATGTGGTATACTCACTGCCAACAACACTATGCCTGCAACCCAATAAAGCCAGCCTTCAAGAATGAGTACGGCTGCAAGCGTAATCAAACCGAGGGAGAATTGGAAGACGAAGCGCAGAAGCGCATGGCGGGAAAGGCGGTAGCCATATATATAATAGGTATAGACGAGGACAAAAAGGAACTCGAGGAAAGAGGCCACGGTGAGCGCATAGCCTGTTGCGGTGAGGCCACCGAAGTGGAAACCAGCAATGACAGCTAATACAAGGAGCAGAGCTGCCACAGCTTCCTGCAACAGATAATGGCGTGAGTCGCCTCGCGATAAGGCAATATATTCCATGGGAAGCGTCATGGCTCGCAGATACATGGCGAGAATGCTGCCACGCATCATGTCGATGACGGGCAGGAAATCATGGCTGAAAAGCAGGGGAAGAAGAATAGGAAGCCCCACGGTCATGGCCACAAGGAGCGGAGAGATGATCATTGTGCTAGCTTCTATCTGTCGGTTGACAATCTTGTTGAATTCACCACCCAAATTTTGTATTCCCGAAAGTCGGGGGAAGAAATCGGTTTCCATAGCATGAAACACCATGCCACTATAGGTCATTGTGACCATGAAACCTGCATTGTAAAGGCCCACGATCTGGATATCTCCGGCATGAGAAAGGTAGCTTCGGATGATGAAGTCGGCTGCACTGGCCAGGATCCCCGAAGCAACAAAGGCTACTCCGAGGCGCACCATGCCGTAGCCCTCAGACAATCTGCTTTGCTTGAAACTGAATTTCAAAGGATAACGACGCAGGGAAAAGAAGATGACCAACACCCACTGAATGGCTGCTGCAAGGACGATAGCAGGCACAATGGCTGCCTCTCGCCACACATAGAACAAGGGCACGGAGGTGAGCAAAGCACCGAGTACGCCATAGACCGACTGCAGTGCAAGCTGGCGTAGTTGTCGGGTAGCTTTCAGAATGGCGGTTTCACCGGCAGCAAGTGCAAGGAAAGCTATCGTAGGAGAAAGGGCAACGAAATGCAGGGTGTGGTTTCCCCAGGAGAAAGTGAAGCGGTTGAGCAACGGACTTAGAAGGATGCAAAGCAACATTCCAGCAATCGCCGTGAGTGCCACCCACATGCGGATAATCTGAATGCGATGTTTCAAACGCTCTTCATCTCCCTGCTCGTAGGCTGCCGAAAGCTCGCGCACGGCACTCATGGAGAGGCCGAGATTAGTCGAATCAGATACGAGTCTTACCGTAGCATTAAACAAAGAGATGAGTCCCATGCCTGCTGTGCCGAGCAACACGGCCACCACCTTGTTGCGAACAATGCTCATCAAGATGTTCAGTCCCTGCACTCCACCGAAGATACCCATGTATTTGAGAATGTGGCGATAGCTATTGTTGTCGGTCGGCTTCATGGTTTTTGCTTGTCTTGGGCATTCCTTTTGACAACGGGCATTACCGTTTCATGCTCGATGAGCAGCACTTTTTGAAAGCCTGCACAATAGGCACTATCGGCGATTTCGGGCACACGTGACCGTTGTTTCTCGGGAATAGAGACGTCTTCCCATGTTTGGGGCCAGTGATAGGCGGTTCTCAGTTGCACGCTATTTCCCCATGCAAAGGCATCGGTGGGGCGCACGCAGAAAGTAGAATACTTGCGATAGCCGTCAACAATATTAATACTGAAAATGCTATCCACAGGTTCTCCCAACGCATGAAGCGCCTGTTTGGAAATTCGTTCCTGGCGTAGTCCCGAGAGATAGGTCTCATGCCAGTGGTGCAAGGCGATGAGACTCATTGTGAAAAGGCTGACCGTCATCAGGGAAAGCAGGAGCAGTTTGCGCGGTAGGCGGGTGATGATGAGAGCCCACAACAGAACCACCAAGGGCATGAGGCCATAAGCATGCATCGCCGTAAAAACGGTTGCAAGATGGGGAGCGGCTGCAATGAGCACACAAAGCAGCAGGAGCAGCCCCGTTTTTCCAAACATAGTCTGTCGACCTTTGACCGAGATATAGCCGAAAAAAGACAGCGTGAGAACTGCTGAACAGGTGGCCCAAAGGTAGTTTCTGTCGTGAACGAGGGCCACATAGTCCAAAGGCAGGAAAGTTAATCCGATGAAAGCGAAGAGGTCTTTGAGTTTTGCAACAATCGTTGTCTCTATATATTCATGATTGAAAGGGCTGTGGTTGACCGGGAAACTCAACCGAACGGCGGCATAGAGCAAGACACAAAGCACGCCGACGGCTACAAAACGGAATGCGGTCTGCTTTGAATGGTGGAGGAATATGCCCGCTAACAGCGGTGTAATGACAAACCACGTCATGCCGTTTTCCTTGAAAAGGGTTGCCACGTAGGTGCAGGCAATCCAGCCAACAAGCCGCCACCGACCTTTCTGTGTGATGTAACAGAGCAGCCCCACGAGGTCGAACAGGAGGGAATAAGTCTGGTTAATGGAGTCGATGTCTAATACCGTTCCCAGTACTCCAGGCGCCATGTAGAAGTAAAGAATACCGAAATTAAGGGCTAAGGTATTAACTTTCAGCCACTTCAAAAGACGATATAATAGGAAAGTGTTGACAACATGGCCCGTGAAGATGCAGAGATGATTGGCAAAGGGGAACAGATTGATGTGGTGTTCAATGAAATATCCGAAGAGGGCATCAAAGGGGCGCCAATAAGAACCAAAGGGGATGAGTCGCTCAGAAAGGCTCTTGGGGTAGGGAGCTGTGAAGTAAGTGAAGTCGTCAAAGGTTGGCATGAGGAGTGTCACCCCATAGAACACGAGGGGAAGTGTCAGCATGATGCCCCACATAGCCCATTGATGTGACAATTTGTTGCACAGGGTTATCGGATGATTGCGATTTTGCATACAACTCCTTTCTGTCCATTTTGTGTAGCCACTTCTACCATATATATGCCCGAAGCCACGCGTTGTCCGTTTTTGTTGCAGCCGTCCCAGGTGAAGAGTCCGCCATTGCTGCGTCCTTCTTTCACGAGTGTGCCGTTGACTGTCGTAATCTTTACATCGGCATTATAGGATAGCCCGGTGATGTTTATAGGCCCGGTATAATCTGGTTTGACAGGATTGGGATAGGCATAGACACTTTCCTGTGTCATGGTTTCGGCTGCTTCAGTGGCATTGCTCTTGTAGGAGCAAAGGCCTTTATCCGTTCCAAAGAACACTTCGCCCGTGGTGCCATTGATTGCAATGCTCTCTATGGTGTTGGAAATGAGCGGACTGTTCTCTGCCGTGAAATGCTGCTGTTCTTCAATGTTGTTGCTGCTGACGAGATAAACGCCATTGCCATTGGTGGCAAACCATTTGCGGTTGGCACCGTCAATGGCTATAGCGGTGATGTCTACGCCACTCAACAGATAGTCGGCATAGTTGGTTCCATCGTTGCGGGGCACTTTTATCTGTTGGAAAACAGGATTGTCACTATCCATCTGTGAAGGCTCAAGCATCAGTGGTCCCACATTCGTTCCTATCCAAATGTTGCCTTCCTTGTCTTCAACGGCGCAGCGCACATTCCATAATTCCTTGAGTTTTGTTCCGTCTTGATTGGTGAAAGAGGTGAAAGTATGCAACGTCTTGTTTTGCGGCTGATAGGAATAAAGCGAGGGAAGCGTCCAGTTGTTGTTGACAAACCACAGGCGACCACGACTGTCGAACATAAGATTTTGGACATTGGCAAGGCTTCTTCCGTTGAAACTCATCAGTGCGGGGGCGGTGTGAGTGGTCCATTTCTGATCGGAATATTGCAGCAATGAGGCGGTTTGCGACTGGCTGTTGAAGAGCCAAAGACTGGCATTGGCATCGAATTTCAGGCCGGTCACCAACTCGTATTCCTTGCTTTTGTCGTTGGTGGAAAAGCCGATCGGAGCATTTCTATGATTGTAAAAGGCTTTGAAATGCCCGTCTTGAAATTCATAAAGTCCGTTGCGTGCACCTGCGAAAAGGTGGTTTTCGTCTTTGGGGTCAATGTCGATACAGTATATGTCTTGATAGCTCAGGCCCGTGGTTGGCTTGATTTTCGCCTCGTCTTGATAGATATCCCATGTGTTGCCGTCCCACACTTGTATCGTTCCTTCTCTGTAAGGTGCGTTATATCCCCCGCAGGTATAGAGCTTTCCCTGGTGGAATTTCATATAGCCGAAGTAGTTGTATTGCGGGCCACCGGGATTGGCATTGGCCACTTTTGCCCACAATGCAGACAGGTCTTCGGGCGTTTTTTCCACGTAATCCCCCACGCGTTTCCAGTTGTTTTTATCGGCAAGATTTGTGGTGAGCAGGGCTGAATAAAGTCCTACGCTTTTGCTTGCAGCAAAGAGTTTGTTGTCGCGGATATAGCAGTAGTTCACTGAAAAGCCGAGTTTGTAGGTGTCGCTGATTTCTGCATTACCCACATTCAGCTTCACAATGCCAAACCCTGTGGCCAGATAAGCATAGCGTCCCGAGACATAAATGCCGTGAATGGTCTTGTCGACAATCATTGATGTGTTGTAATAGGCGCTTACATTCGTCACCTCTCCCGCATCATTCATCAGGTCGATATTCTGGTTGGCATAAACAATCACTAATCTTCGTGCAGTCTTGTTATAGGCTATATGCGTGATGTTGCCATCCGAAAGTCCGTTCACCTTGTCGAAAGTGCGCACACTCTGGTCGTTGGGGTTATAGGAATAGAGTCCGTTACTGGCCAGCACATAAATCAAAGAACCATTGGCCTGTACTATCTGTTGCGGTGAAGCGTAAGACAGATAGGAGCGCCAGGCGAAGGAAGAAAGGAGGAGAAACAGAGCAAGAAGCAGAATTCCACTTCCTATCCCTTTGCTTGGAGAGGGGAGTAATGCGCTGTGGGAAAGGCGAGAAAAACTATTAAAATAGGTTTTAATGATCTTTACCATAAATGATTTTTTTATCCAACAAGAAACTATTGTGCACATTATTTAATTATTCAATGTGTATATGGTTTCATCTCCACATATATTTCTTATTTTGAGACGGAGAGGTTTTTCTTCACTTGTAATCGTACCATTCCAGAAAGCTTTGGTATCTTGGCCATTTTTACGAACATAGCCGAGACAGTCAATAAGGATTTCTGAGTTGCTATGCCAAGAAGAAAAGTGATTTGCAGAACTGCAGTCGAGACTGAGATATTCAATGGTCTCAAGGCCATCTTCACTTAGTGTGATAGGCTTAAAAGTCTTATTAGTTTTTATGGCTTGTTGCTGCCCTTTAAGATTAAACTCTTCGACTTTCTTGTTCACACGATCGCTGAAGAAACTATTGATGCTTACCTGCCACACTTTGAAAGCTTCCCCTTCGGGTTGTACCTGCTTTACATCAAACTCGACATCATCTTCCACGACAACATTATCAAGTACATTCTTTAAGTCTCTCAATTCGACTTCTATCAGTGTGTTATTCTGTTCTTTGATAAACTGCTTTATTTCGTTCTTATCTGTGATGTCTATATAATAGACTATCACTTTTTTTGTATCATCGGGCAGGTCGGGCATAGCTTCTTTCAAGATACGATTCATCAGTGCCGTGTCTAATAGTCGAGTACTACTATCCATAAGGTTTGGAAGATACACTGGCAGCATACCTTCCTTGGTATCGTAGAAGCTCCCCTCCCAGAATTTATCAAGTTCATCTTCATTGCGAAGTCCAGGTATGAGACTCTTCAACTTGTCCATTGTCTGCACAGGATTGCGATAGAGCGAAACACCGTCTTTAATTTCCAATACTTCAAACTCCGCTCCAGCCTTACACAAGCGGTCTCGCGTTGTTTCAATGCTGTTAATGCCTACATCGCAATGAATAAACCTACGATCTAACTTATTAGCTACGGCTGCAGTTACCCCACTGCCACCAAAGAAATCAGCAACTATCATACCCTCATTGCTACTGGC
>QWCT01002473.1_pt1 | contig 10060 bp, 9 predicted proteins | sample 1972681 | NCBI WGS metagenome assembly QWCT01 (sample SAMN09866701, study PRJNA288562) | Human oral metagenome isolate pre3_saliva, whole genome shotgun sequencing... | isolation source: mouth | host: Homo sapiens | place: USA: California | reverse complement strand
ACCGCCTGACCCAGATTTACCTCAAGTACTCCCCGTTCCAGGACCCGGGCGCTCCGGGCAACAAGGTCGGCTCCCCCGGCGCCTGTGACCTGTGGAAGTTCTCCGGTAACCTGCAGGCTGGTGGCGAGCTCAAGGGCCTGCCTAACACCTTGATCATCTCCACCACTCACGACCCGGCTACCCCCTACAAGAACGGCCCGGTCATGGCTGAGCTGGTGCACGGCACTCTGCTGAGCGTTGAGGGTGACTCCCACACCGCTTTCGGTAACAACGCCGCTAAGTACGCTTGTGTAAACGAGATCACCCTCAAGTACATCAATGAGGGTGTAGTACCTGCCGACGGCGACTACCCGAAGATCTGCTCGATCAAGTCCTACAGGCAGACGGTCAACCCGGACAACCCGGTCAACCCGGTTCCGACTCCTAACCCGACTCCGAACCCGACCGCTGCTCCTACCAGTGGCCCCACCAGTGGCCCCACTGCTGTGCCGCTGCCGACCATGGCCCCCAGCGCCCTGCCTACCGCAGCTCCCACCACCGGCAAGACCGTTGTGGCTGCTCCCGGTAACGGCGGTAAGAAGCCGCTAGCTCACACTGGTGTTTCCAGCGTGGCAGTTGTGGCCTTCCTGCTGGCCAGCCTCGGTGGCGTAGCTGTGCTGCGTAGCCGTCGCAAGGAAGCCTGATAGGTAATCGATTAGCGTTACAAACGCTAACGCCGCAACCGGCTAATCACTAGATAGCTGGCTAATGACTAGATAACCGGCTGATCATTAGATAACTGGTTGATCATTGGTTTGGGCCTCAGCGCAAAAGCGCTGAGGCCCAAACTTGTCTATGCCGTTGCTTGCGCATATAGCTTGAACAGATGCGCAACTATCTTTTCCTCGTCCCCGTCAAAGTTAACACCATAGGCAGCTTCTACTGCGGCATCAAGCACCTTGTGTGCTGCCACTAGATCGGCTGGCATTTTATCTGGGTCGTAGAGGTTAGCTAGTGACTTATCAGGATAATTGTCACGGGTATCGAGGATAGCTTGAGCACAAGCCTCGATAGTCACTCTTGAGCCTGCCAGCAACGGTGCGCATCCAGGCATTGTGGAACTGCGAGTGAAGAACTCCGAACTGATAGACAGATGCATCAGCAATCAGGAATACAAGATCGGAGCAGAATGTCTCAGACCCAATAAAGCCAAGTGGAATATAGCGACGTCGCTCAGACGATACCTTCGGTATGAGAATTGATGTTCCTTCTGGCATGTTTTCCACATGGAATCTGGTTGGCGTATCAGCAATTTTGCGGGTAGGCGCGCTCTTTGACGCCAATCGCAATTGTCTAACGTTCTCAACACGCTCACGACAAAGTGGCAAATCTGCAAGTTCCTGTGGTGTTGCTTCACCGAGCCAAAGCGTGTAACGAGGACGGCCATTCAAGAACTCATTAGAGCCAAGCCATGCGTGGAAAAACTTAGATGCTCCCGGTTCCTTGGCAATAAAATCGAGCATTTCTTGCTCATTGAACAGATAGTTTCGCAGACCGTATCAAAGTGGATACATGGGCTTGTGGGGCGCGGATGACGCAGATGGGGCGAAACCCGCTCGCCACTAGGCAAAATGCGCTGTGGTGTTGACCGTCGAGCAGCATATTCGGGTAGTGCGGTTTCGGCATCTGGTGCGATCGGGAGGTGAAACCGGGCGACGTGAACCACAACGGGCGTGGCTGACAGTGGAGCGCCAAAAGGTAGTGCCGGTTACGACTTGCTATTAGCCCTGATCAGAGCGTGTATCTACGTGACACAAAGACAGGAGCCACCACCATGCACTACCCCGAACTCGCAACAGTACAAGCTCGCCTGACCTACCGGCTGACCAGCTTCCTCCTTGAAAACCTCGCCGCCGGGCACACCGTCGAGTGGATGGACGCATTCCGCGCCCAACGCCACACAGCCAGCGTCCTCAAGATCACCGAGAGGGAGTTGCCTTGGCTCGCCACTCGCGTCGACCCAAGCGGCCACAAGTCTTTCGGTCGGCGCATGTCTGGCAAGATCGTCTGCGGCGACTGCGGACGGGCGTTCGGCCACAAGACCTGGCACTCCGGTACCCGAACCGGGTCGACGTGTGGGAGTGTCCGACCAACTACGTCAAGCGCGGCACCTGAGCCACCAGCCATCTCTACCAGGAGGTGCTGCTGGCCAAGATGGGTGAAGCACTGCAGGTGCTCGCTGGGCGTAACCGCGCGGCGGTCGACTTTACCCTGGACAGCCTGCGAGCCATGGGTGCGCGGCGACGTCCATCGACGGTCCATGCCGCGATCGACAAGCTCCTGACCGAATCGCCGACGCAGCTTGCGTTCGACATCCCGGACTTCCTTGCGGTGCTGGAGGGCGGGTGCAGGCTCACCGATGGCAGGCTCGGATTCGTGTTCGTTACCGGCGAGGCCGTCACCCTCGACCTCCCGCAACGCTGGAGCCCCGTGATGCGCCCAGGCGAACTCGCAGCTACAGGGCGTTGCTGACCGGGCTGGCGAAGGCTTTCAGGTCTTCCCACGAGTCGGCACGGGCGGTGTCTTGCTCGTAGGCGATCAGATAGCCCCAGTGCTGACCGGCGTAGGCATCCTCAGCCACCAACCGGCGCACCAACGCCTCGGCAGCCTTACGCTTGGCCTGCACCCTGGCGTCATCGCGGCCGCGCTCGTCCTTGCCTTCGATGATCCAATGCACCCCGTTGGTGTCCAAGGCCAGGAAGTCGGGGAAGTAGCGGTCTTTCGCGTTGTAGTACACGAACGCCTGGTCTTGCGGATGCAACCGATGCCACCATACGATCCCCGGCGACGTGTTGAGCAGGCGAGCAAGTTGGTATTCGCCGGTGAAGGAGTCGAAGGATTCCTCGGCGAATAGCGACTTGAACCAGCCGCCGTAGACCCGGCCTCGCACGAACTGGTCACGGCTCTCGATCTGGTCATGCACCTTCTCACCCAACGGGAGCGTGTAGCCGGTGCCTGGCATCGACTTGGGGTGTATGGTCGGCACCTCGCGGGTGGCTCGCAGTGTCTCGGTTGTGTAGTTCTTGATCAGCGCTAGGAGTTCGCTGCGGGCGGAGTCGAGGGATTTGACGGTCCAGCCGGTGAACGTCACGGTGCGCATGAACTTCGGCACCAGGAACGTGGCGACGTAGCGGGCGGTCTGTTCGGTTTTGGGCACCAGCGACATGTTGATCACTAGTTTGACCAGCGTCTCCTCGGCGTCGGCGTCGTCGACGTGGACGGAGTCGACTTCGGCGCTTTCTCGATCCTCTGCCCGTAGTTTCTTGCCTAGGGCGGCGATGATCTCTTTGCGCAGCAGCACGTCCCCGGCAGAGGTGACCCGACGCGCCGCTTGCTCAATCTCGGCGTCACTGATTTCGGACAGGTCAATGGGCGGCTGCTGCACAGTCATCGTCGTCACCGGGAATCGGTAGGACACGTCAGCAAAGCTCGGGTTCCGTCCGATCGAGACCAACTCCCAGGTGGGCTGATCCTCCTGCTCGGTGATGGTACGAACCTCGACACCGGGCAAACCCAGACCTTCGTCACTACCGTTGACGGGAACGGTGCCCGGCTGCGGTTCCACGCCACCGGTACCCTCACCACTGGTACCAGCACCAGGCCACGGAATAGTCGTAGTCGATGCTTGACCGTCGGTCGAGTCTGTGCCTGTATCCGAGTTGGATTGTTCGGCGGCTTTGCGGATCGCCTCCTCAACCTTGGCCTTGTCGGGTTCGGGGACAGCTTCGTCCAATCCGAACTGCTGCAGCACGTTCTCGGCGTTGAGCAGCTCGGTGAAGGATTGGTGGGCGATGATGTCGAGCTGGTCGATCTGCCACACACCTGTATACCGGCCGAACGGCAGCCGCAGCCCGCGCCCCATCGTCTGCTGAGTGAGCACTTCAGAAGCCATCGCCCGCAACGTCACGACGACCGCGATGTTCTTGACATCCCAGCCTTCCTTGAGCTTGTTCACGCTCACCACTGCCAGCACCGGCGATTCGGGTCGGTCCAATTCGTCGAGGCGACGCTGGGTCAACTCATCCTCGTGCTTGGAGTCCACCTGCAGCACCGCCGATTCCCGGCCGAGGTACTCCGGGGTGCGCAACAGTTCGGCAACCTGAGTGGCGTGCGCCACATCAGAGCAGACGACGAACGCGACCGCGTTCACATGATCGCGGTTCTGGGAAGCGGCATAGGAGTTGTAGTAGGCCTGCTTGAGCGCACGTAGCTGCAGCGCGTCACGCAACTGTTGCTCTTCGGAGGCTTCATCGGTGCCATATCCAGTCTTGCGGAACGCCAACACCGGGGCCTTGACGTACTTGTCCTGGATGGCGCGGTAGAGCGGGTACTCGTAAATGACGTGATCGGTGGCCTTGTCCACCGACGCGGTCAAACCGATCGCCGCTGCTGGATCGAGTTCCTTCAACGCTGCATTGAACGCGACCGCACTGGCCCCGTACAGGTGGGATTCGTCGGCGATCACAACCAGATCATCGAGACCCTTGAGGTAGTCGAAGAGCACGCCGGCGTTTTCATCGAACCGGCGGGGCTTACGGCGCATCGCATCCTGCGTAGCGCTGTGGGTGTCACCCTCGGCCTCTTTCGGCGCGATGAGCTGCTGAATGTTGAAGATAAACGCCAGCATTGGCACTTCACGGCCGAACGCGAGTCGAGCCGGGCCGTTTTGACGAGCCACCCAAGCAGAGTAGTCCTGTGGGGTCACCACTTCAGGTGGCACAGCCGATCCCGTGATGTAGCGGGGCGTGCCGGGCGTGAAATTCTGCACGGTCTTGGCCTGCACCGTCTTGCCCGGGGTGACGATGACGACGTTGCCGACCCCTTGGCGACGCAGATACTCCACGAAGGCGGCCATCAGATACGTCTTGCCCACACCGGTGGCTAGGTTGAGCACCTGCATCACGTCCGGGTCATAGTCGCCGTCCAGAGTGAAGACCAGCTGGCGCAGTGCTTCCTTGTTCGGAGCACGCAGGTCGAACTCGGCACTGATCGACTCCAGCATGTCCGAATCAAAACTGATGTTGAGCCTCATCACTGGTCACCACCCTCGCTGTAACGGAACACATCATCCGGCAAGGCAACCACCCGCGACCCCTTCACAAGCTTACGCAGGTGCTGACGCACGCCGTCCATGACGGTGGTGGCGGCCAGCACGATCGTCTCCCCGGGCTGGATTTGGGAAGCTAGCCAGTCGACGATTTCGGTCGTGGCGACACCCTCCACCACCTTGAGCAGGGCGTTTCCTCGGCGGGCGTCGAACACGTAGTCATCGTCCGGGTGTAGCAGAGTGAAGCCGAGATTCGCAGCCACCGACCGGGTCAAGGTCTCACCCGTCGCGGCGGCCGTCAGCATCACCCGATCCAGGGTGGGGTCGTAGTCGAAACACGCAGGCGACAAGTGCGCCACCTGGAATCCGCCCCCACCACGCCAGTTCACCACTTCCTTCGTGCGTCTGGTCTTCGAGGCCGCCTTCAGTGTCTTAACCTCGAAGCTCTTCTTCAATTCCGGGTCGTCCTTAATCAGCTTGTTGAGCACGCTCGTGAATTTCGCAGCGTCATCCGGTGAGACACCCTCAGGCAGTCCGTCTTCCGTCGCGTCGAAACGCTCTCCCTTTGACCGCGTGATCCCGCCCGGGTCTTGGTCATTGACAACCTTCTCCAGACGGGGACGCGTGAACGTGGTGAACGTCGACTCCAGCAATTCGCACGTGACCCAACGCCGACCCATCTTCTGCGCCACCGCAGCCGTCGTCCCTGACCCAGCAAAGACGTCCAGCACAATGTCGCCAGGATTCGACCCGATGTGGATAATGCGCTCAAGGAGGTGTTCGGGCTTGGGGGTAGAAAAAGCGAAGCTGTCAGGGAATAGCGCTTGAATCTCACGTTTTGCTTCATCGTTGCGACCGGCGTCCGCCCAGACCGTAACCGGTACCCGACCGTAGCCATCCGGCATATACCCCTTCTTCCGGAGGCCCCCACGGCCATCAGCTCCAGTGAAGAAGAATTCCGGCCAAATGGATCCTTGTAGTACCTGACGAGCGGTTTCGGCGGATTCCTCCAGTGGAGCATCAAGGACGATGGCCTTCACTCCGCTCTTCACCTCGTCAACAGGGATGCCACACACCTCTGCTCTCGTAGCAGCGTCATCAATCTGCGCCAACCGATAGCACGACCACCCGTTCATGGCGTGGAGCATTCCCTCTTGGCCAAGACGCCAACAGTTCCCTTTGGGTGGGTAGATGAGCTTGCCGGTAATTGGGTGCTGAATCCCGTACACCATCCCTTGGTGGGTCTTTGCGCCAGGCGCACCAGAAGCAATGGATTGCCAAGGTCGCGGATCGCCGTCAGGAGATGAATACCGGGACAACATCTCAACTGTTGGTGGGAGTTTATTAATGCCGGCGCCGGGATTCCCGTAGACAACGATGGTGTCATTGTTGGAGGAGAACGTTGCCGAGTCGTTGCGTACGTGCACACCGTTTTGCCAAATGAGCTGCCCGTAGAAATGCTCCGACCCAAACACCTCATCCATCAGCACACGCATCCGGTGTACTTCGACGTCGTCCAGGTGAACCCAGATGGAGCCGTCGTCGGCAAGCAGCTTCTTCATGTGGATGAGTCGGTCGCGCATCATGGTCAGCCAGATGGAGTGCTCTAGGTTGTCCTCGTAACTGGCGAATGTTTGAGCGGTGTTAAACGGCGGGTCGATATAGATCAGCTTCACCTGACCCACGTATTTCTTGGCCCGCTCGGGAACGCGGGTAAGCGCTTCGAGGACGTCGCCGGATTCGCCGAGGATGAGCAGGTTGTCGTTCTGGGGCTCCAGGTCTGCGCGCTCGGAGTATTCGAACTCGTCCGACTTCGGTGTCTGCGCACCTTGCACATAGTCGTCTAGCACGAGGGTGTGGGTTTCGCAGTAGCGCGGATCCGATGGGTCAACCCACGTGTAGCCGTACTTGCCGGTCTCAGTGGGGATGAGAGCCTTGTCCTTGTTGTACCAGGTGAGTTGGAGACGCTGAGCTGCCATCTAGTCGGTCTCTCCCTTCATATCGTTTGGGACGACCTTGCAGATGTCGGCAATGTCGCGGTCGATGAGGAGTTTCCAGAGGGGCTTGTAGCTGAAGGCGCGGTTAGTTGTCATCTGTTTCCTCCAGATCGATCAGGTCTTCGTCCTGGGCATCGAGCAGGAAGCCGTAGCGTCCTTCTCCTTCGCGTTTCGTGAATACGATGAGTTTACATCGGTCCTTTAGTGGTTCTATGTCGGGCATGAACTTGGTGTTGTCAGCGATGATCATCTGACCGCCGTCTTGTTCGAGGGCGAGGTAGTCGTAGAGGGCAGCGGGGATGGTTTCACGGGCTTCTTGAAGCTTGGGGTCGAGCTGTGGATCGTCGAGCCCCAGCAGTGGGGGGTCGATGATAAGCAGGCCGAGGTTGTGTGTGGCGTCCTCGGAGGCGAGGTATTCCCGGAGGGCGAGCATGACAGCGGTGTTGACGAACGACCGGTAGCCCTGCCCTTCCTTCGCTTTTGTTTTGCCGTTGATGACAGCATCGAACAGTTCGTGCGAGAATCGGGCATCTTTGAGTCTGGGGAACACGCAGGCTCCAAGGACGTCGAGCAGGTTAGTGCCCATCTGCGACCAGAACGTTTTCGGGTATTCGTCGAGCGGATTGAAGTTGCCCTTGGGGAATGTGCGATTCTTGCGTTCTTCAAGTTCGTCTTCGATGGCTTGTTTGCGTTCGAGGTGCTGTTCTCTTTCTGCCTGCATGGCGATGATCGCGTTGTGACTGGCAAGCGAAGTCGAGAGGGCTTGCAGTTGCGGCTCTAACTCGCCGCTAATGCGCCGGGCAATGCGCTCGGCTTCTGCGGCGAAATCCTGCTCTTGTTCTTGCAGTGGTGCCTGTTCAAGATCCATCTGATGGATCGTTTGACGAAGATCGTTGAGTCGGGCAGCTAGGTCGTGGCGTTCACGCAGATCGGGCTCTGGAACTGCGGATCGCGCTTCCGGCGGTAGTGCCTGCGTGCATACGGGGCAGGTTGTTGCCGGTTCCCTGTGTGCGGTGAGGGCGTGGCCTTCCTCGACGAAATCGAACCGCTCGATGCGGGCACGGTAGGAGGCGGCAAGTTCCTCGTATCGCCCTGCACTGTGGCGTGTGTGATGCGTTGCTGGACACGTTCCAGTTCTGCGGTCAGCTCATCGATGCGCTGCTGGATCTCTGCTGGGTCGCTGCTACCGAGTGCTTTGTCGATCAACTCGATTCGTTCTTCAAGCTGTTTGGGTAGCGGCTCGAGGTAGTCGATGATCGCGTTGTTACGCAGTTTCCTCGTTTCGACAGGCTCATCACGAGCGTAGGCGGCATAGTCCTTGCCGGTGATCAGTGACGCGAGGGTGCATTTGAACGCGGGCTGTGCGGTGGTCTGAAGAGGGAGAAGGATTGGTTTCTTGGTGCTGATCTGGTCTTCATCCGCGTACAGCGCATGCCAGAAGGTGCGCCACGTCAACGCCTGGGTTTCAAGGTTTTGATTCTTGATGATTTTCAGGGGCCTCGTAGCCGATGAGTTTGAGCCACACCGAGCTGAGTAGCGGGGAACGGCCAGACGATTGACGTTTGTAGGTTCCAGACTCAATTCGTGGGTCTGTGCTGGAGACCTCGATGTTATTGGCTCCCTCACCGATGGGGCGCGATAACGTGAGTGAGCCCTGCGCGGTGCGCACCCCCATACGCACCTCGGTGTAGCCGGAGTTTTCGTCGAGGACAAACTCGTCAGCTTTCAGCCCGAACACGTAGTCGATGCACTGAAGCACCCAGGACTTGCCGGAGTTAGACAGTCCGTAGATGACGTTGAGTCCAGATTCGAAACCAACGCTGGAGTCCCGCCGAGTGGGGTGCCCGGCCACGGTGATGCTGCTGATCCAGAAGCCAGGTGTCATCGCGTTTCTCCTTCCGGGGTCGCTGACCTGATGATCTGAGCCAGCTCGCTCGTGCTCAGGTCGCCAACCCGCTCGATCGTCTCCAACGCGGTGTCGAACAACTGACCGGCGTATCGGGAGCGGAAATGGTTGACGACTGATTCACCCTCAGCGGTAATCGTGAAGGCCGCCGGAGAACGATCTGGCTGTAGTGTCACGAATCCTTGGATCGCCAAATGCTGGAGAGCTTGGGTCATCAGGACTGTGCGCGTGTGGAGTTCCGCGCTGGCCAGTCGGTGGGTGCCGTTGAGGCTCTCTGCCCCGACCCCGAAGGTGTGGGCGTTGACGGTGATGGTGTCTAGGGCACCCAGGTAGTCGGCATCCGCTGCATCTCCGAGCAGGAACAGCAAGATAAGCCCGCGCAGTTCAGCTTCGAAACTTGTGTCTAGGGACGTGGCGCGCATCAATCTACCCATCCCAGCCGCTTCCGGGCGACCAGTTCGTGGCAGGAACCTTTCCGGCTCCACACGTCGATCAGGTCAATGATCTGGTCGAGCCGGACACCGTCGAGTTGGACTGCGGCTGCTTGAGCCAGTGTCGCGAAGAGGCGTTCGAGTCCGTTGGGGTACTGACGCAAGTTGGTGTCGGAGACTCCCGCGTGCATCGTTTCCAGGAAATCGTCAAACAATGGCCGCCCATCGTGGATGCAGTTCCACGATGTTTCTCGTACCCATTCGGCACGGTAGAACGCTTTGCGCTGTTCTTGGAAGTGTTGAACCAGACGCGACGGGATGTCGTCCAGCTGCACCTCAACGCCGGTACGGGCTTTGTCTTCGCAATACGCGGCCAGGAGCGCCGAAACATACCCCAGCTCAGCAGACTGAACTGTGTCCGGTGTGGGATGCTTCTGTGGTAACGCGACCGAGCGGTCGCCAAGCCTGAGGCGATTCGTCTTCTCGTCAATGTACGGGACACCAGATCGGTCGGCCTTGTCTGCCAAAGTCAAGGGCTCCGTTACGGCAGCGGTCTCACCGGCAGCTTCGGTGAACACCTTGTAGAACAGCTGGCCTAGACCTTCGGTGACATTGCCCTTGTTGATCGACTCGTCAAGGT
>QWCT01003897.1_pt1 | contig 10061 bp, 7 predicted proteins | sample 1972681 | NCBI WGS metagenome assembly QWCT01 (sample SAMN09866701, study PRJNA288562) | Human oral metagenome isolate pre3_saliva, whole genome shotgun sequencing... | isolation source: mouth | host: Homo sapiens | place: USA: California | reverse complement strand
GCCGCGGAACCGAGTTCCGCCAGTCTTCCGACCACGCCGTTGGTGCGCGTCAGGAAGCGCGAGTGGTCGTGGTTCGAGAGCTGATTCATGGCCGTGTGGAGAGAGGGCTCCGGGAGCTTCGCAATTGCGAGACTCATCATGTCCCAGAAGCGCGCGCCGTCGCCGCGAAGGCTCGGGTCCTTGCCGTCCGAATGCTTCTCCATGCCGGTTAAGAACCAGCTGACCGGCTCCATGAAGCCGTCGTAGTTCATCACCGAATCCCACTCCCTGCCGTTTAACCAAGAGGAGGGGTTACCGTAGTGCTCCGCCAAAATCAGGGCGTCCCGCCGTACCGCCTTGATGCGCGCGCGGAAGCGCTTCCAGAAGCTGTGGTTATAGTCCTGCGTGTGTCCGAGATCGGCCGCCACATCGAGGCGCCAGCCGTCCACACGGTAGGGCGGGCTCAACCACTTTTCGCCGACGCGGAGTATGCGCTCCGCGAGTTCCTCGCTCGCCTCGTAATTCAGCTTCGGCAGAGTGTCATTGTCCCACCAGCCATCGTAACTGCGGTTATCCGGCCAGGCCTCTTTTCGATCGTCCATAAACACAAAATAGTTGTGGTAGGGGCTCTCTCTCTCAAGGTAAGCACCGGGCGCATAGCCTCCCTGCTTCGCGTAAATTTTTTCGCGGTCCAGCCACTTGTGAAAGGAGCCGCAGTGGTTAAAGACGCCGTCCAGGAGGATGCGGAAGCCGAAGCGGTGCGCTTCCTCCGTAAAAGCCGCAAAGAAGCGGTCGGAGGCCGCGAGATTCTTCGGGTCCGCGCTCCGCTTTTGATAGCGCGTCGCATTCAGGTTGTCCGTGGCATCCGACGCGAGCACCTCGCCGCCGTCCTCCGCAATAACGGTGAGGTGCGGGTCGATGTGCTCGTAATCCTGGGTGTCGTACTTGTGATTCGAAGGCGAGACAAAGAGCGGATTAAAGTAGATGACCTCGACGCCGAGATCTTTCAAATAGGCAAACTTTTCCCGCACCCCGTTCAAGTCGCCGCCGTAAAAATAACCGACATCGAAGGGAGAGGGCTTCTCATCCCAATTTTCGATGTGCTGCACCGGCAGGCCGATATAGATGTACTCATCCGTATCCACGTCGTTTTCCGCACCGCCGTTCCGGAAGCGATCCACAAAAATCTGGTACATGATCGCGCCCTTGGCCCACTCCGGTGTCCGAAATCCCGGAATATGCTGAAACGCGAGCTCGGGCCGCGCAAACGTGCTTGCGCCGCGCCTGTCGTAAAAGAGGCGCTCACCGCTCTCCCGGTCTTCAATCAAAAACAGCCAGGAGACTGCCTCCTCCGCCGAAAAGGTACAGGCATAGTAGCGGAAGCGTCTTCCGCCGCTGACCGGCAGGAGTTCTGTTTCCTCTTTCTTCTCCTGCAGAATCAAGCTCACACGAAGCTTGTCGTTTAAAGCGCCGCGAAAGCGCACACGTATCTTCGTTCGCCCTTCGGTCTGCCACTCCGTGACAAAACGCTCACTGGTGTCGCTGAAAAATGCGTTACTCTCCATTGCTCTCTTCCGACTTCCCTTCAAACAGGGCTTCAAATTCCTCCCTGTTAATTTTTTCTTTTTCGAGCAGTAGCGCGGCGCATGTTTCCAAGCTGTCCCGATGCAATACCATGATGTCTCTTGCCTCGCGGTAACACTCGTCTGTGATGCGTTTTACTTCGCTGTCAATGAGACTTGCCGTCGCCTCACTGTAGGGTTTGGTGTGGCCGAAGTCTCTGCCGAGAAAGACCTCGTCCTCCGCGCCGCCGCAGTGGACCGTTCCCACTTCAGCGCTCATGCCGTAGGTTTCAACCATCGCCCTTGCGAGCGCGGTCGCCTCCTTGATATCCTGAGCCGCCCCCGTGGTCGGCTCGCCGAAAACCAGTTCCTCGGCGATACGGCCGCCGAGTGCCACTTTGATCTGTCCGAGCATATGAGACCTGGTCTCGAACAGTTGCTCCCCGTTCGGAAGCGAGAGGGTGTAGCCTGCCGCGCCGATGCCGGTCGGGATGATTGAGACCGTGTGCACCGGTCCCTGCCCCGGAATCAGTTTCATGAGCAGTGCATGTCCCGCCTCATGATAGGCGGTGATGCGCTTCTCCTCCTCAGAGATCACACGGCTTCGTTTCTCCGCGCCGACCGTGACGCGCAGAAAGGCACGGCGCAAATCCGCCGCCGTGACAAACGCCCTGCGCTCGGCCGCCACGAAAATGACCGCCTCGTTCAGGAGATTCTCAAGATCCGCCCCGGTAAAGCCGGCAGTCATGCGTGCGAGCTCCGAAAAATCCACTTCCTCCGAGAACTTCTTGTTGGCTGCGTGCAGCCTTAAAATTTCCTCTCTGCCGCCGAGGTCCGGCCTACTGATTGCGAGTTTCCGGTCAAAGCGCCCCGGGCGCAAAATCGCCGGATCCAAGACGTCCGGCCGATTGGTCGCCGCCAAGACAATGACACCCTCATTCGGGGTGAAGCCGTCCATCTCGACCAAGAGCTGATTCAGGGTCTGTTCCCGCTCATCGTTTCCGCCGCCGAGACCCGCGCCGCGCCGTCTCGCAACCGCATCGATCTCGTCGATGAACACGACACAGGGCGCACTGCGCTTGGCTTCTTCAAAGAGCTCGCGCACTCTGGACGCGCCGACACCCACGAAGAGCTCCACAAAATCGGAACCCGCCACCGAGAAGAAGGGAACGCCGGCCTCTCCGGCAAGCGCCCTGCCGAGCAGGGTCTTACCGGTACCGGGCGGCCCCACGAGCAATACGCCCTTCGGTATCCTTGCGCCGAGCTCTGTGTACTTCTCCGGTGCACGGAGAAAGTCGACCAGCCGAGCGAGCTCCTCTTTCTCTTCGCTGAGACCGGCGACGGTCCCGAAGTTCTCCCCCGTCCGGTTCTCTCTTCTCGCTCTTGCCCGTCCGATTTGCACGGCGCCGCCCCCGCCCGGAAAACCGCGGCGATAGAAGGTGTAGAATACCGCGCCGGCGGTGAGAAGGATCAAAAGCCCGTAACCCAGGAAGTCCCCGCCGACCGGCGGATTCTCCAGGCGAAAATCAATGCCTCTTTCTTCCAGTTCCGTCTGTAAGCGGTTAACATCCGAGACAAAGTAGCGCTCTCTCGAAAAGCGCTTCTCATCTCCCTTGTATACAATCCTCGCCTCGCCGGTCGGCGTCAGGCGATTCTGCCGTATGGAGATTTCCTGTACCGCGCCGCCCGCCAATACCGCCTCAAACTCGCTGTGGCTGAGTCTTGCCTCCAAAAGATCGCTGCCTAAGCCTCCGGCCAGCCAAAGCAGGGAGAGACCGAGCAGCACGAAACTGAAGAGTCGAAGGAAGCGTCCTCCCTTTAAGTTCAAGGGTGCTCCTCTTCAAACTCGACCACGCCGATATAGGGGTAGTTCCGGTATTTCTGATCGTAGTCGAGACCGTAGCCCACCACAAAGCGGTCCGGAATCGTAAAGCAGACATAGTCCACCGTAACCTGCTTTTTTACGCGGCGCTCCGGCTTGTCGAGGAGGGTGCAGAGATGAATGTCCTTCGGCCCTCTCTTCTCCAACACTTCGATGAGATACGCCAGGGTGCGCCCCGTATCGATGATGTCCTCGACAATCAGAACATGCTTATTTTCGAGCGACTCATCGAGATCTTTCACGATGCGCACAATACCGCTCGACTCGGTGCCGCTGTAGCTCGAGACCGACATGAAGTCAAAGGAGACCGGCATGGTGAGGCGCTTTGCGAGCTCACACATGAACATCGCGCCGCCCTTCAGAATGCAGATGAGGTGCAGCGGCGTGTCGCCGTAATCGCGGTTAATCTGATCGGCAACCTCCTGAATTCTTTGGTTGACCTCTTCCTCTCGAAACATAATCTTTACATGCTCTCTCATACTTTTTCTCCCTCGTATCGCAATTCCAATATGTCGGTTGTTGTCTCATCCACCCAATAGGCCGCGCTGCTCCGAAGCCCTACGGCCCAAATCAGCTCTCCTGTCTCGCTCACCAAGAGCGGCAAGCGGTCCCGCGAATCAAGCGGCATTTTTGCCTCTGTCATGAGGGCGCGGAGACTCTTGTGCCCGCCGCCCTGCATCGCAACTTTATCGCCGCTTCTCGGGTCTTTCGGAGGCTCTGCCCCCGCGGTGCGCGGAAAGCTGCGCACTGTAATGGCTCCCGGACCGGGCAGGGGCTTTTCTTGCGACTCGCGTTTCCCGTGTTCCTCCGCCCTTCGCAGTACCAGTGCCTCCCCGCAGCGCTCCGCGAGAAAGCCCTGTGGAAGCGCAATGCGTTTTCCGTGTTCCTTCGCGGCGAGCGACCGAAGTGCTTCCAAATGCCGCGCGGAAATATCTTTCCGCGCACAGCCGACTGCGTCCAATAAATGCCGGAGCAAATAGCTGCTGACAATATCCGGTTCCGAAAGCAGGGCTTGCCGTGCAATCCGCACACTGCTCCCCTCTCTCTGCACGAGGACCTGCGCCTTTTCACCGGCGAGCGTCTCGAAGTACTCATCCGCCTCGCGAAAATAGCGTCCGGCTCGGGCAAAGTGCCGCACGGCCTCCGAATTGATGTCCGTCCGAAAACGCGGCAGTATGTCCCGCCGGAGACGGTTCCTCGCAAAGGAATCCGTCGCATTGCTCTCGTCTTCGACGAAGTTTTGCCCCCGCCGTCCGAGATAGGCCTCGACTTCCGCGCGCGAAACCTCGAGCAGCGGGCGCACCAGTCTTCCTCGGATTGCGGGGATGCCCGCGGCCCCCTTTAGGCCGCTCCCACGGGCAAGCTGTAAGAGCACAGTCTCCGCCGCATCGTCCTCGGTGTGCGCGGTCGCAATCTTCACCTTGCCGCCGCACTCTTTTTCCCAGCGCTCGGCCGCCGCAAAGAGAGCGCGGTAGCGGAGCTCTCTCCCGGCCTCCTCGAGTGATTGCCTCTCTTCCCGCGCCGCCCGCCGTACATCGACGCGCACCAGTTCAAAGGGCAGTTCGTATCGAGCGGCGAGCGCCCGCACAAAATCTGCGTCCCGCTCTGCCGCCTCGCCCCGCAGACCGTGGTGGACATGGAGCACGCGCAGGCTTAGGGCCAGTTCTTCCCGCAGCGCATGCAGCGCGAGCAGAAGCGCCGTCGAATCCGCCCCGCCGCTCACCGCAAGCAAGAGCGCGTCGCCCCGCCGCACCGTACCGCTCTCTCCGAGCGCCCGCAAAAGCTTATCCCGCACGCCTCTTTCTCCTCAAATGTACAGTGAGGACCTCGGCGCAAACCGCAGATCCTCAATGCTTGTTTTACTGTTCCGGTTTTAAGAGGATAATGTCGGGACTCACGAGTCCCCACTTTTCTCTCGCCTTTTCCTCAATGTATTCTTTGGTCTCGACGTAAGCACTGTACTTGGTGAGCTTGTCGTTCCGCGCGAGCTCAAACCGGTATTTCTCCTCCAGTTCGCGCGTCTGCTTTTCCAATTGCTCGGCACGCCGCGCATTCTGTTGACAGCGCTGCCCCACCAAAATTCCGACCAAAAGCAGTGAGAACAAATAGACGAACAGGATGGGTCTTACTTTTCTTTTCTTCGCAGACCCTGCTTTTTTCTTGCTGCGACTCACGCTCTTCCCTCCTCCTCCGTTTGCGCACACTTGTAACTTTATTTTACTCCACGGCGTGCGTTTTTTCAATTTCCGCACGGACATAAAAATGCGCCGCCTGTGTGACAGGCGACGCTGCTTTTGCCGTGAGCACGGGCTCACAGATAACGAAACAATTCTTTTGCTTCTTCTTTCTTGGTGGTCTCCGCGAGGTCCAGGACCTCTGCCTTGACGGTGCGCTGTCCGAAGAGCAACTCAAGAACATCTCCCTTTTTCACTTCGTAGGATGCCTTGACCGCCTTTCCGTTCACGAGCACACGCCCCGCATCGCAGGCCTCGTTCGCAACCGTGCGGCGCTTAATCAGCCGAGAGACTTTCAGAAACTTGTCAATCCTCATTTTAGGCGTTGACTGCGTCCTTGAGAGCCTTTCCTGCCTTAAACTTCGGAGCCTTTGCAGCGGCGATCTTCATGCTCTCACCGGTTCTCGGGTTTCTGCCCTCGCGTGCAGGTCTCTCGGAAATCTCGAACGTTCCGAAACCGACAAGCTGGATTTTCTCTCCCTTCACAAGCTCCTGTTCGACAGTCTCCGTGAATGCCTTCAGAGCAGCCTCGGCGTCCTTCTTGGAAATCTCTGCCTTCTCTGCGATCGCAGCAACCAACTCGGTCTTATTCATTCTTGAATCCTCCTGTGATATCGTTCGATTACTCTTTACTTTTATAGCGAGGCTCTCCCGCCTTGTCAATATCCAAGCGCCCTTTTTCAGGTAAAAGTGCCTCAAAATGCGCGAAAAGAGCCAAAGTTTCGCGCAGCATTGCGTCTTCGGCAAGACTTGTCCCCTGTTTCGTGAGCAAAAACTCGACCGGCCTCTGGGGACGCACCGAGAGATGTCCGGCGTATTCGGAGAGCAGGGCGGGCAGTTTTTCCGTGTCAAGCACCGCGTCTTCCCGCATGATGACCCGGGTGCTCTCCCGCTTGATGCGCACTTCGGCGGCTCTGACGCGTTCGGCCGAAGCGCGTATCCGTGCGATGAGCAAAAGATTCGTGACCTCGATCGGCATATCGCCGAAGCGGTCTATCAGCTCGTCCTGCATTTCCCGCTCATCCTCCTCCGTTTGAATCAATGCGATTCTCTGGTAGAGATCCAGCTTCTGTTCCTCGCTCTTCACATAGCTGTCCGAAATGTAGGCGCTCGCCTCCGCCTCGACCGAGGCGCTCAGGTGCTCCTCTTCCTCCTCCTCTCTGCCGGTCAGGCGGCGCACCGCCTGATTCAGGAGCTTGCAGTAGAGGTCGTAACCGACTGCCTGCATATGGCCGTGCTGCTCGGCGCCGAGCACATTGCCCGCGCCGCGAATCTCCAGATCCCGCATGGCGATTCGTATACCGCTGCCGAGCTCCGTGAACTCGCGGATTGCGCGAAGTCGCTTTTCCGCCTCTTCGCGGAGCAGCCTGCCGCGCTGGTAGAGCAAAAAGGCATAGCCGATGCGAGAGGAGCGCCCGACACGCCCCCGGAGTTGATAGAGCTGCGAGAGGCCGAAGTGATCCGCCTGCTCGATGATGATGGTGTTGACATTCGGAATGTCCAGACCGGTCTCGACTATGGTCGTCGTGACCAGTACATCGATCTCACCGTTCATAAAGTCGAGCATGATGCGCTCCAACTCCTTCTCCTGCATCTTCCCGTGCGCGTAGGCGACCTCCGCCTCCGGCAGTTCCGCCGCAAGCCGCGCCGCAATCTCGGGCAGCCGGCTTATTTTATTGCAGACATAGTAGACCTGACCGCCCCGGTTCAGCTCGCGCTGCACAGCCTCCCGCACGATGGCGTCGCTGTGCTCCATCACATAGGTCTGGACCGGCTGACGGTCCCTGGGCGGCTCGGAGAGTACGGAGAGCTCTCGTATGCCCGCAAGACTCATGTGCAGGGTGCGCGGAATCGGCGTGGCCGTCAGCGTCAACACATTGACATCCTTCCGCAGCTGCTTCACCTTCTCCTTGTGCGCGACCCCGAAGCGCTGCTCCTCGTCGATGATCAAGAGTCCCAGCTTATGGGGTTTGATGTCCTTTGAGAGCACGCGGTGCGTGCCCACCAGGATATCGACCGTGCCCCGCTCGAAATCCGCAAGGGTCTTTTTTTGCTCGGCGGCGCTCCGGAAGCGGCAGAGGAGGTCGATGCGCAGCGGAAAGTCCTTGAGCCGCTGCGAGAAATTGTTGTAGTGCTGCTGCGCGAGTATGGTGGTCGGCACGAGGAAGATGACCTGATAGCCCTCCTGCACCACCTTAAAGGCCGCGCGGAGCGCAATTTCGGTCTTGCCGTAGCCCACGTCGCCGCAAATCAGGCGGTCCATGATTCGTCCCTCTTCGAGGTCCGCCTTGACATCCGCAATCGCCTGCAGCTGGTCCCCGGTCTCCGCGTAGGGGAAGAGCTCCTCGAACTCGGTCTGCCACACCGTATCCGGCCCGTAGCGATGCCCTTTCTCCTTGAGCCGCGTCGCGTAGAGGGTCACCAATTCCTTTGCGATTTCACGGACGGCACGCTTAACCCGCGTCTTGGTCTTGCCCCACTCCGGACTCCCGAGGCGGTTTAGACGCGGTACCGCTGCCTCCGCCGACGCGTACTTCTGAATCGCGTCGAGGCGGGTCGCCGGGACATAGAAGTTATCGCCGTCCTTGTATTCGATTTTGATGTAATCCCGCGCGACACCGTCGGTCTCTATCTTCTCGACCCCGCGGTAGATGCCGAGGCCGTTCTCCTCGTGCACCACATAGTCGCCGACCGAGAGTTCCGAGAGCGCCGAGATATGACTGCCCGCCTGCTCGCTTTGCTTTCTCCGCTTTTTCTTTTCTTTTCGCCGCCCGAAGAGATCGCTCTCCGCAAGGAGCGCAAAGCGAATCAAAGGATATTCAAAGCCTCGGTGCAGCTTGCCGCTGAGCAGCATAATGGATCCCGGCTCAGCGACCGGCAGCTGCTCCTCCGTCTCGTCCGGACAAAAGGCCGAGAGCTCATAGTTTTGAAACGCTTCCGCGAGTCTGCGCGCACGGGTGCGCGAAGGCGTCATCAAAATGACAGACCAGCGCTCTCTCCGGTAGCGCCTCAGGTCTTCGATCAAGAGTTCAAAGTTACCCGGGAAGCTCGCAACGGCCTTCGCCGCAATTGAAAATTCCGCGCGTATCGTGAACTCCGGAATGCGGCTGTCGAGGCCCGCCAGGCAGAGGGTCGCACTGCTCTGAAGGTCTTCCCAAAGGAGGGCGGCCGAGACAATGGCCTCCGCTGTCTTTTCGCCCTCGGCCCTGCCTTCGGCGCTCGCGAGATATTCCCGCTCCACCTCGCGCGCACGCTCGAGAAGACGTGCCGGCTCATCGAGTATGAGGAGTGACTTGTCCCCGGAAAAATAGCGCAAAAAGGAGTCGCTGCCGCCGAGCAGTTCTTCCCGCGCAGGGTAAATGTGTACGCTCTCCAAGCCCTCGGTGGAACGCTGACTCTCCGGGTCGAAGCGGCGCATGGAATCGATTTCATCGTCCCAGAGCTCAATGCGTACCGGGGTCTCCTCCGTGACCGGAAAGACATCCAAAATGCCGCCCCGCACCGAAAACTGCCCGCGTCCGTCCACTTCCGCGCTCCGCTCGTAGCCGAGCGCCGCAAGTTGCTTCGCGGTCTCGCCGAGGTCGAGACGATCGCTCGCATGGATTCGGAGACAACGGCGCAAAAAGCGCTCCGGCGTTTCAAGCTTATCCATGAGCGCATCTATGGTCGTCACGACGAAGCCGCTCCCGCACTCCGCAATGCGGCGTCTCACATCGATGCGGACGGCGCTCAGTTCGTTGCTGCGCACATCCGCCGCAAAAAAGAGTAGGTCTTTCGCCGGATAGAACATGGCATCCGCGCCGAAGCTTAAGAGATCCTCATAGAGCTCGCGGGCGCGCAGCTCATCATAGGTCACATAGAGCTTGAGCGGGCGCTCCGCCGCGAGTACGGCTTCCGCAAACTGTCCCTTTGCGGCGTCCGCAAGCCCAGTGACCAGAACAGGACCGCCCCGCTTCCTCAGTTTCTCTTCGAGCGCCCGGTAGACATCCAGCCCGTCCAGCGGATTCCGAAAACCGCTCATCCCTTCTTCTCTTTCCGATTCACTTCGTTCATTGCCTTGTCAACCCCGGATTCGAGAACCGTGAGCACTGCCTCGACCGCATCCGCATAGGCTTCTTCCATCTTTTCGGCGTCCTCGCCCTTTGCGCGCCCCAGCACATAGTCCGCAAGATCCCAGCCTGCGGGCTTACTGCCCACACCGACGCGAATGCGGACAAAATCCGCCGAGCCCAGATTGGAGATGATGGATTTCAAGCCGTTGTGACCGCCCGCACTGCCGCTCTTTCGAATCCGCAGTCTGCCCTCCGCGAGGTCAATGTCATCCGAAATCACGAGGATATGATCCGGGGTCACGCGATAAAAAGAGGCCGCGCTTAAAAGACTCTCTCCCGATAGATTCATATA
>QWCT01001846.1_pt1 | contig 10061 bp, 10 predicted proteins | sample 1972681 | NCBI WGS metagenome assembly QWCT01 (sample SAMN09866701, study PRJNA288562) | Human oral metagenome isolate pre3_saliva, whole genome shotgun sequencing... | isolation source: mouth | host: Homo sapiens | place: USA: California | reverse complement strand
TTCGTATATTGCATTTAAATTCTTTCATGCAGCGTCATATTGGGTCTTTATTATATTACTTGTTGCTGAAATTGTTGAGATTTTTGTTCGTGTATGGGTTGTTTTACCACTAATAAATCATAAGTATTTAGATTATATTCGTGAGGTTGTTATTCCCTTAGTATTAGTGTCTTTTATTGCCCCATTGGTTCCTTTAGCCTTGTCCAATTACTTAAGTACTAATGAGGTGGTTGAATTTTTTATGATTTCTGTTTTTTCTGTGTTAAGCTCTTTATTATTCATTTGGTTGTTGGGAATGAAACGTTCAGAGCGAGTTTATTTTGTAGAGTTTCTTAAAAAAAGGTATAAAAAGTAGGTAATATGACACCAAAGATTTTAGCATTATATTTACCTCAGTATTATCCATTTCGCGAAAATGACGAATGGTGGGGTAAAGGGTTTACTGAATGGACTAATGTAGGTAAAGCTAAGCCATTATGGAAAGGACATTATCAGCCTAAAGTCCCAGCAGATTTAGGTTATTATGATCTTCGTGTGCCTGAGGTTCGTGAGCAACAGGCTGAATTGGCACGAAAAGCTGGTGTCACAGGTTTCCTGTATTGGCATTATTGGTTTGGGAACGGGAAACGGTTGATGGAACGCGTTTTTCAAGAAGTTCTTGATACTGGTAAGCCTGATCTTCCTTTTGCTTTAGCATGGGCAAACCATTCTTGGGACAAGAAAGACTGGGAAGGAGGAAGACTTCATGATATTATGTTGATGGAACAGACCTATCCTGGGGAAGAAGATGCAAGACAGCATTTTGAGTTTTTATTGAAGGCATTTAAGGATGAACGTTATATAAAAGTTGATGGTTGTCCATTCTTGTATATTTTTAAGCCAGACGAAGTGCCATCAACTTATTTACGTTGGTTCAGGCAATGGGCACAGGAAGCTGGTTTTAAGGATTTATATTTAGTAGCTAATGTGTGGGGAAAGAATACATTAGAACATTATCAGGCAATGGGGTATCAAGCTGTTGTTGAAAATAATATGCTTGATTTGTTACAAACAAAATATTCGCAGATGCCTAAGTATAAGGAGCTCCTATATCGTGCTTATAGGAGATGCTCTCAAACGTTGAGTGGAAAGTCAAGAGGAGCTATGAATTATAGAGAGTTTGCTTCTAAGGTTATTACTGATGAATGTAAGAATCGTTATGTTATTCCCGAAATATTTCCTAATTGGGATCATAGTCCACGTAGCGGTAGAGCAGCTACAGCGATATTCTATAATGAAGATCCTGACTCTTTCTATGAGATGGCGTGTGATGCATTGAAAGCAATTAAAGATAAACCTTCTGAAGAACAGATTATCATTCTTAAATCATGGAATGAATGGGGAGAAGGCAACTATATGGAACCTGATTTAAAATATAGGCATGGTTATATTAATGCATTAAGAAAGGCTATAGAAAAATCTAAATGACATCTCAATGGAATATGCAATTTCGGTCATTGTACCCATATATAAAGCTGAGAATTATCTCCCTAAGTGTATTGAGAGTATTTTATCGCAGACTTTCCATAATTTCCAATTAATTCTTGTAGATGATGGTAGCCCAGATTTGTCTGGTGAAATTTGTGATAGATATGCACAACTGGATACGCGAATAGAAGTTATTCATAAACAAAACGGGGGAGTAATGTCAGCCAGAAAGTGTGGAATCTTATCTGCACAGGGAATCTATTCTATACAAATAGACCCTGATGATTGGGTGGAAGTAACTTTATTGGAAGATTTGTATCAACAAGCTATCCACGAGGATGCAGATATGGTTATTTGTGATTTTGTAGAGCATTATGAAGGTAAGGCTTTTATTTCTATTCAAAAGCCAGAGTCTCTGTCCCATACAGAGGTTATGAAAGAGATGTTTACAAGATTGATGGGGTCAACGTGTAATAAACTTATAAGGACTTTATGTTATAAACAATATAATGTGAATTTCTTTGAAGATTTGGTTTTATTGGAGGACTTGTTTTTAATGTTTCAACTTTTGCTTCATCCTCTAAAAGTTGCCTATGTCCCCAAAGCTTTATACCATTATGAGAGAAATATCAATCCAAATAGTTTAACGATGACACAAGGTGAGCGATTTAAAGGATATGCAGATAGTATATGTAAACATTTTAGAGAGTTGTTAAAACCGTATCCTGAGTTTTGGAATTTATGGGTAGAGAAAGAAATGCCTTGGATAGCATATTTGTCTTTATATTATAATGTTTTTAACAAAAAACGATTTTTGCAAGAATTTTCATATTTAGATAAGATAGATGCTCGTAATCAAAATGAAAGGTTGGTTAAGTTCAGTCTAAAATACTATATGGTGGCTAGTATTTTAATGGTAATACGAAGGTGTTTCTCGAGAGTAAGATTATTTATGAATGGACTTAATAAATGAAGTTAAACAAGTTTGTTGTTTTGGAAATATAAATATAACAATTAAAGATAGCTTATGCCATTAGTTTCAATAATTATTCCTGTTTATAATTCTGAGAAGTATCTTGGAACGACTATAAATTCTTTATTTAATCAGACCTATCAAGATTTTGAAATAATCTTAGTAGATGATGGGAGCACTGACACTTCCGGGTGTTTGTGTGATGATTTAGCTTTAAGAGATAAAAGAATCAGTGTTATTCATAAAAAAAATGGAGGTGTGAGTGATGCGAGAAATGTTGGAATAGATCGAGCAAAAGGAGAACTTATATGGTTTGTAGATCATGATGATTTTGTGTACCCAGATTATCTTGATACTATGGTAACAGAAATTGGCGAGTTTGATTTACTACAATCATTTCCTATAGGTGGAGAACGTAATGATATTCCTTTATGTAAGAGAGCACCATTGGATAGGAACAAAACGCTTTTATGCATTAAAGAGGAGAATGGTGGAATAATTTTTCCAAAAATTGATACTAATAATATGGCTACTGTTTGGAATCAACTTTACAAGAGTTCTGTAATAAAAAAGTTCCAAATTAGATTTCGCAATATTCAAAGTGAAGATGAGTTGTTTTCTTATGAATATATGCTATATGCTAATTCTATAAAGAAAATAAATTCCAAGGTTATTACTTTATTGATAATACTAATTCTTTGGGCTCAAATCATAATTACATTGCAGAATATGATTACATTGGGCTGATGGAAAATATTTATAAAAAAATATTAGAAAATTGGTCTATAAAAGATAAAAATTATATCGGAAAAATAAAAGGACGAATGGCGAATCGTGTAGTACATTATTTATTAAAAGGTTATTTTGCAGATACAAGAGTGTCAAAGGAAGAGAGACTTCGAAGATGGAGATATGCAAAGAATGATACTTTTATCGATTTCAAAGCAATATCTTATTTGAAGATTAGAGAGAAAATAATATTCCTAATTATTCAGTTAGGTATATTTAAGATATTAGACCCTGTTTTGTTAAATATTATAAATAGGATCAATAAATAAAATATATTTATTTTGTGTGTATATGAAATTTATTTTTTTTATTTTAATTGTTAGTGTCCATAGTATTTTTTAATCTCATAAGGGACGAACAATTAGATTTTCTTGATGGATTTACTATCATGTCTGTTAAAGCCAAAATCACTTTTTATAAAACGATTTTTGATAGAAAAGGCATGTTAGCTAATAATAAAATAAATAAGAGTTATGTTACTTTCTATCATTATCCCTTTATATAATGCAGAGCACTATATAGTTAGATGCCTTGAAAGTTGTTATATGCAAGGACTGGCTGAAAGTGCATTTGAAATAATAGTAATTAATGATGGCTCAACTGATAGATCACTGGAGGTTGTTAATGGATATCTTAAATCAAAGACTAATATTAGACTTTATACACAAAAGAATTTAGGGCAAGGGGCTGCTCGGAATTTTGGGCTTAAGCAGGCATTAGGGAAATATATATTATTCCTTGATTCTGACGATTTTCTATTATCAAATACTGTAAGTAGAATATTGAATGTTGCAGAAAACACTTCTTGTGAAGTCGTGAATTTTCTCATGGAGGTAGAATTACCTACTGGTAATGTAAAAGAAAGCTATTTATATTATTATGATTTTAAAAAGATATATTCTGGAGAAGAGTTATTGTTGCAAAATAATGTAAACATTGGCTCTGCCTGTTCTTCTCTCTATAAAAAAGATTTCATTTTACAAAATGGTATTTTTTTCCCAACTGACATGAAACATGAAGATGTCTTTTTCTCTTATCAAGTTTATACTTTTGCTTCAAAAGTCTCTTTTTCTAATATACATGCATATTATTATTGTTGGAATACAGCTTCTACTGATCGAAGTGTAGATCCCCAAAAACTAAGGATATTACAGATGAGTGAAATTAGCCAGGCTTATTATCTTAATAAGTTAAGTTCGGATCAACGAGTAAAAAAAGAGATTAGTAATTACTTAAAGAAAGCCAGTAACTCTACGTTGATCTCTTTATTGTTGGCTATTTTCAAAAAAGATTCGGTGTTGTCCAAGAAAGATTTTAAAAAAGAATGTATACGTAGGGGCTTGTATCCTCTAAAAGGAAGAACACTTTCATGGAAGACAACAAGTATTTTATTCATTTTTAAAATAATATTAGCGTTTTCATGAAAAAAATTTATATAAAAGATAGGAAGAGGAAGAAGTATGAGTTCCAATTTTTTATGCATGATTTCGTTGACGCATGCAGTGAAGTAGGCTTTGAAAAAAAAACAGATTTATTTCCATCATATTCTTGGCATATAAGAGCTGTCTTGAAAATAATATTATTTTTCTTATATCGTTTAGTACATTGCAGTTTACCTCATGCCTTTAAAAGAAAAGAAGCCTTAATCGTTACGGCAAATGGCGTTACGCTGTTAGATAATGCCTTTCCCTACTATGGAAAATATGAAATTGTACCGATGTTATGGGACGTATGGCCTTCTACTTGGGAAAGAATGTATAGAAGTTTTTATGTGTTAGATGTGAAAACTATTTTTACGACAAGTCATCAAGTCGAAGATATGATTAATCGTAACACAGATATCCATGCACATTGGATACCTGAAGGTATAAACTCTAAAAAATATAAAAATGATCTCCAATTAAAAGAACGAAAGTATGATATATTTGAGATGGGGAGGCGGTTTGAAAAATATCATAGAATTATAGAATTAGTAGACCAAGAGAATGAAATAATGGTTGCTAAGCCCAGTAATTTAAATAAAAATGGGACACTAAATGATAAAAAAATTGTTTATACCAATGATGAGTTATATGACATAATGTCTAAGAGTAAAATAATGGTCTGCTTTCCGCAATGTGACACCAATCCAGGTAGGGCGGGTAATATTGAGACTCTTACCATTAGATATTGGGAGGCTATGTTATCAGGTTGTGTAATAATAGGTCGCGCCCCGAATGAATTGATAAATCTTATAGGTTATAATCCTGTTATTGAAGTTGATTGGGAACGTGCACAAGAACAATTAGAAGAAATCCTGTTTTGTATAGAGAACTTTCAGTCGTTAGTTGACAAAAACTATAAGGTTGCGCAAAAATATGCGCCATGGGAAAGTAGAATGCCTTTTTTTATACAAAAATTAAGAAAAGAAGGATATGAAATGTTGTAAAATATACCTGTATGTGTATTTAGTTGTAAACAAAAAAAATGAAAAAGAGACTTTCGAATATTGAATTGTTGAGAATCCTTTCAATGATTTTTGTGATGTTGATACATGTTACTTATGCATTATCTGGAAAGTATTATTCTCAGTCTGATTCATTGATGTCTGTAATAGTTCAATGGATAACCATGATATGTGTTGATTTATTTGTATTGATTTCAGGATGGTTTGGGATACATTTCACAATAAAAGGAATTGTTAAGCTACTATATCAAACGATTTTTCTAGCATTATTCGCATTTGTTATTTGTATTTTATCTGGACACGCTCATTTTACTATGGGTGGTTTATGGCATTGTACTTTTGGTATATTTAGTACTTATTGGTTTGTATGGGCTTATATACTGTTAGTTATTCTTTCGCCAGTGTTAAATTCTTATGTAGAAATAGCAACACGCTCTCAATTTAAATTTCTATTATTATCGTTCTATGTGTTTGCGTTGTATGCTTATTTTACATTAAAAGTTGACCCAATATTTTCTAAGGGATTTCATACTATGTCGTTCATAGGAATATACCTTTTAGGAAGATATATGAGACTCTATAAACCCAAATGGACACAATTTAGCAAAAAAATAGATTTTGTAATTTACATCTGTTCTGTTATAGTAGCTGTTGTCTCTGTTCTTTTCCTACAAAAGTATCATCAAGAAACTTTGATAGTAGAAAAGTTTGGCAATTATATTGCACCTACTACTATGATTGGAGCTGTTTTCTTCTTTCTCATTTTTACAAAGTTTTCTTTCCATAATAAGTTTATTAATTGGTGTGCTATTTCTTGCTTTGCCGCTTTTATTATACACATGCAATTTGATATGCACAAATTATATAATGAAGTATTCCAAATAATTCATTCGGAATATCCCTTACCTTTCTTTTGGCTTGTTTCGATAACTCTTGTATTCGGAATGTTTATATTGTGTGTCTTAATAGATAAGATTAGACTATATACCTGGAATAAGTTATTTGAAAAAATGTAATCTCTAAAAGTATCATCATGAGGTATAAAGAGTGTTTGGATTATATAAGAAGTGACTATTATAGAGTGCGTGGAAACAGAAATGTAAATATTCTTAGAATGTTATTTACAACGATTATGGAAGAAGGGTTTAGATACCTCTTTTGGTTTAGGCTTTCTAATTGTGATAATATTCTACTAAGTGGAGTTAGTCGTATATTCTATAGGATAATTGGTTCGAATCTTCGTATTTCTATTCAAAGGAGTACAAAGATTGGATATGGATTAAATATAGCTCATGGAGGTCCTGTTGTTATCAATGCATCGGCTATAATTGGAGATAATGTAGATATCTATCAGTATACAACTATTGGGAGTTCTCTTTTTCATGCAGCTCAAATTGGTAATAATGTTTATATCGGTCCATCTGTTTGTATAGTCGAGGATGTGAAAATAGGAGATGGAGTAACAATTGGTGCAGGATCTGTCATTGTAAAAGACGTTGAAGCTGGAACAACTGTTGCAGGGAATCCAGCAAAAGTCATCTCACATAAGGAACCGGGACGCCTCGTTTGGAGAAGATGGAATCGTGAATGGAATAAATATAATAAAAAATGAATCCACAAATATCTGTTATTGTTCCTGTATATAATGGAGAACGTTATCTCCATGAATGCATAGATAGTATTCTTAATCAAAGTTTTACAGACTTTGAGTTAATATTAGTTGATGATGGCAGTAAAGATGGCTCTGCTCATATATGCGATGATTATGCAAAGAAAGACCAAAGGGTACGAGTTATACATAAACAAAATGAAGGTATAAACGCTACTCGAAGACGTGGAGTTCGTGAAGCTAATGGCACGTGGATTAATTTCTGTGATAATGATGATTCTTTACCACAGGATGCCTTAGAAAATTTATATTGTCTTACAGAGGACACAGATATTGTAATTGGTTTTCCAGATACTCCTAATTATCGTAGAGAATTGTCACTTGATGATTGTCGTCGTAATATGATTACAGCAAAGCTCCTCCCTCCGACACCTTGGGCGAAACTATATCGTCGGTCATTATTGACAGATGATATTTTTGATTTCCCTCGGGAAATAGACGGAGAAGAAGATATGATAATGAATATTCGTTTAATGTTCAAGATTAAACGTGCACCACATATATGTTTTAAGAAGGTGTATAATTTCCGACGTAATACAGCTAGTGTATCTCACACGAAGCGTGCTTCATTAGAGCATGAAGAAACTTTTGACAAGGTAAGGGAACAATCTATCCCCTCTGCTGTTATAAACAATTTTATGTCTGAAATTTTGTCCAGCAGATTAAATGGTATTGTAAGCATTGCTTATAACAATCCTGAAACCATAGTAGGTTGGAATCATCCCTACCTTATACGGCTTGTTAATGATATAAAGAAGTATAAATATCAGCTTAACCTCCAACAATGGCTTCTGACGCATACTCATGTAAATTCTTTGCTAAGGTTTTTTGCTTTCTTAATAATGTTAAAGAGCTTTCTTCGTTATCGTCTCGGCCTTAATAATTAATGCGGCTTTTTTGAATGCATTTATTTACAGAATATATATTAATGAAGAATAATTTTCAATCTAGTTAATCTTTATAATAGGATTTTTGAGTTCTGATTAAATATGGAAAAGTTGTCAATTTTGATACCTGCTTATAATGTAGAGCAATGGTTGTCTCGGTGTCTAAATTCCATTTTAGTACAAGATACTGAAGATGTAGAAATAATTATCGTTGATGATGGTTCTACTGATAATACTCTTCAATATGCTAAAAGATTCTCTGCAAAATGGAATAACATAAAAGTGTTCTCTAAAAAAAATGAAGGCGTTGGGGCTGCACGTAATTTCTTATTAGATAAAGCTCAAGGAGAATATATATGGTTTGTTGATTCAGACGACTATATAATTGATGGGTGTCTTACTTCTATATTAGCAGAGCTTTCTGGTGAACTAGATTTACTTAGTGTGTCGTACAATGATGTTCAACTGAGATCATTTGAGGGAACAGGAATCGATTATATTAAAGAGCATTTGATTAATGGGTATTTGTGGTCAAAAATAATTAAAAGAAAAATTATAGAAGAAGCGAGTATACGCTTTGAGTCTAAGAGGTGTTCTCAGGAAGATTGGTTTTTCTTAATGCATGTATATCCTTTGTTGGCTTATGTTAAACAAATCCCTTTGAAGGTTTATGTTTATTGTGATGACAATAAGCAATCTGTTATGCGAGGGATAGGTGTTGAACATAAAAAAAAGTTAGTTGCAGATTCTTTGGAAACAATTTGTAATTTCAAGCTTTTTATTAATGAAATACGAAACGAACCGTATGTTGAGGTATATGAGGCATGGATGAATACCTCTGTAGCTGGTTTCTTATATAGTCTTTTTCCTTTAGATTATTCTATGCGTGAAATAAAGAGAGACATCGGGATTTTTAGAGGGAAAGGTATTTATCCTGCAGGAAAAACAGGACGTAAGAAATTAGATCTTTTTTTAAGAGTTGTAAATCATGAATATATATATATATTGCTTATACGTTTATATCGCCTATTACGACCTTAGGGAAAGTTAGATTTATATTTGGTGATGGTTTATATCTTAAAATTTAAATATTACCATTATACTCCTCAAAATATGGCTTTTTCCTCTTAATAAATTTATTCATATAAAATCAATAGTAAATGTTATTATATTTTTTAATTCTTTCGTTAGCATTATTTGTAACTTATTATACGGAGAAACATACTCATAATTCTAAATGGGTGTTATTTTTTACTTTCCTTGGACTTGCTTTATTTGTTGGTCTATCAGACATGTTAGGAGGGTATGATAGGTATATATATGGTGAGTTATTTGATGATTTAGCAGATGTCATGAAAGGAGGAGGTAAATACCAAGATACTATAATCTCTAAAATGTATTCATTAGAATATGGATACACTGGGAGTAACATGTTAATTTCGTATATTACAGGTAATCGATATTTTTTTATTCTAATTTATACATTAGTTATTTATATATTATTTTATTTTTCCATAAGAGATTATTGTCGCAATTATTTGTTAGCATTGATGCTCTTTATGGGACTAACGTTCTTCTTTACTTTCACTTATCTAAGACAAATGATGGGTGTTGGAATAGCCTGGTTAAGTTTTCGTTATGTATATAAAAGAAGTCTATATAAATTTATTGTATGCGTTCTTTTGGCTGCATCCTTTCATAATTCGGCAATAATTTTATTACCATTGTATTTTATGCCTATAAGAAAATACAATAAAAAGAATATAATTATTTTCATGTTTATATGTTTGATAATAGGTCTGACAGGTGGACCATCTGCCTTGTTTAGAG
>QWCT01001843.1_pt1 | contig 10080 bp, 7 predicted proteins | sample 1972681 | NCBI WGS metagenome assembly QWCT01 (sample SAMN09866701, study PRJNA288562) | Human oral metagenome isolate pre3_saliva, whole genome shotgun sequencing... | isolation source: mouth | host: Homo sapiens | place: USA: California | reverse complement strand
CCTCGATCGAAAGGCTCAGGCTGTGGACGGCTTCTGCGTCCCCATACGATTTGCTCACATCGAGAAACGTGACGACCGCGCTCATCGGAGCACCCCCTTTTCTTCCAAGAAGCGGCGTGCAACCGCGCACGGCTCCTCGCCGCCCGACTCGACCGCGTCGTTCATCTCTGCCATCTCCGCTTCCGAAATCAGTCCGTCGAAGTGCGCGAGCAGGCCGCGAAGCTCGGGATGTGCGGAGAGCGCCGCTTCGCGCACGACCATGCCGCATTCATACGAAGTAAAAAATTTCTTGTCGTCTTCGAGCACGCTGCCATTGACCTTCGAAAGCCGCCCGTCCGTCGTGAAGACGATCATCGAGTCGAGCTTTCCTTCATCGAGCGCCTGATACTTGAGACCGATGTCGATGTCGACGGTCGAACCAAAGTTCATGCCGTAGGCGCGGCACATCGCCGGAAAGCCGTCCTCGCGCTCGAAAAAGTCGTACTCAGCGCCAAAGTTCATCTTGTCCGCGACGCGAGCGAGGTCGGAATACGTCCTGAGCTGATACCGTTCAGCGAGGTCGCGCCGCACGGCGATGCCGAAGGTATCGTTGAATCCCGTCATGCCGAGCCACTCCATATGATACCGATTGCGATACTCTTCCTGCAATTCGGCGAAGCGCGATTCGTCGTAAGCGTCCGTGCGTTTCAAGACCTGCAGCCAGCCCGTTCCCGTATACTCGGGATAGAGATCGAAGTCGCCGTGCTCCATCGCCGGCATGATGTTCGACGTGCCGCCGCCGACGCCCGGCGTCAAGGCGACCTTCAAGCTGCTGTCCTGCTCGATGACGAGTTTGAGCATTTCGCCCAGGATCAGCTGCTCCGTCATCGGCTTCGTCGCGATGCGGATGACGGCGGCCTTCGTGCTCTCGAAGAACGCATAAGCGCCGCCCGCCGCGACGAGGACGAGCGCGACCGCCGCCCACCGCCGCCACGGACGACCTTTCGCGCTGCTCCTGCGGCAGAGCGCACACTTCTCCAAGCGCGAGAGCACGCTGTCGGCGAAGAGCGCCAAGAAGGCGATGAGGAGCGGATCGACATTCTTCAAGCCCGTCTGCGTATTCTTCACCATCGGCAAGAGTGCGTAGAGCGTCAAGGCGATGATCGCCGTCGTGTTGCCGATGCCCGAAAAAGGCAGAAGAAAGCCGAACATCGCGATCGACGGGATCGTGTAGAGAAAATTGACGACAAGAAGCGTCGGCTGCGCCATGCGGTCAACCTCGGCGATCAAAATGCCCATCGCGCCGCCAATCACGATGGCGAGGACGATCGCCACCAGAGATATGGCGATGTGCTCCAGCGTAAGCTGCAGAAAAAAATCGCCGCGCTCCTGGAAAAGTCGTATCATCTCTGCAAACATGGGGATTCCTCCTCAGTCACTGCGCCTCGTCGCCCAGCCTTTCGATCGCTTCCACAGGACAGCTTTCAAAACAAAGTCCGCAGTGCAGGCAGTGCGCGGCCGCAATCTTGTACGGCTCGCCTTCCGCGATGCACCGCTGCGGACAGACCGCCGCGCAGGTGCCGCAGCCAATGCAGTCCTCGGTGATGCGAAAGCCCTTTTCCTCGCGCTCTGCACGGCCGAAGGAACTGCTCTCACGACAGATTGGACTCTTGCCGAGGTCGAAAAATTCGAGTCTGCCTTCCGCGATGACGAAGGCTTCGAGGATGTAGCGCGCCTCGCCTGGATAGACGCCCTCCATCGAGGGATTCTCATGAAAGATCCGGTCGATCATCGCCTTCTGCTCGCTGTCCGCAAGCCGTTCGGCGCGTCCCATAAGACGCACCGTCTGCCACTCCTTGTTGAGTCCCGTAACGGCGACGGCGGGATCCGTCATAAGTTCGGCATAGAAATCCTTGCCGCGCGCCGTGCAAAAGTAAAGCCGCCCCTCTTCCACCAGCATCACGTCGATGATGCGCACGACGGGCGCTCCCGTGCGGTCGACCGTGGCGAAAGCACAGTCGCGGATATCGCGCAGGATCTCCAGATACTCTTGAACGCTCATCACGCTATCGCTTCCTTTCGGTGATTTATATATTCATTGTAGCATAAAACTGGATGAGATTCTCGATGGTTTCATTCAACAATCTTTATTCAACTTTAAGGAATCACTGATAAATTCAGCCACCCATCTTCACACATCTGCGCTGTCCTCTCATCGTCGACAAATCCTCGACGTAGCACCGCTACGCCTGCGGTTTGTCTCCTTGATAGATACAGCGCATCTGTGCAAATCTGGGCGACCTCATTTTATCAGCGCTTCCTTAAAATTTGAGTCCACAATCATCATGTGTTATACTTATACATGGTGCTACTTAAACGGTAGGCGGTCGATTCTTAGCCCCTGGCGGTCAACGTCAGCCGCGCATCTGCGCTCTTCGAGCTTGATTTGCGGGACGTTTTCGCATACGACCTATTATCCAATCAGCTGCGCCCTTTAGGCTTGCTTCTTGGATAGGTCAGCAGGGGCGTTGCCCATGACGATTAACGATTTAATCGCGTTGCTCTTGGTAACGCTTTTTATCCTCGTCGTTCTGAAGGCATAAGAAACCCCGCCTCCGGCAACCAATCGTAGGCGGGGTTTCTTAAACCAAACTTATCATTGGGGCTGACCGTTTACCGGTAGCACCTTTTCTATGCTCATTATACGACACAATGCGTCATTCGTCAAATAACATCCATGCGCCTTGCTTACCCCTCGCTGCCCCACAGCACCTTGTTGACGCTGCCGCGCTCGATGAGCTGGGCGGGGAAGTCGCTGACGGACTCGACGATTTCTGCGGAAAGCATCCGAAGAAGCATCCTCGCCGCGCGGCGACCCAGCTCTTCATAGTCGAAAGCGACGGTCGTCAGCGGCGGGTACGTCACAGCTCCCATATCGTAGCCGCCGAAGCCCGCGACAGAGACCTCGCCGGGCACGGCGATGCCGTTTTCATGCAGCGCGCGCATGACGCCGAAGGCGATTCCGTCCGTCGCGCAGACGACGGCGCTCGGCCGACGTGCAAGGATCTCGCCGCTCTTGTGATACGATGCCTCGATGCCGAACTCCGTCTCCACGAAACTGACGCTCGCGCCGCGGTTGCCGCGCGTGAAGATTTCGCTGAAGCCGTCCTTGCGCTCCACGCCGACGGCGCGATCCTTCTCCGTGACGCCCACGAAGACGACGCGCTCATGCCCCATGCGGCGGATGTAGTCACCGAGCAGCCGCCCTGCGCCGAAATCGTCGACCTTGATGTACTTGACATTTTCATCCTGCTGTCCGACGAAGAGCACGGGGACATCGCGCTCCTTGAGCGTCTCGACAAGCGCGTGGTGCGCGGTCGTGATGCCGAGGGAGTGGACGACGATGCCGTCGACGCCGAGCTGCGCGAGGTGCTCGATGCTCTTCAGCTCGCGCTCCATGTCGAGGAAAGAGGACTGGAAGAGGATCTGGCAGCCAACCTCGTCGAATGCCTTCGAAAGTCCCGTGAGCATCCTGCCGCCCATCGGCGAGTCGACGCGCGGCGTGACGACGCCGATCATGCCGCTCCGCTTCGCCTTCAGACGGCGGGCGAAGGCGTTCGAGGAAAATCCCGTCGCCGCGATCGCCTGCTGGATGCGCTCCGCCTTCTCCTCGCTCACATACCCATGGTTCAGATAGCGTGAAACCGTGCTTTTCGACACCTCGGCGATCGTCGCGATGTCTTGAATCGTCACTCTGCGTTCCATATAAATCCTCCCAACTCCCACATTTTCCCTTCGATCTTTCCCAACTTCCCGTCAGCAGAAATCCGAAGCTCCGGGCAGACGTCCTCCGTCGGAAACACGAAGAACGATGCGACCTCCGCTCCCTCCTGGAAAAAGACCTCGATGGCTGTCTTGTCCTGATAAATCTGCAGCTTGAGCGAATCCGCCGCCTCCAATCGGAAGCGGCGCACGCCGCGCCCGCCGAGCTTCATCCCTTCGCGATCGAGCGTCATGACAGCGGTGCGTCGCACGTAGGAAAGGCGCATCCTTTCGCCCGTCTCCTTGTAGTCGAGGTCGATGCACACCTCCTGCGCCTCGCCGAAGGCGATTTCCAGCTCCACCTCCGACTTGGGCGCGAGCGCCTGCCCGAACGATTCCGTCCCGGCGCCTTCGAACACCTGCGCCGCCCCTTTTCGAAGGGCTTTCATCTCTTCGGGCGGCGCAGAGAAGATCTTGCCGTCCCGCAGGTGCAGCTCGCGCGGCATCGTCAGCGAGAAAAGCCAGCCTTCCGCCGCCGTCGGGTACTCCTCTTCACGCTCAGGCATACCCATCCAGCCGAAGAGCAGCACGCGCCCCTCGTGCGAGAACACCTGCGGCGCATAAAAGTCAAAGCCTTGGTCAAGCTCATGAAAATCGCCGTGCTGGAACTTCAGCGAAGCAAGGTCGAGCTTTCCTGCGACATAGCCCGACTGGTAGAGGTTCTGCCAGCGGTATTCCTCAGCTGGAAGCCCCTGCGGCGAGAAAAAGAGCACGTCGCCTTCCGGCAGCGGCAGGAGCGTCGGGCACTCCCACATGTAGCCGAAATCCGAAAGCTCCGTCTCGATCTCGCCCGCCAGATTCCAGCCGTCCGCCTCCTTCTCGTAGAGCACGGCGCGTCCCTTTTCCGCTTCCGTCTGTGCGCCGAGCACGAGGAACTCCCGCCCATCCTTGCAGAAGCGGCTGGGATCGCGAAAATGCGCCGTATACCCCGGCGGCTCGTGCTCGATGATGATCTCATCCTTCCGGGCACCCGCCTTTTCGCCCTGCCACGAGGCGAGTCTCTGCGCCGGCGTGCGCACGTCATCCTCCTTGCGGTTGCAGGTGTAGACAAGGCGGAGGACGCCGTCCTCGACGAAGCCCGCGCCCGAATAGCAGCCGTCCTTGTCGTGCACATCGCTCGGCCACAGTGCGAGCACAGGCAGACGGTAATGCACGAAATCCGCCGTCTCTACATGGCCCCAGCACTTATGTTTGTGCTCGACGCCCAAGGGATTCCACTGGAAGAAGATGTGGTACTTTCCCGCGTGCCAGGAAATCCCGTTGGGATCGTTGACGAGGCCGAACGGCATTTCCAGATGGAAGTCGTTGTGCCAGCGGTGCGCGAGCGGGAATCCTTCGCGCACCTTGGCATCGATCGTCTCTTTGTCGAACGCTTTATCGAACGCTTCATCAAACGCTTCTTTCGCCATGATCTCACTCCTTCGGATCGAAGAGCGTGTACGTCAGGCCGAAGGCGATACCGAAGCCGATGACGTTGACGATCAGGTACTCAAGAAGATGATCCATGTAGAGGAGCGTACCCGGCAGAACCGTCACGCCCATGCCCGTGCCTGCGAGGTGCATGACGCCGGATGCAGCGCCCGCGCAGGCGCCGCCCACGAGCGCATAGATGAACGGCTTCATGAAGCGCAGGTTGATGCCGAAGATCGCCGGCTCCGTGATGCCCAAGAACGCGGGGATCGCCGAAGAGATGTAGAGAGCGCGCTTCTTCTTGTTCTTCGTGCGCATCGCCACGGCGACGGCGGCGCCGCCCTGCGCGATGATCGCGCCCGTGATGATCGCGTTGAAGGCGTCGCGCCCGGTCGAAGCGAGAAGCTGGATTTCCAGCGCGTTGAACACATGGTGGATGCCGCTGACGACGATGACCTGATGCAGACCGCCGACGATGAAGCCGCCGATGCCGAAAGGCAGCTCAAGGAACGCACGCACCGCGCCGAACACGGCAAGCTCCAGTGTGTGCATGATGGGGCCGACGATGAGAAGGCCGACGATCATGCACGAAAAGAGCGTGAGGAACGGCGTGAAGATGAGGTCGACGACGTCGGGGATGAACTTCTTGAGTCCCGCCTCGACCTTCGCGGCGAGAATGCCGAGGACGAGCGCCGGCAGAACCGAGCCTTGATAGCCGACGACGGGAATCGAAAGTCCCAGGAAGTCCATGTAGATGGGCTGCGCATCGCCGCTCGCGATCGCGTAGGCGTTCGGCAGCTGCGGCGCGACGAGCATCAGTCCGAGGACGATGCCGATGACAGGCGTGCCTCCGAACTTCTTCATCGTCGACCAGCAGACGAGCGCCGGCAGGAAGGCGAACGCGGTGTCCGTCAGGATCTGGCTCATGCGCACGAGGTTGTCGCTCATCTCGACGCCGAGGTTCTGCATCATGCCGCGCAGACCCATGAAGAGACCCGTCGCGACGAGCACGGGGATGATCGGCACGAAGACGTCGCCGAACGTGCGCGAAATCTTCTGCGCCGTCGTCATCTGCTCGTAGGCGGCCTCCTTGTTGGAGCCGCCCGCAAGCGCCGGATTCATGCCGACGAGCACATCGTAGACCTTGTTGACGAAGCCCGTGCCAAGGATGATCTGGTACTGCGCCGCCGCGAAGAACTGTCCCTTGACGCCGTCGATGTTCTCGATCGCCTTGTCCTCGATCTTGTCCTTGTCGTTCAGGATGAGGCGCAGCCTCGTCGCGCAATGCTCCGCCGTGCGGATGTTCGCCATGCCGCCGATGTGGTCGAGAATCTCGCGCGCCACGCGCTCCTCCGCCGGCATCGAGGCGTAGGCGGGATTTGGCCCTGCAGGCTCAGCCGAAGCCTTCGCCTGCCCCTCTTCCGCCTCTTCGCCTCCCGAAGAGATCGTCTGAGCGCCCAGCGAAAGCGTGATCTTGCCGTAATCCGCCGCATTCGTCACGACGACGGGCGTCGTCGTATCGTAGCCCGCCGCGCGGATCGCCGCCTCGTCGAACTCGATGAGAACATCGCCCTTCCTGATCTTCGCCCCCTGCTCCACATGCGCCGTGAAATACTTGCCCTCCAAGTTCACCGTGTCGAGGCCGACGTGGACGAGCAGATCGACGCCGTCCACCGAATGAAGCCCGATCGCGTGCTTCGTTGGAAAAAGCACCGTGACTTCGCCGTCAAACGGGGCGACGACCTTCCCCTGCGGGCTCTTCACCGCCGCGCCGCGCCCCATGAGCTCCCCGGCAAACGCCGGATCGTTGACCTCCTTCAGCGCGAGGAGCTCTCCCTCCAAGGGGCTTTCCAACCATAACTCCGCCATACTCCATTCCCCTTTCATGAAATCGGTTTCATAACTCCATTCTTATCTTACTCTTCATAAAAATTGTTGTCAATAGATTTAAACGGAAACGCAGGATTCCTTGGTCATCCTGCAAAAAAGCGCCATCCACTGCAAAATGTATGCAGTAAATGACGCTCGATCGTCGATGGGGCTATTCTCTTTGCCTTATTGCATACCGTTGTCGGAAAAGATGGCGGCTAGCTCGGGATTCTCCTTTAGATATTGCTCCGAGATGCGATCCCAATCGAAGCCCGTGACGCTCGGAATCAGTCGTTTTTTCTCTTCCGCTTGCTCTCGTTCTGAGAGTTTGCCGTCCTCTCCCTCGCCCTTGTCGTCTGCGATACGACGCTGGATGCGCAAGCTCTCCCTGTACGCCTTCATGCCGTCCTCAAGACCGCTCTTCTTCTCGGCGATGAGCTGCGAAAGGTCTGTAGGATTCTCCGCTTTTTCTCCCTTTTTCTCCTTCACGTCTGGCTCCAGCATGGCAGCGATCAGCTCTTCCATATTTTTCGCCTTGCGGCTCATCTCTTGGAAGAATCCGTATGCCGCTGTCTTTTCATTGAAGCATCTGCCCGCCTTTTTTGGCACGGTGCTCAGCGTATCTGGTTTTATGCCAAGATACGCACTGTATTCTTTGGTAAGCCCAGCGCTTTCTTCATGTGTAAGAAAATCATTATCCTTGCCGCGCATTGTGTTTCCTATAAAGGAACGAAGTTTGTTCACCAAGGGATTCTCACATTTGGGATCAAGCGCTCCCAAACGATCAAGAATACTGTTCAAATACGGATCGCCCAGCAAGGTATGCCCCAAAGCCTTTTGATGATGCCCATAGGCATTGAGCTGGCGGATAATCTGCACCCGAATCATGCCACCTATCGAACGAGGATCTTCCGTACCGATCTGCAAAACATTTCGAATTCCCTCTTCTAAATCGCGCATCGTTCTGGGCAAGGAAGCGCGTTCATAATCCGAATAAAAATCATGATACCTAAAGTCATCGAGCGGCTCAACCGAAGCCATTTCCCACAGTTCCACCTTCTGCTCGGGCGCTTGATTTGCCGCTGCAAGCTTTCGCCCCTCATCGCTGATGGAAATCTCATGCGCGGGCGGCAGCAAGGATGCCGATTCCTTTTTTAGCGAATCTTTCCCCTCCAAGGATGCCGTCACGGATTTCCCGTCCCCCGTCCGGCTCATAGCCTGTGCATTCTGTGCCGCTATATTCTTCCCCACGATCGCACTATTGTCGTTCGCATGAATTCTCATCTTCATTCGCCTCCCTGCACGTTGATTTCCCTCGTTATATTGATCGTTTTATATAGCAACGATAGACTTCATCTGTACTGCTTATATTTCTGCTCCAATTCCTGTTGCTTCTTGATCGTGGCAATCTGCGTCTCCAAGACGGCAATCTGGCTCTTGTACTCCGCCTCGGTCTTCGTATCTGCTCCGCTGATCGTCATTCCATTCTTGGCTGCAGCAAGTTTGCGGCGCAGTCCTTGGATGCGTTCACGAAGGATATCGATCTGCGCATCAAAATAACTTCTGCCGCTCCGTTCATTGGCTCCTGTCAGATACGGGACTTCCGCATCACTCTTATCGAACAGCTCGTCAGCAAATTCGCGCAATCTGCTATCCTCTATCCAATGGAGACTATTCTCCCAGAAGAAGTCCTTCACTGAACGATGATTCTCATACGTATCGGTCAAACCACGATCATATCGGAATTCATTCCAAAAATCGAGCGCCGTCTTTCCCTCTTCCAACGAGTCATAGCCCTCTTTGCTCGCGCTTACACTCGGCGGTTGACCCACTATGTTGTAAAGCCATCTTCTATGCCCTACAGAATCAATCAGCCCTCCTTCTGTGCCGCGCATCATCACCTGCCAATCGACTTCCAACTGCTTATCTCCTGTTTGCAAGACAGCTTCATGAAGCTCATCAAACGTTGCATACTTCCCACGGACGGCATCTTCCCAGATATCGATATGCTCCTGATGCTTCGCCATAAACTGAAACGTGGTATTTCCCATTTTACAAAGCTTATCGCCAAAATAGCGATAAATTGCCAGCCTACCATTGCCACCACGTGTTGTAACCGTGACGCCCGTATCCCGGCGCATCTTGTCGGCAAATTCAAACATATCCTCATCGTAAACATCGAACTTCCGATAGGCTTTCTCCCAACGATATGCCTCTGCCGCCGCCATCAACTCGTCAACATCCTTCTGACTCTTCGTGCCCCCCTGCCCCATCATCTTGTTGTAGGCGCTCGAAAGCTGGAAACCATCCCAAAAGTCACGTGAATAGGAGAGATTTTTTGCATACTCGTCATGCCCAGCGTAGTGGGCAAACGACCGATGACAAATATACGATTCATCGAGAATATAGTCATCCGCCAAAGCAGTACGGTAATACGTCTGTTGCGCCTGCCCATAGACACGATTGGCAACAGCAAGGGCATCATCGAATGTATCGTAAAGTTTGTCCCATCCAAGCTCTACGCTGCAGGCAGGCGTTTTCTGATGTGTTGAACGCACACTGGCGCGCAGTCGCGGATCGTCCGCGACCCAGTATGAGGTTTTCCCCGTCTGCATATTACAAGACCAGCGAACCCGTGTATATGCCTGTTTCCATGCTCCTACGTCAAAGCAACTCATATTAGCTCCCTCCCTAGTAATCGAAATTTCCAATTAAATCTTTTCGTTCCTATATCGAATCATCTTGTTTTTTCTTAAATATACTTATTGTCCTAAAAAACAAAATTTGCCTGCATGTCATGCAATGAACGCACACGACATGCAGGCAATTGTGAGAGTCGTTTAGAGTCGCACTACTCCTTCAGTGTCTTAAATCACGCTGGAATTGTAATAAACGCCGAGACGAAGTGCTCCCTTCCACTTGATGTTGTGTCGCTCGAAGCAGAAGCAATTCTCGTCTTCGCAAAGGAACTGATTGATCTGAGCCTGAAGCTGTTCCTCC
>QWCT01001839.1_pt1 | contig 10092 bp, 12 predicted proteins | sample 1972681 | NCBI WGS metagenome assembly QWCT01 (sample SAMN09866701, study PRJNA288562) | Human oral metagenome isolate pre3_saliva, whole genome shotgun sequencing... | isolation source: mouth | host: Homo sapiens | place: USA: California | reverse complement strand
ATGTGCCCTTGTCTTTGGTGCAAAGGTAAGATTTTTCTTTCGGTCGTGCAAGATATAACGAAAGAAAGTTTGCGCTTTTTGGGGAAAAGGGTGTGTTTTTCTTCGCTCGAGGCCTAATAGGCTTTGTTGCTTCTCTGCGTTTGGTCACAGGGGGGAGAGGAAACCTGCTTTTGTCGCTTGTGGGCTTTGTTTAGTTGGGCCATCACATGGCGTTTGGCACTTCGTTGTGCCGGTGTGAGATATTGATCGTCGAGAAATTCGAGGGTGGTAATGAGTTCTTCGCGTATTTCAGGCAGGAGATCGGTGAGTGCAGCAGCAATTTTCATGCAAAGTGCGGGAATACAGCTGCGGTCGGGGGCGGCGATACGTTGTAGACAGCTGTCGTAGAGTTGTAGATGCGAAGGAGTGAGTAGGGGGTGAGGTTGGTGCTCGAAGAGCCGAAGTAAAAAGGTGAATAGAAGTCGGCGCTGCGGAGCGGTGAGTGGAGAATGGGAGCGCTTGAGTAGTTGTTCGGTGAATGGGATGAAATCCGCGAGAGCTGATTTGGGCAAGTGGGTGCAAAGGAGAGCGGCATTCTCTGCAATCTTTGCGACAGGGGATTGCATCCACGAGAGTAGTTGGAGAGGGTAGTGGGGGGCGCCTGTTTGGAGAAGGGCGCCGATGATTTCTTTGCGCTCGACCGGGGAAAGGCGCCTATCGGGGAGGGTGGGGATCGTTGTCATTGTGGTGATGAGGGCGATAGCAGGTGATCGGCTTCAGAAATAGAGTTTCCAGGGAATGGCAATGAGACAGAGGGTGATGGCGAATGTGCGTGGGATGAGCATGAGCATTCGGGGATGATAGACCAAGGTGCGGGCATCGGAGAAATAATGGTGGTAGAGCCGTTGTGCGATGGCGCCGATAGCAAGGCCGAAGAGCGCACCAACTGCTAAATCGCCGATGTAGTGGGCGCCGAGGTACACTCGCGTCCAGCAACTGAGTACTGCCCACCCGAAAAGACTGAGTGTGATGGAACGCCGACGGAACACCGGAGAAAGGAAGGTGGCTACGACGAAAGTGTTGGCAGCGTGTGAAGAGAAAAAACCGTAAGGACCTCCACGATAGCCGTTTACAATGTCGACAGCATCTTGGAGATAGGGGTTGTGGGTGGGGCGCCAACGGGCTACGAGGGGCTTGAAGACGGTGGAGGCTAGCTGGTCGCAGAAGACAATGCAGAGGAGAGTGCCACCTATGAGGAACAACATGTGTGGAAAATCGTGCTCGCGAAAGACGACAAAGGCTACGACAAGTAAAAAGGGGATCCATACGAACATTTGCGTGGCATTCCAGGCCACACTGTCCAAGTAGAGAGAGGAACTCCCGTTGAAAAAGAGGGTGATGAATTGGTCCATGAGGCAAAAAAAACGGGATGCAGGACATCAAGTGGCGCTTGACGAATGATTGTCGGATGGACGTTTCACATTCGTTGGGCGTATTCCGTGTTCTGCATCCCGTCTTGTGGGATCGGTTGTGAAGTGCTTACTGCATAGATCCGCCCGCTATGTCGAGGAGTTCGGCAGTGATGGCTTGTTGACGGGTCTTGTTGTATTGGAGTGTGAGTTGGCTGAGCAGTTCGTCGGCGTTGTCGGTTGCAACTTGCATAGCGATGACGCGGGCAGCATGTTCTGAGGCTAAACTGTCCAGTATACTCGAGAACAGTTTGAGGTGAAGTGCTTGGGGAATGAGTTCTTTGAGGATGGCTTGGGGAGAGGGTTCCACCAAATAGTTGGCAACTGCCTCGTCTTCATTCTCCTTTTCCAGTTTGATGGGGAGATAGGTTTCGGAAAGTAGCACTTGTGAACCTGCACTTTTGAAGTGGTGGTACTGAATGTCTACTTGATCAATTTCGCCCTTCGTGAATTGCTCCATGATGTGGGCCGACAGTTCGCTGATGCTGGCGTATTGCGGATGATCGAGTAGGTGCGAATAGTCCTGTGCGCATTCGAAACCTTGTTTCTTGGCTGCTTCGGCTACTCTTCGCCCAATAGGGTAGATGTGTGTGACTTCTATTCCTTGGGCGGCGTAGTTTTCGAGCGTGTGTTTGAGCTGTTTGATGACATTTACGTTGAATCCTCCACAAAGACTGGAGTTGGAGGAGAGCACGATGATAGCAACGCGTTTCACTTCGCGTTGAACAGCATAGGGAGAGGAGAGTTCGCCTTCGAGCGAAGCTACAAACGACGACATGATGCCATGGAGCTTCTGTTCGTAGGGAAGCATTTGTTCGATGGCCTGTTGCGCGTGATGCAGTTTCGAACTGGCTACCATTTTCATGGCACTCGTGATCTTACGGGTGCTGTTGACTGAAGATATGCGGTTCTTTACTTCTTTGAGTGAGGCCATTTTGTCTGATTTTGTGTGCTTTGTCTACGGGGATTCCGACTTTGAGAATCGGAATCCCCGGACATTAAGCTACTTGCCGGGAAGAGCGAGTTATTTGTATTGCGCCGCAATGTCGGCAGCCACTTGTCTGATTTCGTTTTCGATGCCTTCGTCGATTTTGCCTTCGGCAAGGGGACGAAGCACGGTTTCGTTGTGAGTGGCACGGAGCACATTGAGGAATTGATCTTGGAAATCACGCACATTGTCGAGAGGTACGTCGGCAAGCAATCCTTTTGTTCCGCAATAAAGAATGGCCACTTGTTCAGCTACAGGCATCGGACTATATTGTGCTTGGATGAGTAGCTGGTTGTTTTTGCGGCCACGGTCGATGGTCATGGCGGTGACGGCATCCATATCGCTGGAGAACTTGGCGAAGGCTTCGAGTTCGCGATATTGGGCTTGGTCGATCTTCAAGGTACCGGCCACTTTTTTCATCGATTTGATTTGTGCGGAACCACCTACACGGGACACGGAGATACCTACATCGATAGCGGGACGGAAACCTTGGTTGAACAGGTCCGTGACAAGGTAGATTTGTCCGTCAGTGATGGAGATGACGTTCGTGGGGATGTAAGCTGATACGTCACCGGCTTGGGTTTCGATGATGGGGAGTGCCGTGAGTGAGCCTCCTCCTTTGACGAGTCCATGCAGGGATTCGGGGAGGTCGTTCATTTGTTCAGCTACTTCTTGCTGATTGTTGATCTTCGCGGCACGCTCAAGTAGGCGAGAGTGGAGATAGAACACGTCGCCGGGGTAGGCCTCGCGGCCGGAGGGACGACGGAGAATCAGGGAGATCTCGCGGTAGGCTACGGCCTGCTTAGAGAGGTCATCGTAGACGACGAGCGCGTGCTTGCCTCGGTCACGGAAGAATTCACCAATGGCTGCACCGGCCATGGGGGCGTAGTACTGCAAAGCGGCGCTGTCTGCTGCCGTAGCCGATACAATGACAGTATAGTCTAAGGCGCCTTTCTCCTTGAGTATGTTGACGATATTGGCAACGGTAGAGGCTTTCTGACCGATTGCAACGTAGATACAATATACGGGATCGCCCGATTCGAAGTTCTTGCGCTGGTTGATGATCGTATCAATCGCAATCGCTGTTTTACCGGTTTGGCGGTCACCAATGATCAATTCGCGTTGTCCGCGTCCGATGGGGATCATGGAGTCGACGCTCTTGAGACCGGTTGCCAATGACTCTGTGACCGGTTGGCGGTAAATCACACCGGGCGCTTTGCGGTCGAGGGGCATGAGATACTTCTCACCCTCGATGTCACCACCTCCGTCAAGAGGATTTCCCAGCGGGCTGATGACACGGCCGAGCATGTTCTCGTTGACCATGATGGAGGCGACACGACCGGTGCGTTTCACACTGTCGCCTTCTTTAATGCCTTCGGAAGAACCGAGAATCACGGCACCGACATTATCCTCTTCGAGGTTCATGGCTACAGCCATAACGCCGTTGTCGAATTCAATCAGCTCGTTTTCTGTCACTTTGCTTAGTCCGTAAATACGGGCTACGCCGTCGCCAACGGTAAGGACAGTGCCTACTTCCTCAAACTGAACTTCTGTGGAGATGTTCTGGAGTTGTTGTAGAAGCACGGCTGAAACTTCGCCGGGCTTGATATTGTTGGGCATAGAGATTCTATTTTGTGTGCTGTGAGATCCGTGTTGTGCTCTGCTGTGTGGCGCGAACGTGGCGGTCTTTTCGTATTATGGTTGTTGTGGGGGCTCGGCTCTGAATGGAAACACCGTAGAGCCTAAAGACTGTGGCAGGAATTAGTTCCAGTTTCTCCGCAATTGTCTGAGCTGTCCTTGCAGGCTGGCGTCGACTCTGTAGTCGTCGTACGTGAGTATGAAGCCGGCTTTCAGTTCCGGAGCTGTTTGTACGTGCAATTGTACCGTGTTGCCTGTGCGTTTTCGAATGAGCTTAAGCATCCGCTCGCGTATTTCGGGAGCGACGGCCTCTGCTGTGGTTAGATAAGCACGGGTCAAATGGTGTTGGTGCTCATACGCGTTCAGGAAAGAGGTGGCCATGAACGGAAACATTTCGGCACGCCCTTTACTAACGACGAGCTGAATGAAACGCTTCGTACTATTGCTCACTTCGGAATCGTCGTTTAGACGAGCGGCCTCGGTGATGATGGCGTTCTTTTGCGCATTGTCGAGAATTGGGTTGTTAGGGATGTTACGGAGGGCTTGTAATTCCCGAAAATTCCGATCAAGCTGTTGCATCTCTGCATAAACCAGCTCTGCTTCGCCGTTTTGTGTGGCGAAGTAGAGTAAGGCTTTTGCATATCGAGCGGCTACGATTCCGGTGTTCATTGTGCGAAGGAGGAAATTTTACTGTTTCTCGATGTCGTCGAGCAGTCCATTAATGTAGTTCGTGCGTTCTGTGTCGTTGCTGAGATGCTGTCGAATGATTTTCTCAGCGACTTCTACAGAAAGATCCGCAACTTGTGAGCGAATATCGCGCAAGGCGTTCGCCTTCTCAACTTGAATTTGAGCCTTGGCTTCGTCAAGGAGCTTGGCGCCTTCGGCTTCTGCCAACGTCTTCGCGTCCTTGACTATTGCGTCACGAGTTGCCGTTGCTTCTTTGAGGATCTCTGCTTGTTTCTCGCGAGCCTCACGAAGCACCTTGTCACTCTCGGCTTGTATTCCAGCTAACTTTTCGTTGGCGGCTCTTGCATTGCGGAGGCTCTCATCGATAAATTCTTTGCGTTGTTCGACCATACCGGTGATAACCGGGAAACCGAATTTTGCTAAGATGATGAGGACCACGATAAATGCGACGAGCATCCAAAAGAGCAGGCCGAAATCGGGAGTGAGAATGGAGGGCAAATTCAATGACTCCATACAGGATGTTTAGCGCTCAATATTATTTGATGAGGAAGGCGCAAGCTGCAACGGCAAAGAGGGCAACACCTTCGACGAGAGCGGCTACGATGATCATGTTGGTCATGATCTTACCGGCTGCTTCGGGCTGACGTGCGATGGCTTCCATGGCGGAACTACCGATTTTACCGATACCAAGACCGGCACCAATCGTTGCAAGACCGGCACCAAGTGCCATACCAAGTTGTGCAAAGCCTGTAGAGGCTGCTTCCAAAAGAGGGAACATCATAGTGTAAGTTTATTATATGAGTTGATTATGCTTGGGAATTCTGTTTCGAAATAGGGGCTATTCTTCGTGATGCTCGGGATGTGCTAAGCCGATGAATACGGAGGAGAGGAGTACGAATACGTAAGCTTGAAGAAATGCGACTAATAGCTCAAGACAATTGAGGAAGATCATAAGCACTGCACTGAACACAGTGAAGATAGATCCCATTGATGTACTGATTTGCCAGGTCATGAAGATCACGAAGGTGAAGGACAAAATAATCGCATGTCCGGCCATCATGTTTGCAAAGAGACGGATCATTAGTGCAAAAGGCTTCGTGAAGATGCCAAAGACTTCGATCAATGGCATAACAGGAGGGATCTTCAGCCACAGCGGTACGTTAGGCCATAGAATTTCTTTCCAGTATTCTTTGTTACCGAAGAGGTTTACTGCCAACATAGTTCCGACTGCGAGCAACAATGTTATGTTGATGTTGCCCGTGACATTGGCACCTCCGGGAAAAATTGGGATGAGTCCAAGTAGATTGTTCGTGAAGATGAAAAAGAACACCGTAAGCAAGTAGGGAGCATAGGGGCGATAGTGTTTCTCGCCGATCGAGGATTTAATGACATCGTCGTGAATTGTCATTACAAGCATCTCGATTGCACCAACAAAGCCTTTGGGGGCTTCTTGTTTCACTGAATCATGTTTCTTGTACCAACGTGCACAATAAAGAAATGTGCCGATCAGTATGAAAACCACCAACCAAATCTGCAGAACATTCTTGGTTATGGACAGATCCCATGGGCGTTCTACGGTGCCGTCGGCCAATTTCTCGTAGATCTTGTTATGGTGTTCTGACGAAAGGAAGAAACCCTGATAGTCTTTACCTTGATGCGCCGCTTCTTCGAGGCGTTCGCTGCTGAAAACGTGCCATCCGCTTTCTTTCCCTTTTACTATCACAGGAAGATGGACGCTTATGGGCTTTCCATTCCAAGTTGTGATGTGCCATTCGTAAGAGTCAGCCAAATGTTCCAGGACAAACTCCGAAACATTGATATCCTTTTTTCCCTCTGCAGCTTGTGCCCCAAAAGCTTCTGTGCAGAAGCCTGAAAGAAAGAGCGTGAGTAACAGGAGACTAAGTCGGATTATTTTTTTCATTGCTATTGTTTGTTGACTGATTCAAGTTACGGCGGTGCCAAGTTGAGAAGATCAGTGTGGCAAAGTAGTAAAGCAAAACCACAAAGAAGGCGGCAGTAAAGTTGACCTGCTCGTGTTGCTTGTAAATGAAGAGGACAATCAGCGTGAGGAAAAGGCGCAATAGAGAGAAACCCAAATTGACTCCGATAAAGATAGATGAGTCCTTGTGGCTCAACTTGGAAGTAACTCCCAACTCAATCAAGGTATAGCAGTAGAAGACTACAGAGACTATAATAACTTCTTGAGCAACCTCTACAGGGGCGATGCCGAAGCCTTGGGTCATGATAAGGAAAAGACAAACGCCCAGCAATAGGTAAAGCGTGGCAAGTCTCAGGACTAGACGAGCAAGTGTCAGCATATCAATTATGAGTCTCTACGCAAAGAGTCACATTGTTGTCGTTTACTTCGACAAATCCGCTGGAAACATTGAACTCTTTCGTTTCTGTGCCGGTACAAGTGACAACGCCTTGTGATAATGAGGAGATTATCGGTGCATGGTTGACTAGCACCTCAAACTCTCCCAAGGTACCGGGCATTGTAATGCGCTCGGCTTCGCCCTCAAAAAGGGTACATTCAGGAGAGACGATTTTGATGTGGAGACGATTCTTGTCCATAATCCTTATTGTGCATTCGCAGCCGAAAGTAACTTCTCGCCCTTGGCGATTGCGTCGTCGATTGTTCCGACGTTCAGGAAGGCCTGTTCAGGAAGATGGTCTACTTCACCGTCGATAATCATGTTGAATCCGCGGATCACTTCCTCGATGGGTACCATCACACCTTTTACGCCTGTAAATTTCTCTGCCACGGTAAACGGCTGAGACAAGAAGCGTTGTACACGGCGTGCGCGGTTTACCGTGAGGCGGTCCTCGTCTGAGAGCTCGTCCATACCTAAGATCGCGATGATATCCTGGAGCTCTTTATATTTCTGCAGGATTTGTTTTACGCGTTGTGCGCAGTTGTAGTGATCTTCTCCGATTACATTCGGGTCCAGAATGCGGGAAGTTGAGTCCAACGGATCTACTGCGGGATAAATACCTAGCTCAGTGATCTTACGCGAAAGCACCGTTGTGGCGTCGAGGTGTGTGAAGGTTGTAGCAGGTGCGGGGTCTGTCAAGTCATCAGCCGGGACGTATACAGCCTGGATAGACGTGATGGAACCATTCTTCGTAGAAGTAATACGTTCTTGCATCGCGCCCATTTCCGAAGCCAAGGTAGGTTGGTAACCTACAGCGGAAGGCATGCGACCAAGCAAGGCAGACACTTCAGAACCAGCTTGCGTGAAACGGAAGATATTGTCGATAAAGAACAGAATATCTGTAGCTTTTCCTGTTTTTGCTCCACTATCTCGGAAAGATTCTGCAACGGAAAGTCCAGAAAGTGCCACAGATGCACGTGCTCCGGGCGGTTCATTCATCTGACCATAGACCAAGGTTGCCTGGCTTTTGGTCACTTCGTTATAGTCTACTTTCGAAAGATCCCACTCACCGCGTTCCATTGCTTCGGTAAAGGCTTCGCCGTATTTCACGACGCCCGATTCAATCATTTCGCGCAGCAGGTCGTTACCTTCACGAGTACGCTCACCGACACCTGCGAATACCGAAAAACCATCGTGTCCCTTCGCAATATTATTGATGAGCTCCATGATAAGCACGGTCTTACCTACACCGGCGCCACCAAAGAGTCCGATCTTACCACCTTTCATATAAGGTTCCAAGAGGTCGATTACTTTGATACCGGTGTAGAGAACCTCACGAGAGGTTTTCAAATCTTCGAACTTGGGCGGTTCACGGTGGATAGGATAAGCATTACCTTCGCGAGAGACTGCATGAAGTCCATCGATGGTGTCTCCAATCACGTTCAGCATGCGACCTTTGATCTGGTCACCAATGGGCATTGAAATGGGGGCACCGGTTGATTTCACTTCCAAACCACGCGAAAGGCCGTCAGTGTTGTCCATAGCCACCGTGCGAACTACATCGTCGCCAATGTGTTGTTGCACTTCTATGACCAGTTGGCGCCCGTCGGGATGTTGCACTTCCAGTGCTTCATGGATGCGCGGGAGTACTTCATCGGCGGGGCGGCCGTTGAGTGGGAAATGAACGTCGACCACCGGTCCGATGATCTGAGAAATATAACCGATTTGTTGACTCATAGTCGTTTGAGAACGAGATTGTTTTAGATGCTGAGTTCGTTGAGGACTTGAATAAGCTGAGGGTTCATACCTTTGCGCTTTTGCACGGCCTCGATGAAGGGAACATATACGATTTCATGGTTGCGAATACCCACCATGACATTACGCTGTCCTTGTACGAGAGCTGTAATGGCACCGACGCCTACACGTGAAGCCAATACACGGTCGCGTGCCGAGGGGCGTCCGCCGCGTTGCAAGTGTCCGAGTATCGAAACACGAACGTCGAATTGTGGGTATTCCTTATTTACACGGTCTGCATAATAAAGCGCACCGCATTTGGGGCTTTCGCTAACGATGACCATGCAGCTCTTCTTGGATTTGCGAATACCGCGTTCCATGAATTCGATGAGCTGGTCAGATCCTGTGGAGTCTTCTGGGATAATAGCGGCTTCCGCGCCGGCGGCTATGGCAGAATTTTGTGCCAGGAAGCCTGCATCACGACCCATCACCTCGATGAAGAAGATACGTTCGTGGGAGTTGGCCGTGTCGCGGATCTTATCCACGCAGTCCATAATCGTGTTGAGCGTCGTGTCGTAACCAATCGTATTGTCTGTTCCGTAGAGATCGTTGTCGATTGTACCCGGAAGACCAATACAGGGGAAGTCATATTCTTCTGCCAAGAGCATAGCACCGGTCAAAGAGCCGTTACCGCCGATTACGATAAGGGCATCAATCCCTTCTTTACGAAGTGTGTCGTACGCGCGTTTTCGCCCTTTGGGAGTTTGAAATTCCGCAGAGCGGGCTGTACGTAGGATTGTCCCGCCGGTTTGGATGATGCCCGAAACGTCCTCTGTGGTGAAAGTCTTCACTTCACCGTTCATCAGTCCTTCGTAGCCGCGATAAATGGCTTTCACCTTGAAACCGTTGAAAATAGCACTTCGTGTCACGGCACGAATAGCGGCATTCATTCCGGGGGCGTCACCACCGGAAGTCAAAACGCCGATACATCTGATTTTTGCCATAGAGGAGAGTTTTAGCAAATCTATATTGTGAGCGGCAAACGGGGCTCGAACCCGCGACCCTGGGCTTGGGAAGCCCATGCTCTACCAACTGAGCTATTGCCGCATATCATGAGATTTCTCGTTGCAAAGTTAGTTCTTTCTCTGTGGATGAACTCGTGCTTCATCGTCTTTTTTCGTCCTAACCTCCAAAAAACGATAAAATGTTGAGAAGTCTTCAG
>QWCT01005964.1_pt1 | contig 10100 bp, 9 predicted proteins | sample 1972681 | NCBI WGS metagenome assembly QWCT01 (sample SAMN09866701, study PRJNA288562) | Human oral metagenome isolate pre3_saliva, whole genome shotgun sequencing... | isolation source: mouth | host: Homo sapiens | place: USA: California | reverse complement strand
GATTTGGATGATGCGGTATATAAGTCTAAGAAAGAGAAGTTCCAGGCGGTAGTGGATGAGATTCAGGCTATCCACGAGACCGGAGCCCCGGTACTGGTAGGTACCATTGCCATCGAAACCTCCGAGCTTTTATCCTCGATGCTTCGGAAGAGAGGCATTAAGCATAATGTCTTAAACGCCAAGTTCCATGAGCAGGAGGCGGCTATCGTAGCAGAGGCCGGTGTACACGGTGCGGTAACCATTGCCACCAACATGGCAGGTCGTGGTACCGATATTAAGCTGGATGATGAGGCAAAGGCTGCCGGCGGTCTTCATATCGTAGGTACGGAGCGTCACGAGTCTCGAAGAATCGACAATCAGTTAAGAGGTCGTGCCGGAAGACAGGGAGACCCGGGACAGTCCCAGTTCTTCATTTCTTTGGAAGATGATTTGATGCGTCTCTTCGGTTCCGAAAGATTGATGGGCATGTTTGAGGCTCTGGGTGTACCGGATGGAGAACAGATTCATCATAAGATGCTTTCCAACGCCATTGCCAAGGCACAGGAAAAGATCGAGTTAAACAACTACGGCATCCGTGAAAATCTCTTAAAGTACGATGAGGTTAACAACGATCAGAGAGATGTCATTTACACCGAGAGAGAAAAGGTATTGGAGGGGGACAATATGCGTCCTCTCATCGTACGCTTTATCACGGATACGGTGGATAATTATGTTGCCGAGTGTATCGGAGAGGGACAGACCCCCAAGGAATGGGATTTGTCCGGCTTAAATGACACCCTGATGAGCATTATTCCTTTAAAGAAGTTAAGACTTACGGAAGAGGAATATGAGAACATGACCGGAAATGAGCTGAGCCAGAGACTGAAGGAAGAAGCCATTCGCCTTTATGAGCAGAAAGAGGCGGAGTTCCCGAATCCGGAGCAGATGCGTGAGGCGGAGCGAGTAATTCTTCTGAAGGTTATGGATCAGAAGTGGATGAGCCATATTGATGACATGGATATCCTAAGAGACGGTATCGGTTTGCAGGCTTACGGACAGAAGGATCCCTTGGTAGAGTACAAGATTGCCGGCTATGAGATGTTCCAGAATATGATGAGAAGTATTCAGGAAGAAACCATCAGAGTGCTGTACCAGATTAAGCTGGAGCAGAAGGTGGAAAGAGAGCAGGTGGCAAAGCCTCTGGCTACCAACAGAGATGAGTCTGCGGTTAGAAGTCCGAAGCAAAGAGAAGGAAGAAAGATTTATCCCAACGACCCATGTCCCTGCGGTTCCGGAAAGAAGTATAAGCAGTGTCACGGCGCCAACCTCTATAAGAAGGACTAATTCCCGAAAAGAAGAGTTGCTGCAGTGAAAAGTAAGGATTAAATAGCAAGAAGAAATAGAGAAAGTATAGTAAGAAGAGCATGAGAAAGGAGCCTCTGTGATTGAGTTTGATCAATTTAAATCAGAACTTTCCTCCAAGGAAGAGCCCTTACAGCAGTTGGAAGCTGCCCTGGACTTGGATACCAAGAGAAAAAGAATCATAGAGTTGGACCGTATGATGGAGGAACCCGATTTTTGGGGGGATCCGGAGAAGGCCAACAAGCTTTCCACAGAGGCGAGACATTTGAAGGACGAGCTGGAAGGCTTTACCGCTTTAAAAGGCAATTATGAGGATATTGAAGCCCTGATTCAGATGGGAAAAGAGGAAAATGATGATTCCGTAATTCCGGAGATTCGGGAATTACTGGAAAGCTTTTCCGAAAGATTGGATCAGATGAATACCACCCTCCTTTTGTCCGGAGAATATGACAGCATGAACGTTATCCTTCGCTTAAATGCCGGAGCAGGCGGAACGGAGGCCAATGACTGGGCGGGCATTCTCTACCGGATGTATACCCGATGGGCGGAGAGACATGGCTTTACAGTGAAAATCTTGGATTATCTGGATGGAGATGAAGCGGGCATAAAGTCCGTTACTATGGAAGTTGTGGGAGAGTATGCCTACGGCTACCTTCGCTCCGAGTCCGGCATCCATCGTTTGGTTCGGATTTCTCCCTTTAATGCCCAGGGAAAGCGGCAGACCTCCTTTGTATCCTGTGACGTTATGCCGGATATCGAGACGGATATCGACATTGAGATTCGAGAAGAGGACATTAAGATGGAGGTTTTTCGTGCTTCCGGTGCAGGTGGACAGCATATTAACAAGACCTCCTCTGCGGTTCGTTTGATTCATATTCCTACCGGCTTTGTGGCAGCCTGTCAGGAGGAACGTTCTCAGATTCAGAACAAAAACAAGGCCATGCAGATGTTAAAGACCAAGCTTTATCTGAAGGAAAAGGAAGAGCAGGAAGCGAAGCTTGCGGGCATTCGAGGAGAAGTAAAGGATAACGGCTGGGGATCCCAGATTCGTTCTTATGTTTTACAGCCATATCGTATGGTAAAAGACCTGCGTACAGGAGAAGAAAGCGGCAATACGGATGCGGTTTTAGATGGAGATATCGATCGTTTCATTTCCGCTTATCTGAAGTGGATGCAGTTGGGCTGTCCGGATCGAAAGATTGCGGGAAATGACTAAAAAATGGGAAAAGTTTCTTAGGAGAAGAAAGGGGCGAATGAGATGAAGATTGCCATCATGGGCTACGGAACCATCGGATCCGGCGTGAAAGAAGTGCTGGATATGAATAGGGCACAGATTGAGAAAAAAGGCGGAGAAAATATTGAAATAAAGTATATTCTGGCCAGAAAAGAGCATATTCCCGGTGTGGAGGATGCCTTGGTCACTACAGATTTTTCCGTCATTGAAAATGATCCGGAAGTGGAGCTGGTGGTGGAATCTATCGGAGGAATTCATCCGGCTTACGAGTATATTAAAAGCTGTCTGGAAAAGGGTAAGCATGTGGTAAGCTCCAACAAGGCGGTGGTGGATGCCTGCGGTTCCAAGCTGATTCGAACTGCTAAGGAGCATAACTGTAACTTCTATTTCGAGGCTTCCGTAGGTGGCGGAATTCCGGTTATTCGTACCCTTTACCATAACTATGCCGGGGAAAATGTGACAGAAATCACCGGTATTTTAAACGGTACCACTAACTTTATCTTAACCAAGATGAGAGAGGAAGGCTCCAGCTTTGAGGACACCTTGAAGGAAGCACAAAGACTGGGCTATGCGGAAAGAGATCCCTCTGCGGATATCGACGGCTTTGATACCTCCAGAAAGACTGCCATCCTCCTTTCCATGACCTCCGGCAATCGTTGCCGCCACGAGGATATTTACACGGAAGGAATCCGTAATGTCAGTGATATTGATATGGCTTACGCCAAGGCCTTAGGATACAGCATTAAGCTTTTGGGTTCCGTACAGACTGTGGAGGACAAGTATTTTGCTTATGTAGCACCCATGATGGTGGAGGAGCAGGATCCTCTCTATCCGGTAAATGGAGTGTATAACGGGATTCGTATCGTAGGAAATTGCCTGGGAACCACCATGCTTTACGGTATGGGAGCCGGTAAGCTGCCTACTGCCAGTGCGGTAGTTTCCGATATTATTGCGGCAGTGCGTCATAAAAGTAATTTCCAGGGAATCGGCTGGTCCGATAAAATGATTGAAATAGAGCCCATGGGCGGAAATGCTTTCCGTTATTTTCTTCGCGTTGAAGGGACGGAAGAAGGAATTGAGAAGGAGTTAAAGAGCTACTTCGTAGAGGATGGAAAGGTAAAGGTTCATGTTCTTCCCGGACGAAAGGATGAATTTGCCATCATTTCCGATATTCTTTTCGAAGAAGATTTTCTGGCTCGTCTTTCCGCCTTCGAGGATGAAACCGGAAGGAGAGTATTCCATTACCTTCGTGTAAATTCCGGTTCAGAGGAATAAGAAGATATCGTCGGCTAGCCGCAGCAGAAACGAGAGCTTCTTTTTGGGAATATCGCTTGTATGGAACTCGATGACATAGGTCTTGCCTACGCCATTGGGTAAGAATAAAAAGAAACGCTGGCGTCTAAGGCACCAGCGTTTTTTGTGAATGGGAGCAAGGAATGGAGTGGATTAGCAATAGTGAGGAAGAAAGCTATCAGTTGGCCTTTCGCCTGGGACAGAAGGCCCAAAAAGGCGAGATTTATTGCCTGGAGGGAGACCTTGGGGTAGGAAAGACCGTCTTTGCCAAGGGCTTTGCCAAGGGCCTGGGGGTTTCGGAAAATGTAGATTCCCCTACCTTTACCATCGTGAAGGAATATCAGGGGAGAGAAAAGCTCTATCATTTCGACCTCTACCGTATCGTAGATTCGGAGGAACTTTGGGAAATCGGCTTTCCTTTAATGGAATGGGCCAGTCAGGTCAGGGAGGATATTCCTCCGGAAGCCAAATGGATTTATATTGAGAAGGATTTAAGTCAGGGATTTTCCTTTCGGAAAATCCGCATGGAAGACAGCGATAAAGAGGAGTAGAGTATGAAAAAAGCGAAGAAAGTTTACGGAAAACTCTTTAACAAGAAATAGGAAATAGAGTAAGCTACGAAATAGAGCAATCTATGAAAGAAAAGGATAGAAAATGATAAGCTTAGCATTAGATGCCTCCGGACGAGTTTCCGGGGTTTGTCTTGTAAAGGACGGACAGATTTTAGGAGAGATGGATTTACAAATCGGGCTCACCCATTCCGAAACCTTACTGCCTCTTTGTATCAGTCTTTTGGAGCATTGCAAGGTATCTTTAGAAGAGGTGGATCAGATTTTCCTGTGCAAGGGTCCGGGCTCCTTCACCGGTCTTAGAATCGGAGCGGCAACAGGAAAGGGACTGGCTTTAGCCGGAAATATTCCCCTCTATGGAATCAGCACACTGGAAATGTTGCAGGAAAATCTGAGCTTTTTACAAAATCCCATCCATGTGCTTTTGGATGCCAGAAGAGGGCAGGTGTATACCGCATCTTACCGCTTGGGGCAGTGCATTTCTCCTGAAAGGGCGGTGAGTATTGAGGCGCTTCTTGCCTTTGCAAAAGAACAGGAAGGGCAGCAGATTTTCTTGGGGGACGGCATTTTTCCCTATAAAAAGCAGATTGAAGAGAGCCTTAAGAAGGAACGCTGCCTTTTCCCCAATCCCCAGAACGCCCTGCAAAGGGCTGCTTCCCTGGCTTTACTGGGGGAAAAGAAAAAGGCGGAAGGCTTGGAGGCGGGATTTCACTTGGAGTATTTAAGGAAGCCTCAGGCGGAAAGAGAAAAGGAAGCAGGGGTTTTAAAGGATTTTCAGATTGTGCAGGAAGAGGCATACAAAGACTTAGGAAAAACCAAGGATAAGCTGATTGCCAGGAACTACCCGATTCACGAATAAAATGGGCTGAGTGGAATGGAATCCACCAAAGAATCAAGTAAGTTGCTTGGAAAAAGCAATTACCACTCATTGCCTACAATCAAGGAGGAGAAATGTTTTTTCGGTACATGGAAGTACGGGATGTGGAAGAGATTTGGGAGATGGATCAGGCTCTTTTTGGCAGTATGGCCTATTCCCGGCAGGATTTCCTCCGTGCTGTAGAGGGAAAATACGATAGAGCCATAGTTTTGGCGGAGGAAGAGGAAATCTTGGGCTATGCGATTCTGAGAGTCTTAGGCGTAGAAGGAGAGTTGGAGAGCATTGCCGTGAAGAAGAAGCATCAAGGTAAGGGCTTTGGGAAGCAACTGCTTCGGGAAATTCTCTCTATCGGAGATCGGGAAGCCATTCAGAAAATATTTTTAGAGGTAAGGGAAAGCAATTCCCCTGCCAGGGTAATCTATGAACGAGAGGGATTTCGGGCCTTTTCCAAAAGAAAGGCGTATTACCGAGACCCGGAAGAGGATGCCATCCTCATGGAAAGGACGATACAATAAATTATGTTAGAATTATGTTTACTGGGAACCGGCGGAATGATGCCCCTACCCAAGCGCTGGCTCACCAGCTTAATGTTACGCTGTAACGGGTCCAGTCTCTTGATAGATTGTGGAGAGGGAACCCAGATTGCCATGCGGGAGAAGGGATGGAGCCCCTATAGCATTGATACCATCTGCTTTACCCACTACCATGCGGACCATATTTCCGGACTTCCCGGAATGCTTCTCAGCATGGGAAATGCGGAGCGAACCAAGCCGGTGACCATGATTGGTCCCAAGGGACTGGCCAGGGTTGTGAATGGGCTGCGGAGCATTGCGCCGGAACTGCCCTTTGCCATCGAATATATAGAAATTCAGGAGGAAGAGCAGAGATTTTCCCGTGAAAGCTTTCAGCTGGAGGCTTTTAAGGTGCAACACAGTATTCCATGCTTTGGGTATAAAATCACTATTCCCAGATCCGGAAAATTTTCCGTAGAGCGGGCAAGGGAGGCTGGAATTCCGGTTTCCTGCTGGAATCGTCTGCAACATGGAGAAGCGGTAGAGTATGAGGGCAGTCTTTTTACCCCGGATATGGTCATGGGAGAGGCAAGACGAGGGATTTCCGTGGTCTATTGTACCGATACCAGACCGATTCCCAGAATAGCCGAAAAGGCGAAGGATGTGGATTTGTTTATCTGTGAAGGAATGTACGGGGAGGAGGATAAACTCTCCAATGCCAAGAAGCATAAGCACATGACTATGGAAGAGGCAGCCATCTTAGGACGGGAAGCTCAGCCCAGAGAAATGTGGCTTACCCACTATTCTCCTTCCGAGGTCTATCCGGAGCAGTATAAGGATAAATTTAGCCATATTTTTTCGGTGAAATTCGCCAGGGATGCTTGGAGTAAGGACATTTCCTTTGAAGAAGAGGAATAGCGAGATAGAAAGAGTACAGTTTTATGGAAGATGTTTTGATTCTGGGAATCGAAAGCAGCTGTGATGAAACCGCAGCGGCAGTAGTAAAAAACGGAAAGGAAGTACTTTCCAATGTGATTTCCTCTCAGGTGGCTCTTCACGCAGAGTTTGGAGGGGTAGTGCCGGAGATTGCTTCCCGTAATCATTTGGAAAAAATTGATGAGGTGATTCGTCTGGCCATGGAAGAGGCGGGAAAAAGCTTTTCCGATCTTACGGCGGTGGCGGTAACCTACGGTCCGGGATTGGTAGGTTCCCTTTTGGTGGGAGTTTCCGAAGCCAAGGCTCTGGCCTATGCCATTCAGAAACCCTTGATTCCGGTACATCACATTGAAGGACATATTGCGGCAAATTATCTTGCTCATCAGGATTGTATTCCTCCCTATGTTTGCCTGGTGGCCAGCGGTGGACACAGTCATTTACTGTATGTGGAAGACTACGGAAAAATCAAAATCTATGGAAGAACCAGAGATGATGCGGCGGGGGAAGCGTTCGACAAGATTGCCAGAGCCGTGGGACTGGGATATCCCGGAGGCCCAAAGCTGGAGCAGAGTGCGAAAGAGGGAGACCCCTTTGCCTATCATTTTCCCAAAGCAAAACTGGATACCCCCTACGACTTTAGCTTTTCCGGCGTAAAATCTGCGGTTTTAAATGAGTTAAACCATAAGAAAATGTTGGGAGAAGAAATCAGGGTGGCAGACCTTTGTGCTTCTTTTCAGGAGGGAGTCTGTGAGGACTTGGCAGAAAAATGCCTACAGCTTGCTCTGGATTTAGGGGTATCCAAAATGGCTGTGGCGGGAGGCGTCTCCGCAAACGGCTGTCTTAGAAGGAAGATGGAGGAGAAGGCGAAGGCTCACGGTTTAAGTTTTTACTGCCCAAGCCCTGTGCTATGCACGGACAATGCGGCAATGATTGCAGCAGCAGCCTACTATGATTATCAGGCAGGAAAACGAGGGGAGGCTTCTTTAAATGCTTATCCTTCCTTAGCTTTAACGGAAGGCTAGAGTATAGAAGGAATTCCGGCGCTAAAAGAGCGCAGAAAAGAACGTAGAAAAGAGCGCAGAAAAGAACGCATAAAATTATTCGGAATAGAAAAACCTTGGAGCTGAACGGAAAGGAGCATGAAAGTTTTGTAGCTGGAACAGGTGCAAAGAAATCCTTTTGATCCTTTCCAAGGAAGATAAAGAAAGGGTGGAAGGAGAACTTAAGCAATGGAGGGAAGAACTGGGGCTTCGGCTCTTAGAAGGAGAATCTGCACAGTGTAAAGAGGAGCTCGCTTCTTCATTTTCTCCGCTTCCACAGGAAGGCATAGCTGTTTCCTTGATTGAGGGGGGAACAGAGCGCTACTGGTCTGTTTACTCTGCCTTGGAATTTTTGAAAAATAGGGAAACGAAAATAGAGAAGCATAGAAAAGAGCAGGAGATAGAGCATGGAGAAAGCAAAAATCTTCAAACCGAGCTCTCTCTTTTTATTCATGACGGGGCACGGCCTTGCTTTAGTTTAGACCTATGCGAAAGAATCTATGAAGCTCGAAAGTCCTATGGAGCGGTAATTCCGGGACTTCCGGTGACAGATACCATTAAGCGAGTGGAGAAGGGGATTGTGCAGGAAAGCGTGGATAGAAGCAGTCTTTATAGGATTCAGACTCCTCAAGCCTTTTCCTTTCCCCTACTTTGGAAAGCCTATAAGACTTTCTTAGAGAAGAAAGAGGAGGGGCTATCCATTACGGATGATGCCATGATGGTGGAGGAATTTAGCAAGGAACAGCCCTACTTGGTTTTAGGGGAAGAGAAGAACCAAAAAATTACGGTGCCTGAAGATTTGATTTACCTAAAATTTTTAGAAGAGCATCATAAACAATAACATGTAATCGTTTTAAATCAGACAATAGCGTAAGAAAGGATAAAGCCAGATGATTCAAGACCTGGGACAACATCATTTTCAAAATCAATATTACCCTGAAAAAAAGCCCGGGAAAGAGGACTATTTCCTTTCCTTTTCGGGAAAATCGGTTTTGGTTAAAAGAGAGTCGGGAAAGAAGGTGGATCCTTCAGATGCTATCATGAGTGGAGACGGTTTAAGCCTAAGATGTCCGGAGGGAGAGGGCTTTTCCTTTTATAAAATCAAAGAGTATTTGTCCTCCTTTCCCAAGGAGAGAGAGGAAGTACAGGAAAATGCCTTATCCCGAAAGGGAGAGCAGCAGGCCATGGGAAATGACTGGAGAAAGTCCTTTACCTATCTTTTTTCTTTGGACGGACAAGACTATTATCTGCTGAAAGATATCGTGGAATTCGGAGAATATCTTTCCTTGGAAGAGTTGCGTCGAGAGTTTAAGGGACCAAAGTCACTGCTGTTTTTAGCCAATACAGGGATGCATCTCTTTCATTTTTACCAAAAGCACCGTTATTGTGGCGTCTGCGGTACAAAGATGGAGAAGGATCAAAGAGAACGGGCAATGCGTTGTCCCAACTGTCAGGAGGTCTTCTATCCGAAGATTATGCCGGCGGTTATTGTGGGAATCATTCATAAGGATAAAATCCTTTGCACAAGATATGCTAACAGATTAAGCTATCTGCCCGCCCTTGTGGCAGGCTTTATCGAGATTGGCGAGACTGCGGAGGAAGCTGCGATTCGGGAAGCCATGGAAGAAACCGGAGTTCCCATTAAGGAAGTAAAGTATTATAAATCCCAGCCCTGGGGAATGGCGGATGATTTGCTCCTGGGATATTTTGCAAAAGTGGATGAGGAAAAGACTTCATTTACGACAACGGGAGAGGTTCAGATTATTCGAGATGAGGAAGAGCTTTCCGAGGCGGTCTGGCTAAGCCGAGATGAGGTGGAGTTACAGGGAAATGATTTCAGCTTAACCAATGAGATGATGCGGACTTTTAAAGAAGGAAAGTTTGAATTACACGGAAGGAGAAACGGGTGAAAAAGGTATTGCTAATTGCCACAGGAGGAACGATAGCCTCCAAGCAAACGGAGGAGGGACTAAGTCCGGCTCTTAGTGCAGAGGAAATCATTGCCTTTGTACCTGAGCTACAGAAAATTGCCGAGCTTTCCATTGTCCAGCTTTGCAATGTGGATTCCACCAATATGCAGCCGAAGATTTGGCGGGAAATGGGGGCTTGTATTCAAAAAAACTATGACCGTTATGACGGCTTTGTGGTTTTGCATGGCACGGATACCATGGCTTATACCTCTGCGGCGTTAAGCTACATGGTGCAGTATTCCAGAAAGCCTATTGTCATTACCGGCTCCCAAAAGCCTATCAATCAGGACAGTACCGATGCCAAGATGAATCTTCTGGACAGCGTGCG
>QWCT01002777.1_pt1 | contig 10124 bp, 8 predicted proteins | sample 1972681 | NCBI WGS metagenome assembly QWCT01 (sample SAMN09866701, study PRJNA288562) | Human oral metagenome isolate pre3_saliva, whole genome shotgun sequencing... | isolation source: mouth | host: Homo sapiens | place: USA: California | reverse complement strand
ATTACATATGATCGTGGAATGTTCTTGCGATAACGTCCAACTGTTGTTCTCTTGTTAGAGAGATAAACTTAACTGCATATCCGGAAACACGGATTGTGAAGTTAGCGTATTCTGGCTTCTCTGGATGTTCCATCGCATCAACGAGCTTCTCCTTACCGAAGACGTTAACGTTGAGGTGGTGAGCACCCTGGTCAAAGTAACCATCTAATACGTTTACAAGGTTGTTAGATCTTTCAACATCACTATGACCTAATGCATTAGGATCCATTGTCTGTGTATTAGAGATTCCATCTAATGCCCAGTGATATGGAAGCTTCGTTAATGAGTTCAATGAAGCAAGTAATCCATTCTGCTCTGCACCATAAGATGGGTTAGCACCTGGAGCTAATGGTGTCCAAGCACGACGGCCATCTGGCATATTACCTGTGTACTTACCATAAACAACATTTGATGTGATTGTCAAAATTGAAGTTGTAGCTTCTGAGTTACGGTATGTGTGGTGCTTCTTGATCATTGTGATGAATGTCTTCAATAACCATACACCGATTTCATCTGCACGGTCATCATCATTACCATACTTAGGGAAGTCTCCCTCAATCTCATAGTCAACAACTAATCCATTTTCATCACGAACTGTCTTAACCTTTGCATACTTGATTGCGGATAGTGAGTCAATAACGTGGCTGAATCCGGCAATACCTGTAGCGAATGTTCTTCTTACATCTGTATCAATTAAAGCCATTTCAGCTGCTTCATAGTAATACTTATCATGCATGTATTGGATGAGGTTCAAGATGTTTACATATAAACCTGCTAACCAATCTAGCATCTGTAGATACTTCGCTTCTACTTCTGCGTAGTCTAAGTATTCAGAAGTAATTGGACGGTATGCTGGTCCAACTTGCTTAAAGCTCTTTTCATCTACACCACCATTGATAGCGTATAGAAGTGCCTTTGCGAGGTTTGCACGAGCACCGAAGAACTGCATTTCCTTACCTGTCTGTGTAGCAGATACGCAGCAGCAGATGCTGTAATCATCTCCCCATTCAGGGCGCATTACATCGTCATTTTCATACTGAATAGAACTTGTTGTGACAGAAATCTTAGCCGCATACTTACGGAAGTTTTCTGGTAAACGGGATGAGTACAATACTGTTAAGTTAGGTTCTGGTGAAGGACCCATATTTTCTAATGTATGTAAGAAACGGAAGTCGTTCTTTGTAACCATAGAGCGACCATCCATACCCATACCTGCAACTTCTAGTGTTGCCCAAACTGGGTCGCCAGAGAATAATTCATTATATGCAGGAATACGAGCAAACTTAACCATACGGAACTTCATAACGATATGGTCAATTAATTCCTGTGCTTCACTTTCTGTTAATGTACCTGCTTCTAAGTCTCTTTCGATATAAATATCTAAGAATGTAGAAATACGTCCTACAGACATCGCAGCACCATTCTGTGTCTTGATAGCTGCTAGGTAACCGAAGTATAACCACTGAACTGCTTCCTTCGCGTTAGATGCTGGAGCGGAAATATCATATCCATATACAGCAGCCATCTTCTTCATGCCTTCTAATGCACGAATCTGTTCAGATAGTTCTTCTCTTTGACGGATGACATCATCAACCATTGTGCCATCGCCGCAATTTAACTTATCTTCTTCTTTCCACGCAATCAATTGGTCAACACCATATAAAGCTACACGACGATAGTCACCAACGATACGTCCACGACCGTATGTATCTGGTAAACCAGTAATAACATGGCTACTTCTAGCAGCCTTCATCTCTGGTGTATACGCATCAAATACTGCCTGGTTATGTGTCTTGTGATACTCTGTAAAGATCTTATGTAATTCTGGATTTGGTGTATAGCCATATGTAGATAAAGCTTCTTCTGCCATACGGATACCACCATAAGGCATAAACGCTCTCTTTAAAGGCTTGTCTGTTTGAAGACCTACAACCTTTTCCAAATCCTTTAAGGATTCATCAATATAGCCTGGGCCATAAGCAGTTAAGCCTGATACTACATCAGCCTCTTCATCTAGAACGCCACCCTTTGCACGTTCAGCCTTCTGCAATTCCTGTAACTTGCCCCAAAGCTTGTTAGTCGCATCTGTTGCGTCAGCCAAGAAACTTTCATCACCATCATATGGTTTGTAGTTTGCTTGGATGAAGTCGCGAACATTGCATTCTTCCTTCCAGTTTCTGCCCTGGAAGCCTTGCCATTTTTCATTATTTAGCATTGTTTTCTCCTCCGTCTACCTAACGTTTTTCATTTTAAATGAAAGCGGTATGTACGTCCAATGATATTATCAGATTATTTTTTTATTTGTGAATTTCACCCTGTTTTTGTTTGAAATTCCAACAATGTTAGTCAATAATCCGATTGACATGCAAGCACGTACAGACCATCATTTTCGTGGTTAGTTTTAGTAAACTAACTGAATTATACGCCCATGTATTTATCCTTGCAAGAACTAAGTTAACAAATTAACAAAGGGTCAGACATGATAGTCTAACCCCAAAATAGATTATGACAGAAGTTCTTATCGATATATAATTTCCATCATTATTTGAATCCTATCGATGCTCAACCATTCATGCATAGTTTAATTCTCGATTCTCCAGCCTTTTGCGTCTCTACGAGATTTGATAAAGCCAGCATAGATTCCACCATTCTGAATCAGTTCCTCATGTTTCCCTTCTTCTTGTAGAGAACCATCATTAATGACAAGTATATGATCTACACTTTCTACTGTGCTAATGCGATGTGCAATGGATATAACTGTCTTTCCTTTACACAGTGCATCAATCGCAGCCAGAATTTCTGCCTCATTTTCTGGGTCTACGCTCGACGTAGCTTCATCTAGCAGAATGATTGGCGCATCCTTTAACAATGCACGAGCGATACTGATGCGTTGTTTTTCACCACCACTGAGGTTGGCACCACCTTCACCTATAACAGTTTCATATCCCTGTGGAAGTTTTGATATAAACTCTGCACAACGTGCTTTTTTACATACGTCAAAGATTTCTTGATCGCTCGCTTCTGGTTTTGCGAAGCGTATATTATTCATAATCGTATCGTTGAATAAATATACATCCTGGAATACGACAGACATCTGCTTAAACAATGTCTCTACTGTATACTCACGAATATCCTTCCCTGCTAGATATATCGTTCCCTTATCTACATCCCAGAATCGTGAGAGAAGATTGACAATTGTCGTCTTACCGCATCCACTAGGTCCTACAATTGCGACTTTTTCGTTTTGTTTAATTTCAAAACTAAGATCTTTGATTACAGGTGTATCTTTCCGATAACCAAACCACACATGGTCAAAGCGAATATCCAAAGGTCCATTAATTGCAGTTTGTTTACCTTCCTCTAATTGAGGAATTTGGAATACATCATCTAAGTACTTTTGTTGACCTGGAATCTTTGCGTATAAGAAGGCTGTATCACTTAATGGAGCTAAGCCCAAGAAGATTAAATACGACCCCACCAACATAGTCATACAATTTGCGAAGTTAATCTCATCATGCATGTATAGATGAACTGTAAGAATGATTAGGATAACACTCGCAGCATTTACAATAAAACTATAAATTTTAGCGCGCCATGAAAACTCTACCTCGCAACGAACATCAACTTCCTTTTTCTTTGCATAAAGGTCTTTTGCCTTTTCTTGAATCATATTTTTAACAGGATTATCTTCGTTAATCGGATATGTTCTTAAAACAGACATACCACGAATCATATCGATTACCGCAAAATTCATCTCTTGTTCAACTTTATGTTGTAGAGGAACATTTCTCATTGCGATTTTATAAAGTTTGCCTAATGTAAATGAAAGTATCACTAACACTGGAATCATGAATAACCCTAACGTTACATTCATCTTTAACATTGCAATGGTTAATAAGATGGAAATCCCAAATCCAGCAATCACGCCAGTGACTAACATCATGGTAAAGTTTTCAAGTGCGTTTATTGATGTCGTCATCGCACCTTGAATATTCCCTAGTTTTGCGTCATCGAAATATCCTAACGGAGCTTTCTTTAATTCATCTCCTACCTGCAAGCGGAAATTTCTAAACATGACATAGCCTTCCGCCGAAACAAGGATATCCTCCAAGTAACGGAATACAAAGTGGAATAAGATTCCGCCAATCATAATAATCAGGCAATTCCATATCACCGTAGCTGTTAATGCATGTATGTTCAAGAACGCAATATACAACGCACCAAAGATAAACATAAAACTAAAATTTTTGAAGAACGCAAAGAATAAGCCAAAGATAAACTTCACTTTATCTTTTCCAACTAATTCAAATAATCTACGAAAGTAGTTCATTCAACCACCTCCTTACCACTGTAGCTTTGCCATAGTTTTTGATACGCAGAAGAATTCTGTATTAATTCTTTGTGGGTACCGATGCTTTCAATCTTGCCATGACCTAACACCATAATTTGATCCGCACCCACAATTGTATTCAGTCGATGAGCCACAACAATCAGTGTCTTATCCTTCATTAATCTACTTAGCGCTTCTTGAATCTTCGCTTCATTTTCAACATCTGCATAGGCAGTAGCTTCATCTAGTATGATGCACTGTGCATCCGCTAGCATCGCTCTAGCAAGTGTAATACGTTGTCTTTCACCACCCGAGAGAAACTTTCCACAATCACCCGCATTTGAATTTAAGCCTTCTGGCAATCGTTCAATTAGTTCTAAGCAGTTCGCTGCTTTCAAAGCCGCTTGAATCTCTTCATCCGTTGCGTCTGCTTTTGCGATCTTTAGATTCTCACGGATACTTGTGTCAAATAAGAAGTTGTCTTGTGCAACATACGCTACATGTTTCATAAGTTGTGATGTTGGTATACTTTTGACATCTTGGTCACCAAAGTAAATTCTTCCATCATCCGCATCAAAGAACCCAGCCATTAACTTGGCAATTGTAGACTTTCCACTTCCACTTTCTCCAACAATCGCAAATACAGAATTTGGTTTTACTTCAAAGTTGATATCATGTAATACTTCAATACCCTTTTCATATGAGAATGATACATTTTCAAATCGATAACATTGATCTGATAGCGTCACTTCCTGATTAGGTCTTTCAAGCTCAGGCATCGTAAGCACTTTACGAATCATGCGGAATCCCGTTTCAATGGAGGAGTAGATTTCCATACTCATCATGATTTGGAATGCATTTGGAATAATCGATAACGGTAGGATTAAGCCCAACATAAGCTGCCACATATTGATGATTTGTTGTGAGTACAAATATAAACCAACTGGTAACGTGCCAAGAATTGGTGAATTTACAAATGCAAATAATATAGCCATCGCAATCCAGCTTTGTTTCCACCAATCTAATGTAGAGGAGAAGTAGTAATTAACAGAATCTGTAAACTTTTGATAACTACGTCTACTCTGTCCAAACGTCTTAATGACATGAATTCCATTTACATATTCAACGATTCTAGCATTTAAATCTTGATTTGAATTAAGCCAAGTATACATACGCTCATCGCTGTTATGATACATGATGATAAATCCCAAAATCATAAAAGGAACACTTACAAAACATGCTAGACCTAGGCGATAATCCACCACGAATAATAAGATGGTAGCTAGAATTGGGTGTAACAAACGAGAGGGTAACTCTGGCATAACATGTGCAATCCAATCCTCCAAAGAGCCAACTCGATCAACGATTAGCGCTTTATAATATCCTATCGGTGTTGATGTAACATACCCAAGTGGAACACGTTCTAACTTCTCACTTAATTTTTCACGAATACTTCTAAGAATCTCAAATGAAATTCTATGACTCTTCACGCTAGATAAACATGTTAGTGTGCATTGTAGCGCAAGAGCTAGCAGTGTTAATCCTCCATATAAGTAGATCTTTTGTAAATCTATATGATTTGAAATTACTGCTGTTGCGACATATGCCGCAAAGAAATAAGATGTAAACTTTAAACTTTCACCGAAACATGCAAGCATAATCGATATCCACATTTTTCCTTGTAACTGTGGAGCGAAGGAGAACAGCCATTTATTGACCAAACTTGGACTAATGGCATCCTTTTTCTTCGTTTCTATCGACCGCTTAACATCTTCTTTTATTTTCTCTTCAATCTCCATTTAGTTCTCCTTTAGGTGTCCCTTTAATATTGAATAGCCAATATATACACCTATTACTGATAATACGAATGTAATAACTGTTCCAAGTATTCCCATTACACCTTGTGTTGCCTTAACCATTTCTAACATTTGGTCTGGCTTTTGACCTCTTGCAATCCATTCATTCATATACTGTTCTGCAAAGAAACATGCAGGAATGATACCACCTAAAGCATTTCCAACATGGATAAGACCTGACGCAATCGCAACCTTTAGTACGCTTGGCTTATTTGATGTAGATGCGATAACATCTGCTAAAACTGCACCTATCATTGATGTAATAAACCAAGGTAGATAACCAGCTCCCATCAGAGCGAATACGCCCATGATGATGAGTTCCATCAGGGTAAATTGCCACATCTTACCAATCTTACGACTGATAAAGATTAAGATTGCTCCAGATAATAGTCCACAAACACCTGGACTAATCGCATGTCCAAATGGACCCATAAGCGAAATAATCATCATTGCCACAAAATACACAATGATATATAACGCTGTCAGTAAAGCAAGTAATACAAAATCCTTCATCTTTAAATTCATAATTCATCCCTCATTTCTATAAAAATTTGATTGAATTCAGATATATGTTTTGCATCAAGCAAAATATCTTTCTTTACAGTTTTATCTTTTAAATACACAACACGATTACTGATATAGCGAATAAACTCGTAATCATGTGATATGACGATGACACATGCTTTCTTTTTTAACTCTTGAATTTCTTTTGCAACTCTATGCATAGATATTAGGTCTAAACCACTGGTTGGTTCATCGAAAATGATAACTTTACGATTACTCAAGATTCCTAGTGCGACTTGTATACGCTGTTTCTGTCCACCACTCAAAGAGAATGGATGCGTATCTGCGTACTTTGTCAGTTGTAAATAATCCATCACATCTCGTATATCATTCTGACTAATCTTATGATCTGCGATTTCAAGCTCTGCTTGTACGGATGTACCAAATAATTGATAATCCGCATCTTGCATAATATAGAAAGGCATCTCTCCATTTATTTTCCCATGCGTGCATGGGATACTCTTGCAGAGTAATCGTGCTAGCGTTGTCTTGCCAACTCCGTTGGTGCCAACAATTGCAGTGACTTCGTTGGTAAAGAAATCTAATGATATGTTTTGCAAGATATCTTTGTATGAAATATCTACTAGTGAAAGTACTTTTTCTTTCTTTTCACTGGGTGTTTGAAACGGAATATCCATCGCAAATAAATCAAAGCTTCGTGTATCATAGTTTGAGTCTTTAAATGCCTGTTCACTATTGATTCACTATTGAAGATTTGCATCTTACCATCATCAAATAGAAAGACACGACTGATTAATCCACTTAGATAATAGAAGCGATGATCCGCAATCAAGACGGTATACCCTTCTTGTTTTAATTTCTCAACCAACGCTCTAAATACATACGTATTGTGATAATCAAGGTTGGCAGATGGTTCATCTAACAAGATGATTTTTTGTCCCAACATCATTGCGGAGGCTATCGCTACCATTTGGCGCTCTCCTCCGGATAACTGGAAGATGTCTCGATTCAATAACTTTTGAATTTTTAGCAGTGTAGTGACTTGTTGAAGTTGTGCTTCCATTGCATCATTCTTACAACCATAATTCTCCATACTGAATACAAGTTCACTGGTTGTATTCGTTGTAAAGAATTGACTACGTGGATTTTGAAAAACAGAACTGATATAACGACTAATCTCTGCCATCGTCATATCCTTTGTATTTTGATCATTGAGTAAGATTTCCCCTTGCAGTGTTCCTTCGACAACACGAGGAATCAGCCCATTGAGACATTTCAGGAATGTAGATTTACCACTACCACTATTACCAGTCACCAAAATGATTTCACCTGGCTGTAGCGTAAAATGAACATCTTGAATTCCTTCCGAACTATCTTGATATTGGAAGGAAATGTTCTTACCCTCTACGACATACGAACCCATAACATCTCTCCCACTAGTCCTAAGCAAATCGCAACTGTAACAAGCGCATCCTTCATTCCAAAACGAATATTGTAATATGACGTCCTTCTTCCCATGCAATCAATCCCCTTGCAAAGTCCAGCAGATGTTAATTCATCTGCTAAAATCAAACAACGAAATAATTGTGGAACTACAAAATAGCCAAAACTCTTTACGATACTTTTCATTTCAAAACGAATCCCACGTAGACGCATCGATTCATTGATATATCGTAATTCTCGAAAGAATGTTGGAATATATCGTAATGTAATACTTAACGCTATAATGAACGCTCTTGGCACATGAATACTCTGTAAAGCAGAAATTACCTCAGATGGTTGATAATCATACATCAAGATAAGCGCCACAATATATGTTGGCATCAATCGAACAATCATCATGAATAACATCGAAACAAACTGCACTACTTCAATGTTACTCAACATCAAAAGCTGTTGTCCTAAATAGAATAAAATTGTAATTCCGATGGCTTTACATAATCTTTTATATTTCTTCATGTAAAGCAAAAATAAACTACTGACAATAAAGAAATACAAAGGAATCCATCTATCATGTACAAACATTAAAATACATGGAATCAATATATTATAGAAAATCAAAACAAGCGGATTAATACGGTATCTCACATTGCCCTCTTTCTAAAGTTAGTTTATATTAACTAACCAAATTATACGCCCATGTATTTCTTCTTGCAAGAATTGCGTTAATAAATTAACAAAGGGCTAGATACGAATATCTAACCCTGTAAAATCGATTGTAATGCTTGTTCTAAAACAGCTACTGTCATCGTTGATTTTTCTAACCACGCATTCATCTGTTCAGTATTTTTTGTGTCAATGATTTCCTGTATATATAGGAATTCATTTTTCATCGGATCTTCCTCTACAACAATATCAATTTCTTCCGTAAGATTTGTCAGACGATCATATCGCTCTCCATATCTTACATATCCCGGTCTTTCCGGATAAACGATTGTGCCATCTTCTGCTTGAATTATCACAAATGGATCAGACGTTGAATCTTTCGCGGCAGTACATACCGCTTGAAAGTCTGGATACTCCATAATCAATATGCCTGATGTATCTACACCATTTTCTGCTAGGTTTGGATAATACTGTACCTTCTTTGGCAAACCAAATAAACCAACAACAAAATGGATGTTATATACATTTAAATCCATAAGGGATCCACCACCATGTACTTTGTCAAAGGTTGGTGTAATGATACCCTTCCTAAATTCATCATAACGACTAGAATACTTGCTAAAGTTTGCTTGTACAAGTTTGATTTTCCCAATCTTTACTAGTTCATCTTTTAGATGTTCATAGTTTTTACTGTATCGAGAAAGGATTGCTTCAAATAACATGCATTCATGTTTGACTACTAGTTCTTGTAGCTCTTTAGCTTCTGCTAGAGTTACAGTAAATGGTTTTTCCACAATGACATGCTTTCCCGCAAGAATTGCGTCCTTTGCGTATTGATAATGTAATGCGTTGGTTAAACCAATATAGACTGTATCAAATGAATTATCACTTAAAAAGATTTGATAATCATTGTACTGACTAAGAATCGGATACTTTTCAACAATTGGTTTTCCCTTTAACTCATTACGACACCATAGTGCAGTAACCGCAATCCCTCCTCTTTGCATCGCTTCGATTGCAATAGGAACGATCATCCCATTTCCAACGATACCTACCTTCATAAATTATTTTCTCCCTTAGTCGATTACACCAAAATGTTTGAATGCATGGTAAATACCATCATCCAAAATATCTTTTGTGACATAATCCGCAATCGCCTTGACACTCTCTGCACCATTTCCCATCGCTATGGAAGTTCCACAATAGGACAACATCGGAATATCATTTCCACTATCACCGATGCCTATCGCATCACTACGATCAGCGTG
>QWCT01001829.1_pt1 | contig 10140 bp, 6 predicted proteins | sample 1972681 | NCBI WGS metagenome assembly QWCT01 (sample SAMN09866701, study PRJNA288562) | Human oral metagenome isolate pre3_saliva, whole genome shotgun sequencing... | isolation source: mouth | host: Homo sapiens | place: USA: California | reverse complement strand
GGTGTATTTGTTGATAATGGACCTTTATATTCAGGTTTTTCATTTACAAGTGAATCAGTAGGATTTACTCCTCCTTTATATTCAGGTAATTCATTAACAGTTGGAGGAAGGATAGGATTATTATTTTCATCAATTGGTGTATTGGTTGAAACTGGAGGATTTTTCTCCCATTTTGCATATAATGTTACAGTTTCATTTTTCTTGCCTAAATTATTTTTATCTTTAATTATTTCACCATCTTGTGTTTTACTCCAACCTACAAAATGATAACCTTCTTTTACTTTTGTTGGTACTGGCAATTCAAAATCTTTTCCAACCTCTACTTCTAAAGGTTCAATACTTTCATCAGTACCTGTTTCAAATGTAATCTCATATCCATTGTAATTCTTTTCTCGTACCCAAACTCCAGCTAATTTATTAGGATTTTCTCTGAATACTTTATTCCATTCTTCTACTGTATAGAATTGTGTGTTCTTATCTAATCTTGTCCATTTGTTTCCATATTTTTGACCTAATTCTAATAATTCTCCAATATATTCAAAATCTAAAGTCTCAAATAAACCATCTTTTAATTCTGTTTTTGCAAACTTGTCTCCAATTTTTATTCTTGTTAATCCAGAATTAGCAAACATATTTTTAAAATTATTGACTTTACTTGTATCAAAATTAGTGATATCTAAATATTTTAATTTAAATGTATCAACAAACATCCCTTCCATTTTTTCAACATTAGAAGTGTCCCATTTTCCTAAATCAAGTTTTTCGAGATTATTCATAATAGTAAACATTAAAGTCATATCTTTTACTTTACTTGTATTCCAATTTGAAATGTCTAATTCTTTTAATTTTAAATTCTCTTCAAACATTGCTGCCATACTTTCAACATTGGATGTATTCCAATTACTTATTTTTAGTTCCTCTAAATTTATCAAACCTGCAAACATTGAATCCATATATTTTACTTTAGAGACATCCCATTTATTTAAATCCAATTTTGTTAAATCATAAGCATGTTCAAACATCTCTGACATATCTTCAACATTTGATGTATTCCAATTTGAAATGTCTAATTCTTTCAAACTAAACACTTGATAAAGAAAATGGCTCATATTTTTAACTTTACTTGTATTCCATTTATCTATTTTTAATTCTGTTAATGCAGCATTAAAAAACAAAGAACTCATATCTTCCACATTGGAAGTGTCCCAAGAATTTAAATCTAATTTAGTAAAACGACTATTATTAAACATGTTATTCATATTTTTCACTTTACTTGTGTCTATTTTACTTGCATCTAAATATTCTGCTAATGTGCCACCACTAATATGAGTATTTGCAAATAAATAACTACTATCTTCAGGTAAATAAACTTTATCAGTAAAACCTATAGCTTTAACTTCTTGTTCTCCATATAAACCTTTCCATGAAGGGCCCTCAGTGTTCTCTGACTTCTTAGGATTAGTTAAAGTATCTTTACCAGGTTCAGGTTTAAATAATAAATATCCATTTTCATATAATTCCCAAGGGACACCATCTTCACCTGTTGCTATTACTTTACCTTCAGGTCGCCATTCTTTTACAACTGTTTCAGTATTGATTTCATCTGCATAAGTTGATTGTGCTGGAATAGAAGTCCCAACTGAATATACTAATGCACCCAAAACAATACCACATTTTAAATATTTATTTATATTTTTCATTTATTAGTTACCTCAAATTAATTTTATTTTATATAATATCGGCAATAGACATATTAATTTAAATTTTAACTTTTACTTAAAACAAAAAAGAGTAATCAATCAAGATTACCCTTTTATTTTTATTTAGATTTAGTAAGAGCTTTTCTAATAAAGTCAACTGGGATAACAAGAAGACCAAGAACAATAGCAGCAATGTAATGTTCAATATCCATAGGAACAGTTCCAAATACAGCACCACCAAAGTATAGAATTGCGGTTTGTCCAATTGCAATAGCAACTAGAATATACAAGAATTTCATATTTTGATTAATGTGTTCAAGTAGATTGAACCCTGTAGACCTTGTATTCAAAGAGTTAAATAGAATAGCATAGATAAAGAATGTCATATAGAAAGTTTCAACCATTTTAAAGTCGCCAGTTCCATTAGTAATAAAATCATGAACTCCAAATAGGTTAGCCATAATACCAAGTGAAACAAGGGTAATATAAGCAGAAATAACTCCAATAGAGACTTTCATTTGTTTAGTTAGCATAGGATCTTTCTTAGCAAGAGGTTGTTCTTTCATGTATTTAGAAAGAGCAGGTTCTTCACCGAACATAAGTGCAGCGAGAGTGTCCATAATCAAGTTAATCCAAAGAATGAATACAACTGGGAATACTTCTTTAACATTAAGGAAGATAGCAAGAAGAGATAGTGCAATAGTTGAAACATTGACTGTAAGTTGGAAGTTCAAGAATTTTTGAACTGATTTAGTCATAGTTCTACCATACAAAATAGCTTTTGAGATAGAAGTTAGAGAGTTATTCAAGATTACAATATCTGAAGCATCTTGAGCAGTTTGAGTTCCATCTCCCATAGCGAAACCAACATCAGCAGATTTCAATGCAGGAGCATCGTTTACCCCGTCTCCTGTCATTCCAACAACAAGATTTAGATCTTGTGCAAGGTTAACAAGACGTTTTTTGTCCATAGGAAGGGCACGAGATACAACTTTCAAATTAGGAATAATTTCTTTAAGTTCATCATCAGAAAGAGCAGCCATTTCATCATGAGTAAGGGCAACATCTTTATCAGATGTAATAATTCCAGATTCTTTAGCAATAGCGATAGCAGTTTCTTTTCTATCACCAGTAATCATAAGAACTTTAATTCCAGCACCATTAAGTTCTTTAACAGTTTCTGGGATTTCTTTACGAACATTATCACGAATACATACAAGAGAAATAAGGGTACGTTCTTGATTTTCTTCTTTAAGAATAGCAATCAAACGCATTGAACGTTCTGCTTGTTCTAATGATACTTTATCCAAATTATCAAGTGTTTCTTGTGTCATTTCAACTTTAGTACCATCTTCTTCGAGATAATATTTAGTTGTAGGCAAAAGAATTTCAGGAGCACCTTTAACATATTTAGTGCCATCACTTAATGTTACAGTTGCAAATTTCTTAGCAGAATCAAATTGTTCTTTTTCAACAATTTCTTCTGTAAATCCAATTTTATCTTCTTGAATAAGGAAATTCATCAATGCTTTATCTGTGTTATTACCACCTGCGGCATATTTAGTTCCTTTTTCTTCATCTTCAGCAACGAATGAATCATTGTTTAATCCAATTGCTTTAATAATTTCATCTTTAATATTAGGTGTTAAATTCTTATATTCTTCTCCATGTCCAGAATTTGTTGTATTAAATACTTTACCTGAACCTGTAATAAAATCAACAACTGATAGAATACCATAAGTCAAAGTACCAGTTTTATCAGTTGCAAGAAGATTCATTTGACCTGCAACCTCAATTGATTTTGGTTTACGGATAAGAATATTAAGTTTAAGTAGTAGACCAGCATTCATAGAAGCGACCATTGCCAACATCATAGGAAGACCTTCAGGTACTGCCATGATAACAAGAGTTACTGAATAAAGTACAGTTTGAATAAAGAATGCCAATGCAGTACTCAATCCGAAGAATACTTTAGCGCTTGTCATAAATGTTGAAATCAATACAATAGCAAAATACAATCCTGCTGATGTATAACCAAGTTTACCAATACCTTGAGCAAGAACTCCAAGTTTTTCTTCAGATGGGCTTGGTTTTTCTTCTTCTTGTAGGGCGTCATTAATTCCACCCATAATTGTTTTATCACCAATTACTGTTGCCTTAATAACTGCTTCACCTGATACAACTGATGTACCTCTAAATACACGAAGTTCTGTAAACAAATCATCAGAAGATGGTTCTTCATTGTCACCCAAAGGAATTTTATTTGCTTCTTCACTTTCCCCGTTAACAGATGCTTGGTCTACTTTAAGTTGTCCATCAAGAAGAATACCATCTACAGGGATTTTATCTCCAGTTTGAACTTTAATAACATCACCTTTAACCAAATCATCAACTGGAATTTCTTTAAGTTTCCCGTCACGATAAGTATGAGCAATCATTTTCTTATCAGATTCAGCTGACAAATCAAGGAATAGTTTTTCTTGTTTATAACCTGAAATTGTAGCAAATCCAGAAGAAAGCAATACGGCAATAAAAATAGAAATTGGGTCAAGCCAGTCAGGTGAGCCAAACAAAGCAGGGAAGAATGAAGCTAAAGTATTTTTAATTACTTGGATAATCAAAGCTCCAATCAAAATCATAAGCCATTGGTCTTTCAAAGAATCAACGAACATTTCCCACATAGATGCAGGTTCTTTTTTCTTGAGAGCATTTGTCCCATATAGTCGTTTAGATTCTTCCACCTCTTGAGTAGTTAAACCTTTAAAAGTTTTCATAAGTTACCTCACTTTATTTTGTTATGAATAATATTATACAAGAAATTTTTCTTATTGTCAATAAAATATTGTAAAATTTTTAATTAATTTTCTTTTTTATTTTTCCTATTTTTGAAATACGTAATAGGGTCTGCAATATTAGAGTCACCTGAAATAATTCTATCAGAGAGTGAATCATCTTTGTAGTTTACTAAAATTATGATAGGAATAAAAATTAAAGCAGCAAAAATATTTAAATAAGTAGCTGTTAATGATGGCATAAACTCAATATTTAAATATAATAATAAAATTGTATTTAAGGCATATAAAAGAGAGCTTAATGATAATAAATATTTAATTCGCAATGCAAAAGCTTTGAACATCCAATAAATGAGAAATGGTGCAATAACAAATGCGAATGTATAAGTGTAGATAAATGTTGAAGATATAATAAAGATTTCTGAACCGAAAAATTTAAAAATTTCATTATAAATTTTTTCAATGTAATATTTAATAAAATTATAATATTTATAAATCAAATAACCTAATGGAGAAGATAAAATTAAAATAGATAGAATCTGTTCTTTCCAACTAGGAATAATTTCAGGTTTATAATCTTTAATATTAATTAAATGTAAATAATAAAATTTGTTTTGAGCAGATAAATTATCAAAAGCCTCATCAGATAAATTTACAAATACAATTATAACTTCTAGTTTATTTGTTTGCTCTATATTAGCTATATTCTTTTTAATTTCCATTAAATTATTACTGAAATAAGAATATATTGTATAGCAATTGAACATTGCATTTTCATCATTATTAGAATAAGCTTTCGAGAAATATTTTAATAATAGTTTCTCTGAAATATTACAATAATCAATTGTTAAAGTTCGATTATTTTTATATTTTTGAGACTTAATATTCTTTTTAATAAATTCATTTAATTGTAAGTAATTAGTTATTTTTCCCATTGTTAAACCTTTCTTAATATAAATTCTATCTCATTATCTTTTATTATATTTGAATTGTTAAATTTATTATAAAATCTTATTGCTTTTTTATTATTTTTATGGCAAGTTAATTTTATATATGGTTCAAATTCTAGTAATTTATTTATTGTTTCAGTTCTATATTTTCTATTTCTTTCTCGAGGTACAATATATAAATATCTTAAAATATTATTACTTGCAGGTGATAAAGAACAAAAACCCACGATTTTTTCTTTTTCATCTAAAACAAAGTAAGTTGAGCTATCATTAATTAAATCTTCAGCATAAGAATAATATAAATCTTCATAATAATTAGATAAGTGAAATCCGACATATAGAAGAATGTAAATTAATCTATATAATTAAGTGTAATACTCGGAATCGTTTAACGTCCTTTTTCACAATGACGTAACATTATAATAATGCTATTGAATACCTAAACTATCTCTGTTTCTCTGTACTAACCTTGTTGTACCTCAATTTTCTATAATTTAACTTTTACATTAAATTATATTCTATCTCAACAGTCAATCCAATATTAGCAAGGGGTTGCAACATATTTCATTTAGGTATTAAGTTAAATTATTTGAGTAACATAGCCAGAAGTTCAATCTCTTGGTCTTATCCTGGATAATACTCAATCAAATTAACAGTTTAATGCCATGTTAAGGGCAAATTAATTATTTATTATTCACTTTTCTTTTTTCGTATTTCTTTCTTTTCTTTCTTTTTAATCTCATTTTCTTCTTTCCAATCGAATCAATAAACTTCATACCTCTTCTAGCGATAACAAAACTAGCAGCAGTGTGTATATTCAATTTTCTTTGATAAGAATATTTATTTTTACCAATATAACTTGTCCATGCAGGGTTTACTTCATGCAAGTAAACTTTATTTTTAGCACATTTTGATTTTACTATTGAACCATATACCCTATATGCTAAACTACTTAACATCTCATTGTATCTTTTATCCTTCTTACTTTCCATTTTTGATTTCTTAATTTTGAAATCTAATTTCTCTATTACTACATCTTTACCTTTATTTAATGCTTCTTTGACTACCTGTTCTATTACTAACTCTAAATCACTTTTTGTTTTATTTCCTAAACCAAACCTGTAATCTAAATTATATGTTTGTACCATATTTCCATGTTTATCAGTCTCAGTTACTGCTATGAAACTTTTGTTGAAATCTATTCCAAAAACCCCATTACTACTTCTTGTTAAACAATCCTCAGTAGTATGTTTAAGGGTAAATATTAATTGTAGATAATATTCTCCATTTTTTACTTTTATTCTATATGTTAATGCAGAGCTTTTATTTTTTAATATTTGTCTTATTTGTTTGGTTCTTTTTTGATTGAAATAAATTTCCCCGTATTCATATTTTGAAGACTCTAAATCTATTTCTTTCCTTACTTTTATTCTGAAATTATTTTTCCTTGGATTATATAATAATTGAAAATTAGTATTACAACTAGTTTCAGCAGCTCCTCCAACAAAAAATAATTCACTGTCCCTTTGTGCTATAAATTTATTATAATCGTTTTTTAATAAATATTTTTTACCAAAACATATCTTGAAATCGCCTTCTTTTATTTCTTTATCTAAATTATTTCTTCTCTGGAATAATTTATTTTTTCTATTTAACTTCCAATATAATTTATGTTTAGTATTTTTAAATTCTTCTTCTTCTTTATTCGAAAGTCCAAATATATCTTCATCTTTCTTTAATTTTAATCTTTTTATCCTATCCTTTATTTCTACTATTTCTTCTTCTAGTTTTTCTAATCTCCTATCTATATTTTCTAATTCATAATTCTTTAATTCTTTTATAGATTGGAATCTTCCTATCATATTCAAAAATATAGAATTTTTAGTACGAGCAGTTAATTCTATCTCATCTTCAGATAAAGCTGTTATAAATTTACTTTTAATTTCTCCTTTTTCTTTATATTCTGCTTTTATCTGCTGCCATACTTTTCTTTGTATCTTATTAAAAATTATTGTCCAATCAGATATGTATTTACATAATGATTGATTATAATTTTTATTTTTTATTTCTGTTGTATATGTAAATACATAACTCATTAAATAATACCCCTATTATAAAAATCAGCTAATAATTCATCTAAAATGAATATGTCTTCTTCTATTAGTTTTACTATTTTAAATATTATTTTTACTTCTTTCTACCGGACAAAGTTTCCAAACTAAAACATAATCAATTCCAGTTTCATGGTCTAAATATTCATATTGAGGATTATGTTTCCCAATATATTCACCCCACTTGTGCCATCTCCATCCACCCCATAAACTTGTATCATGATTATTAATTATAGGTGTTAATAATAGAATAAACTTATAATTAGGTTCATTTTTAATTAAATTAAATAATCCTTGACCTTCAAAGAAATATACATCTTTTGATGTTCCATTTAAATAAATATTAATAATTTTATTTAAGTAATTTTTTACTTGTGAAGCATTATCTGAAACTCCATTCATAGGGAAGAATTTATATTTATCAATTAATTCAAAGTCATCCACTTCATTAAAATTAGTCAGGCCTTCAATATCGTAATGACCATTTAAATCTGACATATAAATTCCAGTAATATCTAGATCCTTAGAATCTTCTTCTAGGATAATATCTTCAGGGTAATTATCCTTAGTAATTAAAGTCCATTCTTTAAATTTATTTCTATAATAATCTAAACCTAAATCTTCAATAGAACCTTCTTCTTTAAGTTTCTTTAGAAATTCTTCTTTTTCTTGTAGTTTTTCAGGTACTACTTCAACATTAACAAATGGAATTTCAATATTTTCAGGTTTATAATCCTCTCCAATAGAAATCCATTCTTCATTAGAATTTTTTGATTTATCTTTTAAATAATTATAAAGAGACTCCGAAATAACATTATAGAATTGTCCTTCAATTCTCTCATTATCCCAATCATCAGTAATACTTTCTTTTAAAAACTGATTTTTATTGTTTACTACTGCATAAAAATTTTTTACCATTTAGTTTAAACCTTCTTGTATTTTTTATTATATTTCTATTATATAACTTTATTTTTAATCTGTCAAACAAAAAAAGAATAGATAACAATACCTATTCAAATTATTTATTTATTAAGTTTTTTAAGGAAATCTTCTTTTTTCCACCTTGAGACGCAAATTTCATAGAGTTATCAATAATAATTGAAAATTCTTTAGATGGCTTTAAACCTAAATTTATTAAGTCTTTACCAGTGACATATTCATCTCTAATTAATTTTCTATTTAATTCAAAATTCTTAACTAAACTATTACCTTCAGCTATTGATTTACCTTTTATAAGTGCATTTTTAAATAAAGTAATAGATGGATTATTTTCTTGTTTAATATATTCTGACTTATAAACAAAATTACCAAGGTTTTCTTTTGATTGATTGTCTATATATTTATTGGAATGACTTTCTAAATATTCAAAAGCCATTTTCATATCTCTAACATCTGTATCTTTTGTTATTGTTGGAACTTTACCTTTATATATTTCAGACACAATAGCTTTAACTGTTTCATTAGGGTAAGATTTTTTGAAACCCTTTGATAAGGTATCTATTTTAATAAGTTCTTTTGGGGTTAATTTAGGGAAATAACTTTTATCAGCATCTAATTTAATTAAATTTTTAAAATATACAGATGGTTTGTCTGATTTTAATATTGCCTTACTTGTTTCTTCATAAATTCTTTCTGCTGCTAATTTTGAACAATCAAGTTTCTTTGATAATAAAACTGTTTCAGGTGCAATTTTAAAATTAAATCTAGATGCAAATTGAGCTGCTCTAAATACTCTTAAAGCATCTTCACTAAACTTATCTGAACAATGTCTAATAACACCATTTTTTAAATCATTTACTCCTCCATGAAAATCTAAAATTTCACCAGTTTGTGTGTTTTTCATTAAAGCATTAATAGTAAAATCTCTACGTTCTGCAGCTTTTTCTTCTCCAATAAAAGGGTCAACTGTAACTTCAAAATCAGTATGCTTATCTCCTGTTTGTTGTTCAGTTCTAGGAAAACTAAAATCAAAATCTTCACCTTCTAAATTAGCTTTATAAACACCAAATGATTTACCAACATAATCAATATTTATATTTTGATTTTCAGCAATAGACGTAAAATTCTCTTCAGATATATTATGAATTTCTATATCTATATCTTTATTTTCTTTTCCTAATAATTCATCCCTGACACATCCACCAACATAAAAAGTTCTTGCCCCTTTTTTACTTAATTCGTCTACTAATTTATTTAAAGCAAAATTATTATGTTTGGCAAATCTACTTTCATTTATTTTATCTGCATAATCTTGAGCCTCTTGAACACTAGAAAAATGTTCTGTTGTATCTCCTAAGGGACAATTACCTTCTTGTGCATGACATACTCCGGGTGTACCATCTTTCTTTACATGATATTTTGCCATTTTATTCACCTGCTTAATTTTTTAAGAATATCAAACGAAAAAAAGAAATAAATAGTTTATTTCTTTTTGTATTTATTTACAGGTTAATCAAATGTGACTAAATGTGATTTGATTTTTATAGACTCATTAAATAAAAATTTAACTTCTCATAATGGTACACCTGCAAGTACCTCTACACTCTCATTATCAATTGAGTGCTACTTTTATAATGTTACAAGAATT
>QWCT01001826.1_pt1 | contig 10152 bp, 6 predicted proteins | sample 1972681 | NCBI WGS metagenome assembly QWCT01 (sample SAMN09866701, study PRJNA288562) | Human oral metagenome isolate pre3_saliva, whole genome shotgun sequencing... | isolation source: mouth | host: Homo sapiens | place: USA: California | reverse complement strand
TTCTGTGTGGGATAATGAAAGGGAAGAGTGGTATTTTAGTGTAGTTGATGTGATAGGTTCTCTGACTGAAAGCAATAATCCGCGTGACTATTGGTATCGTGTGAAAAAACGTATGTCAGAAGAAGAACGAAGTGAGTTGTCGACATTTTGTCGACAACTGAAACTTAAGTCGACAGATGGTAAGTCATATAAGACTGATGTAGCTGATATGCAAGGTATTTTTCGTATAATCCAATCTGTGCCTTCTCCTAAAGCGGAACCGTTTAAAATGTGGTTGGCTGAAGTTGGTAAAGAGCGTATTGATGAGATAATTGACCCAGAGCTAACTATAGATAGGGCCCTAGAAGGATATGCTAGAAAAGGATATAGCCGAGAATGGATTAATCAACGATTACAGGCCATTCAGGTTCGTAAAGAATTAACCGATACATGGCAAGATCATGGTGTTAAAGCTGGTAATGAATATGCTATCTTAACGAATGAAATTTCAAAAGCTTGGTCTGGAATGACGACTAGAGAATATAAGGACTTTAAGGGGCTAAAAAAAGAAAATCTACGAGATAATATGTCTACTACGGAGCTTATTTTAAATATGTTGGCAGAAACAGCAACTAAAGATATTGCAGAAGCTAAAAATCCACAAGGATTAGAGGAAAATAAACAGGTTGCTCAAGATGGTGGTTCTATTGCGGGTGATGCACGTAAATCTATTGAAGCTAGAACTGGCAAACCTGTTATTACATCTAAAAATGCCATAGACTTGGGACGACTAATTAGTGATGTGGTGAAACATGATAGATGAACGATTTGAACGAATGAAACGAAAGCGTAATTGTAGAGTACATTTTGATGAAGATTCTTTTCTGATATCTGATTGTACAGTAGCGCCAGTACACGATATACCTGACGTAATATATGAAAATCAGGAGTTTGATTTTTATATTGAGTCTACCTATGATGTATATCTGCTTCGCATCATACATAGTCATGATTGTGTTGTAAGCATTTATTCTGCAAAAGCTAATGGAATCATATATATCGTAACTTCTATACCTGTGACTAAAGATAATGTGAAAGAGTCTATTCAAAAGGTTTTATCTGCGTTAGAAAAATATGGTTTTCCGAAATTGAAGAATCCGAAAAGTAGTATTACATTTAATATATAGTGATGAAATAGGTCGTAAAGAAAAAAATACCACATTATATAGGAATTTTTTGTCCCATATGATGTGGTATTTTGTATATAATATATATGACTGTTTATATTATAGAGTATTAAATCGCTTATTATAGATATGTATGCATAATGAAAGGATTATTTATGAAGTATCTTTTTTTATTTATTCGAATATGCAGTGATATAGTTCTTCAAATCAAATTAAATATTAAACGCAACTGGAAGTGCTTAAAGAGAGCATTTAAAAAGGAGCCCATTCTGTATAAGCGAAGTAAAGTATTTCGTAAAAATTTTGTAAAGTATACTCGATTATATAAGGGGGTAACAGAGGAGAAGAAACTGATAGAACTCAAGTTCATAGAGCAATCAGAGATGTCTCTTGATATTATATATAAGACTATGATGACTATGATTACAGCTTTCACAACTTTATTTATTCCCTTTCAAGTAAATGTGTTTATAAATGAAAAAAATCAAGAGATATATGGAATTATATTAGTTACAGGTGTTTCAATCATTCTAGTCGCTACTTTATTCTTATTTATTTTTCTTGTATTTTCTTCTGCACCAATAAAGCAATATCTAATTACATATGGGCTTTTCTTTACTTTATGGTGTGTGGTACTTTTCTCTCCCGTTTTAGATAATAATATTGTATATCATCTATTGTTAAGTAGCTTATCTTTTATTTGTTTATTATATTTAATTTGGAGATACTTATCTTATGAGAAGGATATCTTACTTGCACGAAAATTAGCCATACAAAAAAATAACTCATAAAATACTATTAGAGGACATTGTATTTTTTATAGATTACAATACCCTATTGAATTATTGTTCTATATAGTAATGTGTACTTTAAAATTTAGATGAATAATTATATAATTGATACAAGTATATTATTAGTTAGAAATGAGGCTTATATGCAATTATTAACAGTGGATATTAGCGAAGAAGGGATTGCTAATGATTCTGGAACGCTGTTGACAATTTTATTAAAAGATCGAACTACCAATAAAAATATTGTATGGGCTTCTCCTTCATATGAAGGTATGGGGAAGTCTTTTTGTGCTGACCAACCTATAAAAAAATTTTTAATTATAGGTCCTTATGATTCTATTATTCAACCACGTGTTGAAAAAAATAAACGAAATCAAGAATTACGTACTCGTAAACGTGGTGAAGTATTTACCCCACCTTGGCTTGTTGATAAGCAGGTATCTATTGTACTGAATGAAATAGGGGATATTTCTTTTGAAAGTTTTATTGCTTTACGTTGGTTAGAACTTGCTTGCGGTGAAGGTCCCTATATTGTAACTCGATATGATTCTATTACTGGTGACATTATTCCTGTTGAACAGCGTGTTGGTTTTTTAGACCGGAAATTGCAAAGAATATCTGAACAATCAATTACGGAAAAAGAGTTTATTAAGTGGTCTAAAATCGCTTATGAATCAAGTTATGGTTATGAGTTGCAAGGTGACTCATTACTATTAGCTCGAGAAAACTTATTACTATCATTCTGTGAACATTATAATCATAAATTTGGTAAATTACCGACTATGAAGGTAATTAAACAGATAGCAACTATTATCTCTTATAATATATTCCAAATGAATGGGTTAACTAAGCAGACCCCATATTCAGATGATTCAAAGGACAATATTCAACTCAATCTATTTGATGAAGTAAATGATCAAGAGCAGCAAGGGGATATGTTTACGCTTGTCAAAGATTGGAAAAATAAAGTGTTAGTATCTATGGGTTCAATTTCTAAGGGAGATGAAATGATGAAATTTGATGTTGTGATTGGGAATCCTCCATATCAGGAAACACTAGATGTTGATAAAGGAAATAGTTCCTTAGCAAAACAGTTGTTTCCTGATTTTATAAAAAACTCTATTGAAATTTCAGATAAATATGTATGTTTAATCACCCCGTCTCGCTGGTTTGCTGGTGATGCTCAAGATAAGTCATTTTTAAAGTTGAGAGAATATTTTCGAAATAATAATCATATGAAGTCTATCTTCAATTATATGGATGCAAAAAAAATATTTCCTAATACGGAAATAAAAGGCGGTGTTAATTTCTTTCTATTTGATAAGCAATATACTGGAGATGTCCTATTCACAAATGTTGAGGATAAAAACTATACATCTATTAGTAGACCTCTATTTGAAGATGGTCTAGATATTATTATTCCAGATATTAATGCCTATAAGATTCTTAAAAAAATAATAGAATCGAAGTTCACTTCATTAACACTAATTACTAAAGGACGAAATGCTTTTGGTATTGTTGGCACTCCTCGGATATTGGAGTCAATAACATCTAAAGAATTTGAAGATGGCTTAATAGAGGTAAGATGTAAAAATAACGAAATAAGATGGATTAAAAAAAATATTATTAGTAAAAACATATCTTTAATTGATAAATTTAAAGTTTATGTTTCTAAATCAGCTGGAAATCCTAATAGTGATAAAAAAGTTATTGGGACTCCATATCTAGGATTAAAGGGGTCTATATGTACAGATTCTTTAATTCCTATAGGTGAGTTTGATGACGAAAAAGAAGCTATTGCGCTAAAAAAATATTTATCCACTAAATTTTTACGATATTTGGTATCGATAATAAAAATGTCACAGAATGTTACACAAATTGTATATCGATTTGTTCCGTTGCAAGATTTCACACCTAACTCAGATATTGATTGGTCTCAATCCATTGAAAACATAGACCAACAATTGTACAAAAAATATAATCTTTCACAGGATGAAATAGATTTCATTGAATCAAAAGTGAGGGCTATGGACTAATGGGGACAGAGATTAAAACAGGGAAGGTTGTAGAACCTAAAATCTATGCATATACTACACCACAAGTTACTACTAATGATGGGTGGATTAAGATTGGGTACACGGAACGGGATGTAGAGACTCGAATTCGTGAGCAAACCCATACAGCAGCTATTCAAACAGAAATTTTATGGAATCATTTAGCCGAATATGTAGACGGACCAGAAAAAGGTCTAAATTTTAAAGACCATGATTTTCACGGTTTTCTAAAGTTTCATGATATAGAACGTAGACCGAAAACAGAGTGGTTTTATTTCAATGGTACGCCGGAGAAATCAGAAGGTTTATTTAACAGGTTTATTCATCATGATATATCAGGTTATCAACCAGGAAAAAGTAATGAATACATATTACGTCAGGAGCAAGACGAAGCTGTTACAAAAACATTTGCTTATTTTAATAGTCATGAAAATAGTGAATTCCTATGGAACGCAAAACCTCGGTTTGGTAAAACATTATCAGCCTATGATTTAGTTAAACGATTAGGTGTAACAAATGTTTTAGTACTTACCAATCGCCCTGCTGTTGCGAATTCATGGTATGATGATTTTGATCAGTTTATTGCGGGTAATACAGAATATAAATTTGTTAGCAGTACCGATTCTTTAAAAGACAGACCATCTATGAGCCGAGAACAATTTATTGAATATCTTAGTGAACATGATGAGGCAAAACAAATTGCTTTCATCAGCTTACAAGATTTAAAAGGCTCTGAATTTTTTGGTGGTGAGTATAATAAGTTAAAATGGGTCGCTGATTTATATTGGGACTTAGTTATTATAGATGAAGCTCATGAAGCAGTTGATACTAGTAAGACAGATTTCGCCCTCAATAAGATTCATAGAAAATGGACATTATATCTATCTGGCACACCGTTTAAAGCAATTGCTAGAGGTCAATTTAGTGATGAACAGATTTATAATTGGTCTTATGCAGATGAACAACAAGCCAAGAAAAATTGGGATAGTACTTGTGAAAGTGAGAACCCATACGAAGTATTACCTCAACTAAATATGTTTACCTATCAAATGTCAAAGATGGTTTTAGATGTTATCAATGATGGGGTAACTGTTGATGGTGAAAACTATGACTATGCATTTGATCTAAATGAATTCTTTGCTACTAATGAGAGTGGTGAATTTATTCATAAAGAAGCAGTTGTTGTGTGGCTTGATACATTAACGCATAATGAGAAGTATCCTTTTTCTACGAAAGATTTACGTGATGAATTAAAGCATACATTTTGGATTTTAGATCGTGTCAATTCAGCTAAAGCTTTAAAGAAATTATTGGAAAATCATCCGACTTTTGAAAATTATGGTATCGTACTAGCTGCTGGTTCTGGCAATGCCTATAAATCAAAAGATGAAGGAATTGAAAATATTAGGTCTTTAGCTGCTGTTCGTAAGGCAATTAAAGAGCATGATAAAACAATTACACTTTCAGTAGGACAATTAACAACAGGTGTAACCGTACCTGAATGGACTGGCGTTATTATGCTATGTAATATGAAGTCGCCGGCTCAGTATATGCAGGCTGCTTTTAGAGCACAAAATCCATATTCTTGGACAGAAAATGGTAAACACTATAGAAAAGAACGGGCTTATGTATTTGATTTTGCACCAGAACGTACACTGATTATTTATGATAAATTTGCTAATGATTTATCTATGGCAACTGCTAATGGACATGGTACAACTGATGAAAGAAAAGAGAATATCGGTGAATTATTAAACTTTTTCCCTGTTATAGCTGAGGACTCATCAGGTCGAATGGTAGAGATTGATGCGGCTCAGGTAATGACGATTCCTAAGCAAATTAAAGCCCAAGAAGTTGTTAAACGCGGTTTCATGTCTAATCTTCTATTTGATAATATTGCTGGTATTTTTAGGGCGACCCAAACTGTTTTAGATATTCTAAGTGAGTTGCCTGAAGCATCTCAAGGTAAAGTTGTTATGGGAAACGATGACATAGATATTGTTGATGTCGATTTAGATGATGATGATAATCCAATTGTTTCAGATGAAATCGTTATTAATAAACAAGAGGCTTTATTTGGAGATAAATTACGAAGTTCAATTGCAAATATTGAAAATACAATACGTAATGAAGATTTAAAACCGACATTGGAGGATATGTTATCTCGTGTGACTGCACCTGTTATTACACCAATTGTTCAGGAAATGCAAGAAACGTATGGTCTTAAAAATCGAGCAGCACAACGAATTGAAAAAGATATTAAAGATGCTATTAAGACGGTAGCCGAAGAAAATGATAAGGCACAAAATGTTGCTATTGCACATAAAGAAGCTGAATATAAAGAGAAAATTGAAGCTGCTACATCAGATGAGGAAAAGCTAGCGATTGAAACCGAACGAGAAGAAGCAATTAGTGCTGTAAAAGTAGAATATAAAGATAAATTTACAAAAGATATTAGTACAACATTACATGAATTGCCTAAACAAATTATTAAACAACAGGAAGTAGAAGCTTTACAAAACCGAATAAATAGTGATGAAGAAAAAATTCGTTGTCATCTACGGGGCTTTGCTAGAACAATTCCAAGTTTCCTTATGGCATATGGTGATGAGCAGCTTACACTAGACAATTTTGATACCTATGTAGATGAAGATGTTTTCCATGAAGTTACTGGAATCACATTAGATCAATTTAGATACTTACGTGATGGTGGAGATGACTTTAATGGTCATTTGTTTGATGCGCCGACATTTAATGAGGCTATACTTGAATTCTTACGTAAAAAAGCAGAACTTGCTAATTACTTTGAAGATAAAAAAGAAGATATCTTTGATTACATTCCACCGCAACAAACAAATCAAATCTTTACACCTAAAAAAGTAGTAAAACGAATGGTTGATGAACTTGAAAAAGAAAATCCTAATATTTTTGCTGATTCAACGAAAACCTATATTGATCTCTATATGAAATCTGGATTGTATATCGCGGAATTGGTTAAACGTTTGTATAACAATGAATCTATGAAACAACAATTCCCAGATGATGTGGCAAGATTGAAGCATATTCTTGAAAATCAAGTTTATGGTTTTGCTCCATCTGCTATTATTTATCGGATTGCTACAAACTTTATCTTTGGGCCAATTAGTGATGATGTAAGTAGAAAGAATTTTGTGCAAGAAGATACCATACCTTATGCTAAAGAGGGGAGAATACAGGACTTAGTTGAGTTATATTTTGAAGAGAACTAGTATGTTGTTATTTAATGCAAATGAGGAGATTGATTAATATATATAAACTTTTAAAAAATATTGATAACTTGGTGGATAAAATTAGTGGATTTATAAAACGCTATTTTATCTGTCTATATTTATCTATATTCAATGTCAGTAAGATTCCTAAAGTGTATTTGCTTTGGGGGATAATCTTTTTAATAATTAATTTTATTGCATTAAATTTAATTTCTATGCATTTAGAGTTAGACTCTATTACAGGGGTTATATTGACAATAGCTAGTAAAGATATTTCTAATATATCGCCAGTTACAAAGATTTGGAGCATTAAATTTCTTAGTTTTTTATTGGGAAATTTTATTTTTTCTGTTTTATTCTCAATTCTTATATATAGACTATCTAAAATTAAAATTACTGTGAGTAGTGTATTAGGAGCTTCTGGATTTGCTGCTTTTTCAGGGTATATTTATTTTTTATTTAGTGGAATATTGTCAATTTTTCTGTTTACAAATGATAGTATTATTAGTAATTTAGAAGTTGTTAATCAATTACTGAATAATACATCTTCAGGGAGTATTGATGTTTATATAGCTAATGTATATTTATCGTATGTAAATATATATGAGGCAACTATTTTACATCAATATAATTTTATATTAGCGTGTAAATTTGGAATATTTTTATTTACTATAATCATTTGGTGGAAAATTATTTTCGGTATATTAAAATTAGATTTTACATGTCGTAATATTATATCTTTTGTTAGCTCGATTTTGATAATTGGAATTATTAATATAGTAATAATAGTGGGATCTAATTATGAAAATATAAAATTATTTTATAGTCAATCGACTATGTATTCAGAATTAGTTGATAAAGTAAAAACGATAGATTCTGATTCTAATAAAGACTATAATAAACTTAATATTTTAACTAATATTCTTGCTGAAGATTCACGGTTGAGTCATAAAACTAGATATAGTCTTTATGTGTATTCAATTTTGTATGAAGAGCTTTATATTAGTCAATTATCACAACTACAGAGTGATTCGAATACTAAAGAGATATTTACCGATGTAACTAATCTTGACACCTTAGATAAAGTATTATTGATTGAAGAGAATAACTATAATTTTTATAAGGCTAATGCAGTGGATTTTAGTATACTTTTTGATGCTACGGCTGCTTTTGATGAGGATGTACTATCGTTTAATGATCATTTAAATTTATTGTCAGTCAAACTAACTAAAGCACATGAGATGCGTAAGCTAATAAATGATAATGAAGTTGATGAAAAATTATCTATTTTTACTAAATTTACGTATAATTTACAACATAATATACTTACTTTAGATTTATTAGCGATATAATTTGATTCATTAATTGATATTTCTCAGTGTTCATATATGAATTGAATTTAAATGAATATAATTAGCTCTACATCAGTTATATAGGGGGATGTAATACTATTTTATTAAAGTAATATAAGAATTTAGTTTTTGGATGTTGTGTTTTGTGGTTTTATATAGGCGGGTATAAATATGTCAAATATAATTGCTGTAATTTGGGATTGTGATAAAACTTTAATTAATGGGTATATGCAGGATCCGATTTTTAAAGAATATGGTATTGATGCTAAGGAATTTTGGGCGGAAAATAATCAAAAACAACATGATTTATGTAAGAAATATCCTAATATACGCATTAATTCTGATACATATTATTTAAATTTATTTCTTCAATATATTCGTGAAGGAAAGTTTGCTGGATTAAATAATAAAAAATTACATGAGTATGGTAATAAACAACAGTTTTATAAAAATGTACCAGAATTCTTAGCATCATTAAATAATCTATTTCAAGAAAAAGCTGAATATAAGGATTATGATATTCAAGTCGAGAATTATATTGTAAGTACAGGCTTTGCAGAGTTAATTCGAGGATCAAGATTAAATGATGTTGCTAAATCAATATGGGGTTGTGAGCTTATTGAAACTAATATAAATAATGATCTTGTTCTTAGTGATGTAGTCTATACGATAGATAATACAACAAAAACGCGTGCAATTTTTGAAATTAATAAAGGAAGTTGGAACAAAGAACTCCATGTTGATGTAAATGCTAAAATATCATTTGATATGAGACGTGTACCTTTTGAAAATATGATATATATTGCTGATGGTCCTAGTGATATTCCCGCTTTTTCCTTAGTAAAGCAAAAAGGTGGAACTACTTTTGCTATTTATCCTAGAGAAGATGGTGATGCCTTAAAGCAAGTCGAACAAATGCGTATTGATGGTCGAGTTGATATGTATGCAGAGGCGGATTACTCTGAGGGCACAACTGCTAATTTATGGATAAAAAATAAAATTTTTGAGATTGCTGATCGTATTAGAGAAAAAGAACGTTCAAAATTTAGGAATTCGATATCTACAGTTCCAAGGCATTTGGTATAAGTTTATATAATATTTGTAATAAGCAAATATAATATGGATAGTGATATGTCGGGCTTTTTTCATGCCACGATTAGTAAAGGCTGGACCCATTTAGAGGCCTCAAGCCCAATATAGTCTTGTTAATAACAAAAGTAAATAGATTAGAGGTTCCTAATAGTCACCTAGGTGACCAATAGGAACCTCTTTTGTTATCATTTTATTACTATATAAGTACATTACAATATACAAAATATAGTTAGTGTGTATTGAGGAGAGCTTATGTTTAGAAAATCTTTGTTATTCGGTGGTTTGATTGCGGTACTTTGTTTGAGTGGTTGCAGCAATGCTAATGAGTTGCCTGGGTATAATGCAAAAGTTAAGCATTCTAGTGCTGATTTTTATAAGAATGATTTGATGGATAGTATTCTTAATGAACGAATCTATAATGCTACTAGTGTTGCGGAGGTTAGTGATGC
>QWCT01001825.1_pt1 | contig 10156 bp, 5 predicted proteins | sample 1972681 | NCBI WGS metagenome assembly QWCT01 (sample SAMN09866701, study PRJNA288562) | Human oral metagenome isolate pre3_saliva, whole genome shotgun sequencing... | isolation source: mouth | host: Homo sapiens | place: USA: California | reverse complement strand
ACCATCGCACCATCGGCCGGATCAAAGTAATACCACGACCCACGAATCATCATCCACCCCGTGGCCATCGCACCACTATCGGGGTTAAGGAAAAACCACAATCCGCCAACCCTGACCCAACCAGTTGCCATAACACCTTCGGAACTCATGTAGAACCACGACGAGCCAAGATGCAACCAGCCGGTGACCATTACTCCAGTAGTCTCATCAAGGTAGAACCACGACACACCTTGCTTCACCCAACCCACAGCCTGAGCGCCCGATACCTGATGGTAGAACCACAACCCCTGATCCTTGACCCAACCGGTGCGCATGTAACCAGACTCATCGAAACGATAGACGGATCCACCAATCACAAGCACGGTGTCCTTCGGAAAAGACCCATCGACCTGGCGATACCACCAACCACGCGCGTCACTCACCCACTCACCCTCCACGGGAGCCGGATCCGGGTTAGGAGCCGGGTCCGGGTTGGGTGCCGGGTCCGGGTTGGGTGCCGGGTCCGGGTTGGGTGCCGGGTCCGGGTTGGGTGCCGGATCGGGCGTCGGTTCGGGGGCACCCGGCATAGCCAGGCGCACCTTGTTCGTCACGTACGAGGCGTCGCGCACCTCGACACGCAGGGCGACGTCGGTGCCGGTCGGGGTCCACGGGAAGGTCGCGGAGGCCTCGGGCGCGCGCTCCCCGTTGTCCGTCATTGCGGTCCAGTCACGCACCAGCGTCTCGGTGCCATCGGCACCGACCTGTACGGCGCGAACCTGCGACGTACCAGCGATGCCACCCGTCACGGACGCGGTCACGTCCACGGGCGTGCCAGCTGGGCCGTTCAGCGTGTACCCAGCCCCGGCCTCGGCGATGCCCGTGCCGGACAGCGTCACGGACGGCGCGGTGTAGGCATGCAGCTGCGACACGTCGATGCCCGCAGCCTCCATGGCCGCCTTCGCGATGTTCCACGCAGCCGAGCCTTCGGCACCGGCGACGTACACCTGCGTGTCCGCCTTCTTCTCATCGCTCAGGTCCTGCTCGAGATCCAGGCGGGTGAGCGTGGATGGCAGGACGAGGACTCGCGGCACGTCCACGCCGAAGGATACGGAGGTCATGCCCTCGCCGAAGAACGCGCTTTCGCGGCGTCCGTTCGTCGGGCGACCATCGTAGACGAAGGAACCGTCCTCACCACCGCGCACGACGATGCGACGAGGCATCGGCACCCAGCTGCCCTCCATGCGGATCGAACGTACCTTCGTGCCGTACTCGACCATCTCCAGGGAGTTGCCCACGACGCCCGTTGAAGTCTGGACCGAATTCGGGATGACCAGCTCGGTCAGAGCCGCGCAGCCGGCGAAGGCCTCGTCGCCGATGGTCGTCACGCCTTCGGGCAGGACGACGCGCGTCACCGTCTTGTTGTTGGCGAACGCCGACGCACCGATCTCAACTGTGCCCGCGAGCACCGTGTAGTCGGTGATCGCATTAGCCGCCGGGGAGAGCATCAGGTGCAGGCCGTCTGCCCCCTTGCGGTACAAGACATTCTGATCGGCCGAAAACACCTGATTGCCAGCACCGACGGTCAGGGTCGCGATGTTGCGGTCATTGTATAAAGCGGTCTCGCCGAAAGCGGTCACGCCCGCGCCCAGGTGGAACTGGGTGATACCCGTGCTGTCGGAGAACGCCTGCTCACCGACCGTGGTCACCGAATCCGGCAGGGTCACGGCCTTCATGCCCGTCCGGCTGAACCCGAAGTCTCCGATAGTCGTCAGCTTGTTCAGGTCGGAACGGAAATTGACGCCGTTCTTGGCTCCCACTCCCTCGAAGGCGCTGCCTTTAATCGTGACAGTGCCGCCCAGGTCGATGGTATCGAGGCTGGCCGCGAGGCAGAAGGCGCACGTGCCCACCGTGTCGAAGCCCTCTGGCAGGGTCAGCGCGGTGAGGGCGGAGAGGCGGAAGGCCTCGTCGCCGATCGTGCGCAACGAGGTCGGCAGAGTGACGGTCACGATACCTGCCTCGGCGAAGGCCTTGTTGGCGATCTCGGTGGTGCCCTCCGGGACCGTGTAGGAGCCGCCGGGGTTCTTCGCCGCCGGGTAAATGATCAGACGCGCGTGGTCCTTGGAGAACAGGACGCCGTCCACGGACTCGTAGTTGGGGTTCGTGCTATCGACATCGACCGAGGTCAGGGCGGACGTCTCGGCGTAGCCCGAGGTGATCGACTCGGCGGAGACCTTCGCGCCGAAGGACAGCGAGGTTAGAGCCTTGTTGTAGTCGATGAACTCAGCACCAATCGTCGTGACGGAACGAGGCAGGGCCAGGGTTTCCAGCGACACGTGCGCGAAGGCTCTCTCGCCGATCGATGTCAGCTGCGAGGGCGCGGCCACGTCGTCTTGGAAGGTAATTGTCTTCAGCGAGGAGTAGATGAACGCCTCGTTGCCGATGCTACGCACGGCGGCGGGGATCGTCACGTTCTCCACGGAGGAGTTCGCGAAGGCACGCTCGCCGATGTCGGTGACGCCCTCGGGGAGGACAACGTCGGTCGCGCTGCCCTTGTAGGCGGTCAGCACGCCGTTCTCGTCGATCTCGAAGTCGTCGGCGTCGGCGGAGCGCACGGTCACGGGGATCTGCGCGGCCTTGGTCGCGCCGCCCGAGGTCACGGATGCGCTCAGCGTGCCCGTGCCGGCGCGGTCGCCGGCCGTCAGCGTCGCGCTCGTCGTATCCGTGCCAGCCGCAACGGTCGCCAGATCGGCGGGTTCAACGCTCCAGGTCACCGCGGCAGCCGCCAGGGAGGGAGCCAGGTACGCCTTCACCGAGGCCTCCTCGCCCGCCTTCACGGACAGGGAGGTCTGCAAGATCTCGATACCCGTGTCCTCGGAGATCGTGCGCACGTGGATGGTGGCCGAGGCCGACAGGGTCGGCTGAGCAGCGTCAGTCACGGTGATCGTCGCGTCACCCGCGCCGACCGCGTTGACCTCGCCGGTGTCGCTGACGGTGGCCACGGCCTCGTCCGAGGAGGACCACACCAGGTCGGTGACGTTCGCGTTCGCCGGCTCGTAGGCGGCGTTCAGCGTCACCTTGTCACCCGCAACGACCGTGGTCTCGGCGGGCGAGAGGGTCAGGGACGTCATCGGGATGGTCTGGAAGCGGAGCTGCTGGCGGGTCTGGTTCTTACCCCAGTCCCACGCGTACAGGTAGGAGGTCGCCGGATCAGAGGAATCAGCGCGGTCGACCAGATCCTTCCAGGCAATCTCATAGTGCTTGGAGTAGGTACCGTCGGGCTGACGGTTCGCGCCCACGTCTTCCTTCTCGTCGTAGTAGTGACGAGACGTGGGCGACTCGGAGAACGCAATGCCGGCCAGCGGCGAGTTATCGGAGACGTCGAAGGACACGACGCGACCATCCCCCTCGCCGGTCACTGCAACGTTCGAGATCGTGGGGGCCTGGGTGTCCAGCGTGAACTCCCACGTCAGCTGCTGCGTCGTGGAAGAGGGCGCGACGGAGGATCCCTCGATGGTCAGCGTGTAGCGGCCGTCGGGCAGCTCGTTGCCGTCTTTGTCGAAGCCGTCGAAAACCGGGTTGTTTCCCTCCTGGCTTTCAACGGGCAGGATCGCACCCGAGGAGTAGTTGAACAGGGATTTCTTCGCGCGCTCAAAGGTGTAGGAGCGCACGTTTTCCCCTGCCTCGTTCGTGTACGTGTAGGTCAGCTTCGGCGTGTTGCGCAGCAGGCACGTGCGCGGGAGCATTTTGTTCGGCGCTTCCTGCGCGGCCGAACGCGACATGATGAAGTAGGCGGGGTCGACGGCGCGCACGGCGGTGGAGTCTTGGCCGTCCAGCGGGTTAAGCGCGCCCAGGGGCACGTCCGTCGCCGGGTTCATGAGGGTCGAGGAGCAGGCATGCGCGGTGCTCGTCGTGCCGTCGTACCACTTGCCGTCGAAGATATTTGGGGCACCCCAGGAACCGTAGAAGCCCATGTAGGGCACCGTGAGGCCCGGCTGCCCGTCGGCGCTCGTGAAGGTGACGGCACCGTCGATGAACGTGCCCTTGGGGGCGTTGGCGTTCGCGTACGAGGCGAAGGCCGCCTGAGGGGTCACCGTGACGGTCACGCTCGCGCTGGACTGAGCCGGGACGGTCACCGAGTCAGCCGAAAAAGTCAGATCGATACCCGCTCCCGCCCAGTTCTTCGAGTGCTGCGTGAAGAGCTCGCCCTCCACGACCTCGGACAGGGCCTGACCTCCGAGCGTGTAGGTGTGAGCGTCATCGGAGACATTGGTCAGCTGCACCTGAAAGGTCCACCCGTCGGTTCCGTCGCCCAGGTCAGCCTTGGGACGCGACGGATTCGCCGCTCCCACCACGCTCGGGTACACGGACGAGGTCGTGGCCGCCAGCGCGTCCACTTGGCCCGCGCCGACGCGACGCGGGGAGTAGTAGGAGCCGTCTCCCTGCTCGAGGTCGAGCAGCGGGTGGGCGGTTCCCATGAGGAAATTGGAGACGAGGGCGATCTTCTCGGAGGCAGAGAGCTTCTTGAATGCCGGGTCCTCATCCATACGCTGGCGCACGAGCGTCGTGATGCCCGCGACCTGCGGGGTCGCCATCGACGTGCCGGACATCGAACGGTACTCGCCCCCCAGGACCGCGGACATGATGTTACCGCCGGGGGCGGCGACCTCGGGCTTAAGAGTCAGGTCTGGGGTGACGCCCCACGACGTGAAGTCGGAGATCGTGGGGTTCGTGGAGGCAAGTGTAAGGCCCGCGTGGGGGTTCGTGATGGAGATGGAGTGGGAATCGGCGGCATTGATGGCCTCGATCAGCGTGTCCTTCTCCTTTTTTGTGATGGTCACGGTCGGCATCGTGTGCGTGGACTCGATGGTCGCCACGTAAGGCGTGTCGGTGTCCTGGGCGTCGCCGAGGATGAGGGTGGCCGGCTTCGAGCTCAGCTTCGTGAGGCCACTGACCTTGGCCTCGTGCGTCATGTCCGCGCCGGTCGCGCTGTCCGAGCCGCCGCGGTCCTCCAGGACGATGGTCGTCGAGAGGTCGCCGGGGTGTTCGGCCACCATCTTCTCTAGGGCTGCCGCGTCCCCGATGCCGCCGTAGATGACCGTGTAGGTGCCTTCGTCGATGTCAAGCAGGCTGGGCACGAAGGCGTCCTTGAGGCCGCGCGACTTGCGGTAGACGATCTGCTTGTCGCCGTAGGTCAAGTAGGGCAGGGCATCCTGGTTATTGACCGAGGCGATCGACAGGGTCGACCCGTAGGACGCGGGTTCCGAGACCGTGCCCGCGTCGGGGTCGGTCGCGTACGGCAGCCCCTTGCCGGAGTAGTTGGAGTAGGCGCTCGAGTACGAATTACCGGCGGCCGCGTTGACGCTCACCCCGGCCTCGGCGAGGTTCTTGTAGACCTCCGCGTACACGGTCCCGGCCTCGCTGCCCCAGCCCGCGTCGTCGCCGAGGGACAGGTTGATCGAGTCGGGCTTGATGATGACCGCGTCGTCGAGGGCGGCCAGCACGGTGCTGTCAGGGATCGAGCCGTCCTTGTCGGCGGCAACCTTCGCGACGATGATCTGGGCGTTGGGCGCGGTGCCCTGCAGGTCGGGCGCATTGGCAGCGGCAATCGCGGCAACATGCGTGCCGTGGGAGAGATCCTTGGTGGAGGTGGGCAGCACGTTCGCGTCGTTGTCGGCGTAATCGAAGACGAAGGGAATCTTCTTGTTCAGGTAGGCACCCTGCTTGCCGTGGCTCAGCGTGCCGACCAGGGACTCGACGTCCTTGTGCGACAGGCGCACGGGCACGTCATCCATGGGACCGGAGAATGCCGGGTGCGTGGATTCGATGCCCGTGTCGATGACCTCAATAACCTGCTTGTCTCCCTTCTGCGAGGTCTGGTTCGCACGGGTCATCTCCAGGGAGGAGCCGTTTTTCAGGTCGGGGTTCACGGCATCGACACCGTTCGCTCCCGTGTCGCCCTCGACGACCAGCGGCTTGAGGTGGCGCTCGATGAAGGCGGTCTTGACGCCCTGCGTGGCCTTGATGGTCTCCAGCGACGAGGCCGGGGCCTGGATCGCGAAACCGTCGAAAGCCTTCGTGTAGTCGAGCACGTCCGTGACGTCCGAACCGGGCACGGATGACTCGACGGCTGTCTCGATGCGGTCCTTGACCGTCTCATGCTTCGTTGAGGTCGACAGTCCGAAGATGCGGTTATACCAGGGAATACCGACGTTGCCGTCCTCCAGTTGGACGATGATCGTCGTCGGGGTGTCGTCCGCGGGTTCCGGGGTGGCGCTCGCGTTCTCGTCCCTGGCCTCGTCCGTGGTGTCGGAGGGCGTGGGGGCACCCGATTGCGCGTCGTTCGACGAGGCCTGGGTGGCCTCGGGCGCGGGAGTGTCACTATTCGGGGTGACGGTGGATTGCACGTGGTTTTCGTCATCGGCCGCAAAGGCCGCCGGCATGCTGACGGTGGTCGCGGCGAGAGCGCCGGTGACGACCAGCGCCAGTGCCGTGCTTGATCGATGGGACATCAGTGGCTCACTTGGTTGACAACTAGGCATAGGCGCACGCATCGTGACAGCACACCCAGCGTCAAGGGTAGGGCCGTGAGCAGCTTTGACCTATACCTGTCCAACTTTCTTCTCACTATGTGTGAAGAGCTTTACCCCACCTAATTCATAGGGTACACTATGATAATTTAGCATCGCCTTAGTTACGATGCTTCTATGCTCTTTCACCTGATCGCCCGCTCGTTCTCCTTCCCCGCCGAGCCACAGCGCAGGAACGCAGAGACGACGACCCGCCGGGAGGCCTCGAGCATCGTCGCCCGTGACCAACCCGGCGGGTTCACGTGTCAGGCTGCCACCGCCTCGGCGGCTTCCTCTCAGAGAACGACGGCCGTTCCCGTCGCGATCGCGGCAAGCATGCCGTTGTCAGACCCTGCGGTGAAGTAGTCGACCTTCACGCCGACAACCGCGTTCGCTCCCATCGACTGCGCGCGTGCACACATCTCGTTGACGGCGGTCGCCGACGCGTTGCCGATTTCTTCCTCATACTGGGAGGCGCGGCCGCCGAACATGTTGGACAGGCTGGCACCGAAATCCTTGAACACGTTGACGCCGGCAATCGTCTCGCCGGACACCATGCCGATGTAACGCTTAATCGGCGCACCCTCGACGGTCGGAGTCGTCACCACAAGCATCATTCACTCCTTCATAGGGGGTTAACGTGGCAACACTACCCGCGATCCCGCGCGGTGGCTAGTAGGATTCACACGCGCCGACAAATCGGGGAGCACATACTGTCCACAAGTAGGCCACAGCAGCCTACTCTTCTTTGCGCGACAGACACCCCTCACGCACCCAACCGAGCACCGTCGCAGCCTGGAGCGTAATACAACGCGCCACTTCCCCATCAACTTCGACAATCTCAGTCCCACCATGTCGACCCGGCTGATACCCAATTGCAGCAACGACGTCAACAAATACGTCGAAACCACTCTTGACTTCTAGATTCCCGTCCAACTTATATTCACGATCGGGGAGTATGCAATGCCACCGATCAGGAGTGTCACGAAGAGCTCCCAAGCTCTTTCCAAGGGTTGGTTTCACATCTTCAGGGGAAACCAGAGGACACAAGACAGCCTCTACTGCTTTAACAGACAACGCCCAAGCCTCACCAAAGTCCGGATCCCTACCGAAAGCGCAAGCCCATGCCCGCTGGAGGTACTCACTCGCTTGATCATCAGAGCGTGTCGCCTCCTCATACAACGACCACACCTCTGGTTGAAGCCGGTAAACCAGCCTGTCCCCTTCCGGAGATACCCGGAACACATGACTTACATCCTTAAGAATCTCTTCAAGAACCAACGAATTGGACCAAGGGAGTGACAAAAGAAAGTCAATCACATCAAACGTGAGTAAATCATCCTCACGACACGAACATAACAAAGACCTCGCATAGCTATACGAGGGAAATCCTACATGAGCGCGAATTCGCAACTTCCGCTCCGCTCTCCGAAAATCATTTTCCGAACAGGCTACTCCCTCCGCCCACCCCAAAAGCGACGACCACAGATAATCAGGAATATCTTCGACAGGCACGAAAGGCGCCCTACGTCCCAATCGAACAGATAACGGAACCCAGGTGTCAAGCATGTTAACTCTCTCCATCAAGAAACTAGCGTTAGCCACAAGGATCTTAACACTGTCCCCCTCCCACAGCACACCATCAAACGAACTCAAATCACTCGATCTATCACATTCGCAAACTATCGACACCAAATGTATTCCTTAGGTTGGCAGAACGAGGAATCCTGACAGAACACAACAGAAAGAATACAATCGAGACGATTTGATTAAACCTGAGCAAAACTGAACAACCTAAAAGGTCACCATAATTCCTCAACTGAACATGCGCGACAACAGCCTGCCAAAAGAAACCAAACGCGACCGTCAAGACACTAGGATGCAACACATGAGCAACAATCCTTTTGAAGACCTCGCAAAAAATCTCGAGCTAATCAACCAACGATCCGGCACTCACTTCCGACGACTAGTTGATTTATCCGAAGAGATCGATCAGTTTTCTTTCCTCTCCAACACAATGCAACTTCTCCAATCAGCCAAAAAGCTTTCACAAGCGGTCGGCCAGGACGATGCAATACGAGACATGTTCGATGAGATTCAGTGGACGATGCTTCAACCGGATGCAGATTGGAATTTAACGAATACAGTTTCATTTAGTCCTCGAGACATCTCAATGATTCGACTTATTGGACACAAGGTCAGCAGCCAAGGTCTGCTATTACGCCCCCTAACAACAGAAATGCATGATGCACTGCAGATGGCTCTCAAGAAGATACAAGAGCAGCTTTCGATACTAGCAACGACTCTTCCCCCAGAATCGCTTGGATACCTTCGATACTTGATTAACCGAAGCCTTGACCTGCTGAACGGAGAGGAGATCGACCTTGTCACACTCCGGTCAGTATGCACCCAAGCAGGCACAGCTGCATATGCTTTTCATACACACATCACTGACGAAGAAGAACAGAGTGCTTTCCACAATGCTTGCAAGACAATCATTGACACCTGGATAGCTCCTCTCGCAACCAATATCGCTGGCAACCTCACAAGCGGCGGCATAGGGGACCTAATTGGTTCGTAAGCTACACTCACATTTTCTACGCAGTGCACCGGGCGCAGCGACGCACCCGGCGACTTGCGTGGAGCAACGCTATGAAGATGCACGTCTACGGGCCTAGCGAGGAAGAGAAGCCCGCCGTCCTTATCATTCACCCAATGCTGTCCTCGGCATCGAGCATGAAGGCTACGCTCTGCGACCACATGGGCGCGGGGCTACGTTTCCTCGTGCCGGACCTGTCCGCCCACGGGGACGAGGCCTCGACACCCTATTCGTCAGCCATCGAGGAAGCGGAGGCCATCCACTCCTGGCTGGTGGACCACGGGATCCGCCATCTGGCTCTGGGATTCGGGGCGTCGCTCGGCGGCGTCGTGTTCTTCGAGCTACTGCGCTTCCCAGAGCTGTCGTTTGACCGCCTCTTCATCGAAGGCGTGAGCTTCTACTCGGGAGGGCCGATCTCGAGGACGGGCGGCGCAATCCTGAGCCGCATCATGGTCGCGAAGCACCGCAAGGCCATGCGCGATCCCGAGGCCGGAGTTCGCAAGCTCGCGCGGCTCTTCGGCGAAGAGGTCGCCCGCCCCATGGCTGAGAGCCTTGCCATAATGAGCGAGGAGAGCATTCGGGCAATCGTGCGTGACTGCTCGCGGGTCGCCCTGCCACGCCTCTCCCCCGACGTTCAGCGCCGCTGCACGTTCGCGTATGGGGAGAAAGACTCGGACCTACGACTGGCGCGGCGCACGGTTCCGCGCATCTATCCCGACGCGGAGCTCGTCGTGTGGCCGGGGCGGGGCCACTGTGAGCGCATGAGCCGCAACTCACGCGCCTACGGGCAGATGCTACGGGACTTCGCCCTGGGCTCGGCACCTACTGATCGTTCGTGAAGGAGGCGATCATGCAGGGAATTCGACCTCGCACGACGCGGTAGGTGATGCCCGTGCAGCCCATGCGCTCAAAAAACGCCCGGTAGGATGCCGGGTCGAAGTGCTCCTGGAAGTGCACGCCGAATCGGGAGATCAGCCTCAGGAACATGGTGTGCGCGCGCTTCTTGGGAATC
>QWCT01001820.1_pt1 | contig 10171 bp, 7 predicted proteins | sample 1972681 | NCBI WGS metagenome assembly QWCT01 (sample SAMN09866701, study PRJNA288562) | Human oral metagenome isolate pre3_saliva, whole genome shotgun sequencing... | isolation source: mouth | host: Homo sapiens | place: USA: California | reverse complement strand
GGAAGTGCGCTTTTTTCGCGTATGATTTCAGTAAACTATACACAATAAATGTAAAAAGGGAGATGTGAAAAAACTCAATCGAGTTTTTTCACATCCCCTGACGATTATCTGAAAAGACTAATAGTTTACGTCCGCTTTCATCAATTACCTTATCATCAATCTCAACAGCTGTATTATCTAGACCACCAAACAAATCATCTGAAAATAAATCATCTGAAGCTAAACTCGGCCTCTCCTTTCGCACTGGCCTTGGTGGAATAGCATCATATAAGCTCTTACCAACAGCAAAAGTTGCCGGTTGATTAGCTGTTAAAAATCTTTTTATCAGTCCTTCTCTTGTTGCGCCACAAGCAGGGCAACAATTAGATTCTTTGCCCTTTCCTACATATTTCAGATTATAAACAGTTACTATCTTCTTATTATCATTTGATTTGCAACAACTATAATCTACTTTCTCTGAAAACTCTGATATTCTTCCACATGACAAGCACAATCTATATTTATCTAATGAAGAAAAATTAGATTGTTCATCAAGATCATCATCTTCATCAAAAGCCTCATCTATTTCTTTGTCAGAGATAAAATAAAACTCCGGCTTTTCCATGCTACTCGTTTGAACAAGGTAGCTCTTACCTTCTTTTGTTATTGTTTTGCCAAGAATATATTCCTGACCACATTTTTGGCAATTGGCCATTTCAAATACAGAATATTCTCCTGTCACATCTTTAAATTTTTCTTTACGATCAAGGAACACTCTCTTTCTTGGATAATACTCTACAAACATCCCTTCCAAAGACTTAACAAATAAGTGATAACGTGCTGGAAGTAAGGCAGATTCATATTCACTCTTTTTAGCTGCAGCTGCCAATTCTATTAAGTCTATTAATACCTGTTCCCTTAATGTATTGTTTTCAATATCTGCAAATACATAATTAGAAACCTCAACTATATCCTTAGGTTTCTCTGTTAAAACATCATATAGTTTAAATAAACGCCCATCACCTACAAGTGCATCATAAAGATATTTTCTGCGCTTATCTTCGTTTAGTGACAATGACTCTTCCTTGATTCTCTTGTAATCTTGAACAGAATAATCTCTAACATTACTGTCAGGTACCCTCTCTTGTCTTTCAGTCGTGATAACATCTGTTTCGTCAAAAGGTTCCCCAAATAACTGCGCTGCAAACTGAGCCAGTGAAGCTTTTCCACCTTCAGTTCCCAATGTAGCAGAAGTTGCTATACACCTAAATTCTTCACTTCTCTGGTGCTGAATTCTCTCCTTCAATCTGCGTAGGAGAAATGCGATTTCTGTTCCTATCGCTCCCTTATATGTATGTGCTTCATCAATTACAATAAACTTCCAGTTTTTCGCTTTCGATGTGTCAAAAAATGGGGCAGTATCTGGCCTTAGAAGCATAAATTCAAGCATTGCATAATTTGTCAAAAGAATATGGGGCGGATTCTTAACCATATATTCTCTACACATCAATTCATTAGGAATAGATTTTCTTGAACTCTCATTCAAATCTTCCTGATGCTGCAGATCATATTCCTGATGCAACCTTTTTTCAGCATCTTCAGGTTCCTCTTTTAGTTTTGCGTGTTTTGTTTCTCCAGTATATCTTCCAAATGTAATATCTGGATAATCTGCAAGCAACTTTCTAAGTTTCTTTTGTTGGTCATTTGCCAATGCATTCATAGGAAAAATCAATAGGGCACGAACTCCAGAATCCAATCTTCCTGCTTCTTTTTCACGCATTAATTCATTGAAAATAGGATATAAATAACACTCAGTTTTACCGGAACCTGTTCCAGTTGAAACAACCATATTGCGATTATCTTTAACAATATGCTCTAATGCTCTTTCTTGATGGATACGAAGTTTCCAATCATCATAATGAACATTTTTGCCCATTTTAGAAAACTCTTTGCTAATTACCCCTGTTTCTGCTAGTTCCTTCAAAGATTTTCCATCTTTAAACGGAAGTGTTGTCTCTAGGAACGGTCCTTTTACAAATGCTGTGTGTTTGACCTCTTCCTTTGCCAACTGACTTATTTCTCTATCTCTAACTGACAAAATAGAAGATACATAACTTCTATAGTCTGCCTTTATTTTATCCGCTGTACTTCTCGGATTCATTGACATAGTTGTTTTCTCTCCTTTCTTCTCAAGTAAATGTATACAGCTGCCATGAGAGTATCACGTTCTGCAATAAATGGGGCTATTTGAAAAGACTCTACCATAAACCGCACTGCTTCTACCTTCATTTCCGGAAAAGTGTTAAACTCATCCAATTGAGCTATTAATGCAGCTATTCCTCCAAAATAGTAGTACGTTGGAAATGCAAATTGTGAAACATCTGCACTTTGCACATCATTTTTATTTGCAGCACGTTCCATAAGGACAGTATTATATTCCTTTAGAAAATAGGCCATATCTACTTCTCTATTAACAGTACGAAGCTTATTCCATACTTTATTCTTGAATGAATCAAACAGGTTTCTCATACTTCCTCGTATATCTGAATTGCTACCTGTATCACCCATGCGATTTCTAATATACCAATTAACAAACAGGTCTATATATCTTGTTCCTGCAAAATATACACCTATATCAGGTATTTTTTTCTTATCCAGATATACTCTTCCAGTACGCAACCCTTTTTCATCTGCCATTTCAAAGAAATTATTAATACCTGTAATATCACTATTTAGTGCAATATGAACATGACTTTGACCATCTTCTCGAAGAAAATGTTTTCTATCCTCATTCTGGTTCTCTTCTGCTTCACCTGTTGTCATCATTTCAACTAATGCATCTTGCCCAACGACATCTCTATAAGCCGCACTACCAAAAGTCTCTCGAATAGGGGCATTACCTTTTAGTAGCATATGTAATGAAAACATTACTGATATAGGTTTTATAGCTGCTGCCAATTCCTTTATATGACTATCAGTAATATCATCTGGATAGTCCATAAGCATCAAGCAATAGTTATTTTTACAAGCATTGAATACAATGTCATTTGCTTTAGTGCTTACTAAACGCTCAACAATTCTATATCTATCTTCATTAGAAAGAATGACTCTAGATATCAAAAGCATAACTTCTGTTACAATCGCCTTATGCATATCGGAAATTTTGCTTTGCAAAATATTTCCCAGCAATGTAATGTTTGCAATGTCATCGCTTGACAATGTGCTTCCTGCAAAATGTACAATCGTATTTCTTAGCTGATAACTCTCTGTCATCCGCAACTCATCAATACATTTATTACCTCTAAATCTTATAAAATCATAAATAAACTGTTCTAACCATTCACTAAATGAACTAATCGGTTCTTTAGGATTCCGCAATACAACAAAAAATTGATCAGTCTGTAATGTAAATTCAAAGTCATCTTCTACAGCAAACAGTTCATCCGCATTGCTTTCTCGAACTACTCGGTAGTAGCCTGATGACAAAACAATATCGTCTGGTACAGCAAATGTTCTTACTCCCTTATCATTTACCTCTGATTCAGAGTAATCCAATACGAATTTAAAATTTTCGCCATACTTCTCTATCGTCACATTTTGTTGTATATCCTCATCTTTAAATGCAATGCGTCTTGTCTTTCTAAAATACTGAGGTCTGTATTTAAATTTGACAACTTCATCAATTAAAATAACATCAAAGTTTTCTTTAGTTTCAGCATTTTCTACTATAATTTTAACAGGTAACGGAACTGCTTGAATCGTATCTCTAAAAATACTCAAGTCAAAATTTGCTGAACCATTATTACTTAACTTAATCTCTTTTTTCTGTTCTACTCCGTTTACAGAAACCAATTTTACGTTATATAAATTATCTTTATAGCCTCCATAAAAAGATACAGCGAGCCATGGGTTTACATCTAAGAAGTCCGCCATATCACACCGATCTCCAATTTCATTGTTAGAAAATACCTCATATTTATACGCACATATTGGAAGCTCAAATCCAACAGAAAGATGAAGATTGTCTTGGCGTGAGATTATTGTTCCATTCAATACCCCATCTTTATAAGGAACATGAATCTCATATTTATCAGGTAAATCCTTAGCACTCCCATTTTCAAAATCTATTTGCCAACCATCAACTTTATTAATGACTAACTTCGATGAGCTATTCTTTAAATTATACTTACTTTCCGCCCAGTCTAATTCATTCACATAATTCGATTTGAAGTTTGGTAACAGACAAAATCTTAAAAGTTTAATAAATCTATTAAACTGATATATTCTGATGGAATGAACCCCGTATGTCTTTTCTTCAAATGCCATACTAATATCTACAATGTTTTCCTCATCTAATGACAAATCTTCAATCATAAGCGATGTACGTCCGACCCTTAATTCGACACCTTCCTCAGTACTGAATCCCTCAAAAGTTAAGTGTAAATTTGGTATTTCCAAAAACAAAGGAATCTCTGAATCAACATAAGGAGAATCGAATATCATTCGGCCAGATAATGATGTGATAATTTGTGGTCTCATTTGCAATGCAATATCTTCACCATTTGTCTTAATAACAAACTCTGAATCTATTGCTAGTGGCGTTATTTGCTCAATTAGATAATTGCCTATTAATAAAGGATACGCTAATATGTCTCTCTCAACTCCATTACATGATACTTCAAAATCAGACGAATAAATAACTGTACCATAAGGCGATTTCAGATATCTCTGATTAATCCTTCTGCCATTTGAGTTAAAATAGAAAAAGTCATTTTCTTCCAATCCCTTAAGTTCAAAAGGCTTTGGATGGACTTCAAACCCATCGTTATATTCAAACGTAATAGTATATGTTCTACAAGGTTTTACAGAAACTACAAGTTGATCAATGAAACGCTTCCCTTCTACACCTTGAACATAGCATTCCTTTTCAACACTAAAGTCATTATCTCCCACAACCCTCCACGTTGCGCTTTCTACCCATTCCTCCTTCATAATTTGACGTGGTAAAACAATACATAATCCTTTTTTCCCACTATCAAAGAAGAAATATGGTCTTACTTCGACGTGTTCTTCTGAGTCTTTTCCTTTATATGTAGACTTAACCTTGTCCTGTTCGGCCCATTCATAATAAGCATCAGAATACTTATTGGAAAAATCATCGTTTTGAGTAGCTGACAAATATGTATCCTGAATATCAAGCACAAAGTTTATAGCACGTTCTTCTGGCGATTCTTTTAAAAAATGTAGTAATGGTTTATGAACGCCATATGCCCTTGTTGTAATTTCATCAATAAGAATCTGTGGCTCCACGTTACTCATGAATCCATACTTAAAGATATAAAACAAATCACCAAAATTGCTTTCAGGAGGAATTCCTATTTCATAAAGCACTGAATCAACGTACTTTCTATTTGACTCCATTGCGATACTGTAATCTAAACCACAAGAATCAAATACTTTCAAAATCCGCTTGCCGATCTGAGTCTGATCTGATGCATTTGGCTTATCAATACCTATTTCTTCGCTTATCATTCCCCAAAAATCGCCATTGTACTTGTATCTTGCAAGAAAAACCACATATGTAACCATTGCATAAGGATAGTGTTTGAAAAGATCCTTAAAAACATATCCTTTATCTAACAACAAAACTATATGGTTCTTTAAAATATCTAAATCTCCTCTTAACAGATTCAGATCTCCCCAATATATAATATCTATTGCATTTTCTTTTATGGACGTATCCATACTTTTTAGCGACTCATTTGCTGTAAATCTAATCAACAATACTCACCCCTCAATCATTACTTTATATTAAAACTTAATAAATCCCATTACATTAATTAAGATACGTTTGCTACTATATTTTGTCTGAATCTATGTCTTCTGGTGATGCATTTTATATTACATCATCTGAGATAACTACGTCCTCAATAAGCTCTACCTCAACATCGTCCGCAAACTCCTTCTTATTCATTTCTGTCTGATTTATAATATAAACAAAGGCTCTTACATACATTCTTTTTCTTGTCTTCATCAGCTTTTTTCTTATCAGTTTATTTCACTAGTATTCCATTAGCGATACCATCAAGTTTTAAATCTATATCTGCCATAATGCACCTCCTATGTACGTTATCTGTATTCCTATCTACCTTCATTATATATATGGTGTCTATATATATCAATGTAAAAAAATATAGGGTGTCTTTGTAGACACCCTATATTAGGAATAGCTTCATTTCAAACTTTTCTGGATACTGAAACGAGTTTTCCAGATGATAAATCCTCATACTCTGTCTCATAAATTCTTTCGAAATTTCAAAAGTTTCCAAAACAGCTCGTATTATTACTTTCTCTCAGCAATCGCTGCCTGTGCTGCTGTGTTATATCAGAGGAAAGTTCTGTTTGGGTTACTGTATAATTGTCTGTTCTTCCGTCCACTTGCATCTTTAACTCGTCATCTGGAGTTAAATTCAATTTCCATATAAATCCATCTTGGCATACGATAATTTCCTTTATAAATGCATCAATAACTTCTTCCGGAATATGTCTCGTTGAAAAATTGAAATTCTGTTCTAAGCCGTATTTAAGAATTTCAACTTTGTCCATATATATGTCATCTGATAAACCAGTTTCTCCACCTATTATTTCTAACTGCTTTTTCAGATGTTGCTGTTCTTTCAGAATTTGTTCACGCTTTTCGTCGTACCTGTCTTTTTCAATTTCTCCAGCCATTCGCATGTCTAAAAGATTGTTATACTTTCGATTCCATAGTTCCATTTTATCTTCTAAATCATGCTTACGATCTAACACCTCGTTATCATGTTCGTTTTCATAGCAATTGTCCAGCATTTCGTTCGCAATTGCAAGGACTCCTTCTCTATCATTCCAAAATTTTTGAAATATTATATCAGCCATAACTTCTAATTTCCATCTTGGAACCATTTTAGTTACACAAATTCCTTCAGTACTAAGTCCTTTTCTCTCACGAGTTTTAAATGATCCTGTCCTTATCTGGCTATAACATTGGTATCCATATTGAGGTCCTTCAGACGATTTGTGCCATGTAACACGATTGTAGGAACTACCACATTCACATTTCATTTTACGACACCAAACATCTTTGGAGATTTTTTTTCCTCTACAGCCTTTATTATGCACAGACTCTGACTTGCTACTAAGTATTTGCTGAACTTTTTCAAACTGTTCTTTTGTAACAATTGGGGTATGTCTACCTTCAACAATGACTTTATCAACCTCACCAAAATTATTTATTTTTTTCTGTTCTAAAAAATCCGGAACAAATTGCTTACGATAAACTATTGTACCACAATAAAAGGAGTTCCTTAATATTCTGCTGATATTCCCAGGTTGCCATTTTGTAAGTCCTGTAGCTGTTAAATGTCCTTCTTTTTCCAGTACAAATTGAATTTTTCTAACACCATTTCCATCCAAGTATAAATCAAAAATTCTACGCACCGTTCTTGCTTGCAATTCATTAACCACATACTCTTTACCAATTCTGTCATACCCTAGTATATTACCGTTTCCATATAGAACACCATTTTTAAATGAAATCATTTGTCCTGCTTTTACTCTGACGGATGTTTTCTTGCTTTCATTTTGTGCAAGTGTCGCCATAATTGTCAGTCTTAATTCACCATCTTCATCATTCATTGTCCATATGTTATCTTCTGTAAAATATACTTCTACACCTTCTCGCCTTAATATACGAGTTTGCTGTAGTGTATCAACTGTATTTCTTGCAAACCTAGATACCTCTCTTGTTACAATAAGATCAAATTTATTTTTTGATGCGTCTTGCATCATTCTCATAAAATTTTTTCTCTTTTTAACAGAAGTACCTGTTATTCCTTCATCTATATAGCGATCATATAGTTCCCACTCAGGATGTTTTTCAAATAAATCATCATAATACTGAATTTGATTACCCAATGCAGAAATTTGAGCCTCATGCTCAGTTGATACTCTCGCATATATAGCCACTACTCTTTTCTTTACCATCATTTCATCTTTTTTGTACTCCTCGTTTTGTTATTTTATATTAACATAATTTGCTCTCTTTGGCAATCAATACCTTTCCATATTTTTGTAAGATTTTTCGATAAACCTTTTCTGATATTTCTCTTTTTCTGTATAAATATCTCATCAATGCTAAAGCTATAATTGTATTAATCTGTAATTTTGTTATATCGCTTTTCATAAATCTCCTTGTATTTATATTATAAATATGTTTACCCTGATTTTTGAAATTCAAATGTCTTTAAGTTTTCTGACATTAACAGGTGTCTTGGCACACAACATAGGAATTTCACCTCCGCCTCTTTTCAAGATGAGCCGGCTTTCACTAAAGAAGTATCATTATCCCCATTTACATCATCGCAAATAGGCTGCCAAACCTATTTTTTGTCTTACAAATTTGTCGCTCACTTTCTTTTATCCTTTGTATTTGCAAGTATGTGTTTAAACCGAGATTATCGGAGGGTACATGGTTATTCCCTCAAATCCTCATCTTCTCAGCAGAAAGGTCTTAACGTTTGTTGACAGACGCTCCATAAATGGTTAATGTCCTGTTTTGGTCTATTTAGCTTTCAAGGTACAAGATTCTTATATTTTCAAAAATATATTCAATTTTCCAAAGGTAAAATTTTTCCCTCTATATATAAACCTTACTTTCAGATGCTTTTGTTTCCACTTTTTAAATTTTTTTAAAAGTAGGGAACAAACTACAAATCCGGTCTGCTCCCTACTCATTAGTTGCTATTTAAGTATCTCTCTTAGCTTTTTTAAAATTTTATTTCTAAAACTAAAAATCTTCTTAGAAGATACCTGTTGCTCTTTTGCTAAATCACGAATGGTCATTTTTTTGAAATACAAAGAATCTATCACCTTTAGCTCTTCATCATTTAGCTTTTGCAGTGCCTGATATAGATCCTTGATTCTCATTTTAGTTTCAACGATTTTTCCAATATCCACATCTTCATCTACAATGGAATTCAAATCAATCTTGTAATCCTCATACCCGTAAACCTTATGTTTTTTATCTGATTTATTTAAATAAGCCTCATGATTGACTTGTTTCTTATATGCTTTATATATTTCATCGGATACATATATCTTTTCACCTTTTACATAGATATATTTTCTATCATCTGTCATTTGTGAAATCCTCCTTTTTATCCAAAATTTCAAATCCGATTTTTTGAACAAAAAAAGGAGGACTCCTGCATTTTGACATGCAAAGTCCTCTATGAAATATAAAATATATTTTAGATATATGTAATTTAAAAACTGGAGTTAAAATTATAACACCGAGTCTATCATTGATCCGGCAGCACTTGCTGCTACTCATAGCTTTATCCAGGGCAATCCCCGTCTGATTGACAACCTGATGACAGATGCCCTAACCATCGGCTCTCAACAGAATAAACAGGTCATTGATGCGGAGATTATCCGCGCGGCAGTAGATAATCAGGGATTATACTGATGAAGTTTTCAATGTACTTATCAAAGGCTGTGGCATTTGTCATAGCCTTGTTTCAAAAGCAGTTCATCTGCCTTTCAAACAGGCCTACAACACTGTGCGGTCGTACCGGCGACAGCCTGCGATCACCTACAGGACTGCACAGTCTGGGATGTATTTCCACAGAATTTAAAATGCGGTTTGCACCTCCCACAGTGTGCCGTCGGACAGCCAACATCAATGCCAACAATCATTGTTGTTTCTTTTACTTGCTCAATCTTCTTATTTTGTGTAGAATTCATTTGTAGATACCTTCCTTATTCTGTTCATTTGCTAACTGCCCGGTCAGCAATGACAGTTTAACTTAGGTATCTATTTTTGTAAAATTATTTACTTTCTACACTTTGAATTATACAGGAAGCTATTCTATTTCCTAATCTGTCATATATATAATTCTTTGCTCTTCCTGAAAAATCGTAACTTAAGCCAAGCCTGTCTGAGGTATCATACTCATAGCCTCTTATAAGTTCACCTCCTCTTAATACAGACTTTAAGTTCCCTCTTTTATCATAACTATATTCCCTATTAGGGTATACTCCCTTTTTCTTCTTTAAATTAATCCTATGCATTATTTTATAATACTAAGAACTCTAAAAATCTCTATACTTTAATAAATCATAAGTTTCTGGATTTTTAAAATCCTGTTGTTTT
>QWCT01003822.1_pt1 | contig 10216 bp, 7 predicted proteins | sample 1972681 | NCBI WGS metagenome assembly QWCT01 (sample SAMN09866701, study PRJNA288562) | Human oral metagenome isolate pre3_saliva, whole genome shotgun sequencing... | isolation source: mouth | host: Homo sapiens | place: USA: California | reverse complement strand
ACTTACAGATACAAAATCATAATCATTGATGTTCTTTTGTACTGTGGTAAAGGCTGTTCCAAGCTTTCCGGTTCCGTCCAAAGTCTCCTGAGTATCAAGCACTGCATTTGTACCCTGCTCAAGATAATTTACCACTACATTTCCGGCATTCTTTCTCTTGTAGAAATAAGTTACTTCCTGCACTCCTGTAGTAAATGTACCGCTTGCATTTGTAGGTGCCGGTGTTGTGAGCTCAAAGTTTGCTATATCGTTTTCTCTGCTTGCAGTTGTATAAGAAAGTCCAAGCTTTCCGCTTCCGTCAAGTTCTTCAGCTTGTGGTGAAGTTTTTCCTGCCGGTGTGTAAAGCTCTGTAGTCTGCCCTGTTTCATAGTGGTGTACTATAACTTTTCCGGCATCCTTTCTCTTGTAGTAATAAATTACTTCCTGCTCTCCTGTAGTAAATGTTCCTGTCGAATTTGCAGGTGCAGGAGTTGTAAGCTCAAAGTTTGCTATATCATTTTCTCTGCTCTGCGTTGTATATGAAAGGCCAAGCTTATTTGTTCCGTCAAGTTCCTCCGGTCCTGCCGCAGTTGAACCCGGAGCTTTGTAAAGCTCTGTAGTTGTACCTACTTCATAATGATGCACTGTAACTTTTCCTGCATTTTTCCTCTTATACTTATAAACAACAGTTGTGTCTGTAGTCGTATAAGTACCGTTTGCATTTGCCGGAAGCTGTGTTGTATCCACCTCATAATTCGGATCTGTTGTAACCGCCGCTGTGGTATATGGTGTTCCCACACCTGCAGCAGTCGTTGTATCCGGTATAAGTTCGGTGTTGTCATCAATCTTTATATGTTTTACCGTAAGATTTGAAGTCTGATTTTTCAGACCTATGTTTTTAACAGATTTATTCTTTGTCTTTGTAAGGCTTACATCTGTTTTTGCCCAAGTACTTGTCTGTCCGCTAAACAATGTTGAGGCTAAAGACTCTGTAGAGTTAAAATCCTGTCCTATTACCGAACTTGTGCTTGGGTTATTCGGAATGATTGTATCACTTGTTAATGTTTCAACCACCACATTGTAATTACCCGCATTTGTGATAATGTTTTTGAAAGCATAATCACCGTTTGCGTCTGTTGTAGTTTCGGCAATAACATTTCCGTCTTTTAAAAGCTTTACAGGACGGTTTGCAATCAGCACATCTCCTGTACCATACTCCCCGTCATCATTGACATCATAGTATGCTTTTCCGGATACCTGATACTTATAAATACCGACCTTTGAGTTGATTGCCTCATTTGCACCGTCAATATTGTTTCCATACCATGTTGCAATAGAGTTGTTACTTGTATCAGCTTCATCCAAATCTTTTGTATCAGGCATTTTTACCTTGTAAGTAAAATAATCTTTGTCATCCCTTTCCAGCTTCACACCTGTATTCATTATAGCCTTAAACATTGTTACCTGACTCCAGTCTGAAATACCTGAAGCATTTACCCAGGTATTTGCAAGGTTCTCGGCAAATGTATCCTTAGGTGAATCTGTAGAATAGTAAACCGTATATCCTGCCGGAGCAGTTACAGGTCCTTGTAAAACAGTTGCAAATTTGGAACCACGGTCTACATAATTTCCGGCATAGTCCTTTACCGTGTTCTTATCTCCCACATATGGGAAAACATCCAAGAAATTCAACTCTGTTGCATCCGCATTTGAGTTGTTATAAGCCATGATACGATATTGAACTATCTCATCCTTTTCAGCTTTCATCTTTGCACGGTATGCACTGTCAGGCTCGGATTCAAGCTTTTCAACCTTGTTTATGATAACCGACTGTGGAGGTACGAAGTTGAACTTCCACTCTATTCTTGAAAGTCTGTCATTTGTACTTCCGTTCTCGTTTGAATCATAAATATCAAGGTAATTTGCAGTAGCCTTTGAAAATACTGTGTGAGGATCCTTACTGTTTGCCTGATCCGTATTATTGGTCCATGAAAGTATGGCTTCAACTTTATGTTCTCCCGGCTCAAGACTTGAACTTGGAGTAAATGAAACCTTTATATTATCTCTCTTAAAAATTGCCTGCTGTTGCTTTTTGAAGGCAAAATTATTGAGATCAAAGATATATGCTTTCTTTCCCGTTCCCCCGTAATTGGCTACTTCGGTAGGATTTGCATCAACTGTAAAGTAAGGCGTTCCTCCGACTGTAATGCTGTTAAAGTTTAACTCCGGATCGACAACCATAACAAGCTTACCGTTTTCTACATCTCTGTCCTCGCTGAATATATATGAATTGTCATAGTTGACATTCATCTCATATTCCATGGTATTGCCTGTGTAGGCTATATTTGAAGAAGTATTGCCGTTGATCTTCTGACTTAATTTGTCAAGCTGCATCTGAGCATACTCTTCACGCATAATATATACCGCATTTGAGCTTATAGTTGTCCATACGCCGTTGGAGTATGACTGTACCTTACCTGTATTTGTAACATTTGAGGATGAAGGTGAAGGATTTGCAGCAAGTCTGTTTTTCTCCTTTGTAAACTCGGCAGGTGTAAGTTTTGTCTCAACTACAAGACCTATAGCCTTCTCACCGTACTTTGATATTGTCACCTCGTTGTCAAATTCAAGTCTTACACTCTTATAGTGCTTAGGTGTCATGGCAATCGGTATGCTGTCTGTTGTCATAGCTGCATCATTATTTACCACTTCATACGGCACATTTGTCTGTATAACTTCCTCGCTGCCGTCATCATTTACACCGATCAGCTTGTTTTGAGCTATAAGCGCAAGATTTGCGGCATCAAAATAACCGTTTTGTACACGGATTCCGTAACCTGTAAAAAGGCTTGGACTCCATGGCTCATCAATGATTGTATTTAATGTTGTTGTAGTATTTTGTACTACCGTAGTTCCCCAATACTGTCCTGCTGTAATTAAATAAGCATGTTTGTATTCTTCTTTTACGGGAACCGCATAATTGTAGCGAAGGTGATATTTGTTTCCTTTAAGCTTTCTTACATAAGAATAATCCTTAAATACGCTACCGTTTCTTTCTGTTGTGGAATCTGCACTTCCGTCAGTATTTACAAGTGCCGTTTTTACCGGGAAAGTCTGTCGTCCCACTGTGGTTCCGGTTCCATACTTTATGGTAAAAAGAGGCCTAAACTCATAGCCTGTTCTTGTAAAATCTTTTGTAATTGTATTGTCGGCCGAATTATAAGTCCAGCCTGCATTGTTCGGTAATGAAGCATCCCACACCGATGTTGAAGGCAATGTAACGGTTACTCTAACCGGTCTCTTGTCCAAACCTTCCGAATATACTACTCTCACTTCTCCATTGGTCGCGTTCTTTTTTCCGTTCATAATAGAGAATGTGATATCGTTTTGGTAATTTGGTGAAAATTTTGTATGTGTTGAATCAACATCTGCATCCACGATTGTCTCACCATAACCCATCTGTCTCGGATTAGTCTGACTGTTGTCATTTCCTTCAATACCTGCCACATAGCCTGCAGCAGTGAAATTTTTGTTGTCGTTTACAATCTCCACTCCGTCTTTGTCGTGGAAAGTTGTCTTAATATTAACCTGCTCCCCTCCGGCGACATTCAAGTTTTTGAGAACCGCTCTAAACGGGAATGTAACAGGCGGTCCTGCCGTCAATTGTCTATAAGTAACTTTTATCTTATAGTATTGTGCATCGCTTGTGCTGTCAACTGTAACTCCTTGTATGAAGTTGGCTGTTGATACATCTGCTGCAGACGGTTCCTCAAATTTGTCTTTTGACAAATAAATGATTGAGTATGGCAGTGTATAACTTCCTACCGTACCTGAAATACCCGTCTGAATACTGTAAGATTCCTGTTTTCCTATCAGCGATGTTGTTTGACTACTTACAGAGTATCCTATTTTTGTTGTAACTTGACTACCTATACCTGTTGCATGTGCGTCGATTGGCACAGAGGTAAATGTAATTATAAGTGCAAGTATGAATGACAGTACTCCGGTCAAACGTTTTCTTAATGTGTTGATATGTACTCCTCCTTCCGTTGTCCTGTTACTATTAAATATAGTAAGCGAAAAATATTTAACGGTACAATTATACTTATTCTTATCTCGATTTTCTACACTTTTTTATTGTATAAAATTAATTTCTCCGGTTTTCACTCCCTAATAATAGGAATCATTCCTTCTTTTGTAAGAATTTACAAATAAGGTTTTATTGCTTACATTTTAAAAAGGTATATAGGCCGAAGCTTACATACCTTTAAATCTTATTTAAATATATTTTCAAATTTATTCAGGATATATCAGTCTCTCTTTTGATATATCAGACAATACTTCATCAAGATACTTAGCTGAAATATATCTTGCCATAGGCAAATTTATATCCAGATAGTTGCCACAGTCCTTTGCACAGGCTCCGGGAACCTCTCCCTCATAGTTCTTTATAAACTCGAACATCTCCTTAAGCAAAGGTATAATCTCATTTGACTCATGATTGCCCTTTAAAAGCAGGTAAAATCCTGTTCTACATCCCATAGGTCCGAAATAGAGAATACTCTCTCCGTAATCTTTGTGGTTTCTTAAAAATGTTGCCCCCAGATGCTCAATAGCATGAAGCTCCGCCGTATTTATTACCGGCTCAAAATTCGGCCTGGTCATTCTTATATCAAATGTGGTAACAATCTCTTCACCGACATTATCTTTTCTTGATACATAAACTCCCGGCAAAAGCTTTAGATGGTCTATTGTAAAGCTTGTTATCTTTTCCATAAAATCTCCATTATATGTTTTTTGTCTGCAGGTTTCTCATAGCATTGATTACACAAAGTACAGTTACACCTACATCAGCGAATACCGCTTCCCACATAGTACCAAAACCTATGGCCGCAAGCAATAGGAAAATAAGCTTAACACCCAAAGCAAATATAATATTTTGCTTTGCAATGCTCATAGTTCTTTTTGCAAGTTTGATACCTCTTACTATATTGTAAAGCTTATCATCCATTATAACCACATCCGCCGCTTCAATAGCTGCGTCGGAACCTATACCTCCCATTGCAATACCTATATCGGCTCTTGCCAAAACCGGAGCATCGTTTAATCCGTCACCTACAAATGCCAGTATTTTATTGTCATCAAGTTCCTCTTCCACCTTTTCAACCTTATCCTGTGGTAAAAGTTCAGAGTATGCATAGTCAATTCCCAGCTCATTTGCCACTACATCCGCGACCTCTTTTATATCGCCTGTAAGCATTACAGACTTTTCAACTCCGACACTCTTTAGTGCAATCAGGCTTTCACCTGCATCTTCCTTTATTCGATCATTTATTACAATCGATCCTAAGAATTTGCCTTCCTCAGCCACATAGACAACACTTCCGAATTCTTCACTTTTTTCAAAATCTATACTGTTTGAAGTCATAAGCTTGTCATTACCTACAAGAACCTCTTTGCCGTCAACTTTTATACTGATACCATGTCCTGCAATCTCTTTTAAGTCAATTAATCTGTCGGAAATATTTGTATTTTCTTCCGATTCGGTTTTCAGTTCTTCATATGCCTTTTTAATAGATATTGCTATAGGATGTGAAGAATACTCTTCCGCCATTGCTGCCTTACTTAACAATTCTTCTTCACTTACATTATTTGGATGTAAGCTTACCACCTCAAAAACTCCCTTTGTTAAGGTACCGGTTTTATCAAACACAAAAGTCCTTACTCCGGCTAAAAGTTCAAGATAATTGCTTCCCTTTATGAGCACACCTATTTTTGACGATGCACCTATACCGCTGAAAAAGCTTAAAGTATTCCTGCAAACTTTGAGATAAAGTTTTCTGTCTTCGATTTCTTTGCTGCGGCATTTTCCACGAGGTCAAGAATTTTACTTGCTGTAGACTCACTAAACTCTTTTGTGACCTCAAGCTTTAAAAGGCCGTCCTTATTTATACTACCGCTATATACCTGATCACCTGCATTTGCACTTCTTGGTACAGACTCACCTGTAAGTGCTGAAGTATCAAGCATTGCCTTTCCGGATACCACTATTCCGTCAAGCGGTATTATCTCACCGGCTTTTATCTGTATATATGAGCCGACTTCCACGTCATATGGATCCACTGTTTCCACACTGCCGTCTTCTTTTACAAGATTTGCATAATCGGGTCTTATATTCATCATATCAGATATAGATTTTCTGGATTTATTTACAGCCAGCGACTGTAAAAATTCACCCACTATATAAAAGAGCATAACTCCGACAGCTTCCGGATATTCACCTATTATAACTGCACCTACGGTAGCAATAGTCATAAGGAAGTTTTCATCAAATACCTTACCTTTTTTTATATTTGAGAAGGCTTTAAGTAATACATCCTTTCCCACTATTATATATGCCGCTATGAACAGTCCGAAGCTGGTTATATTTGACATGGAAAAGTTTATTTTTGAAACTATAACGGCAATTATATAAAGGCTTGCCCCCATAATTATTTTACTTAACATCTTCTTTTGCTTATTGTTCATATCATCCTTCTATCTAATGAATACACCTGCATTAATTAAATTACGCGTCATAAAGTTGATATTTGCACTTGTAATACCGTCAATGGCGGCAAGCTTTTTCTCAAGCTTTGCAGCACAATCTGCACAATCCAAACCTTCTAATTTATAAACTCTCTTCATTTCTTTTCTCCTTTAAAAATCTGCTTTACATCTATGAGAGACATGTACGATACCTGTTTCAAATATCTCCTTTACATGTTCATCATCAAGTGAATAATATACTTCCTTACCTTCTCTTCTTGCTTTAACAAGCCGGGCTTCCTTAAGTGTACCAAGCTGATGTGATACCGCCGACTTTGTCATTCCCAGCACATCACAAATATCAAGTACACATAACTCATGTACATTTAATGCCCAAAGTATCTTTATCCTTGTCGGATCTCCAAATACTTTAAAAAGCTTTGACAGTGAATCTATTGTTTCAGCTTCAAGCATATTTGTCTTTGCTCTTTCCAGTGCCTTGTCTCTGCTTAAACTCTCTACTTCAATACACCTCCTTTAGTTGAATACTTATTCAACTGTTATGTTGCTATTATAGTTGAATACTTATTCAACTGTCAAGTGCTGTTTTTAAATTTATATAGAAAATTTAATCAAAAATCCGATCCTTAAATTTTACAATCTCATATAGGATCATAAAATAAAGCTCGGATTTAAAATTTATTATTTATTGTGAAATCTCTCCACCTGTGACTTTATAAGCTCGATATCATCAAAGTAATTTATTCTCATAGCGTTCTTTACTTCTGAAAGTGTATTTGCGGCTTCATTTCTTGCCACTTCACAGCTTTCCTTAAGCATCTCATAGATGGCCGGAATATCTTTTTCAAATTCCGCTCTTCTTGCTCTAATCGGTGCCAAGGTTTCTTCCATTATGCTTGCAAGGAACTTCTTTACCTTCATATCGCCTAATCCGCCACGTGTGTAATGCTCTCTTCCTGTGGTATAAGCGCTTCAGGCTCTACCAAAGTTTCACCGTATACTGAATTAAACTTTCTTACTATCTCTCTGGTCTGCTCAATCATAGGCAACTGATCCTCACCCACAGGTACTGTAGTTGCTTTAAACGCTGTAATATCCGATGCCTGTGATATAGGATATGTGAAAAATCCTACCGGAATACTGTTTTCAAAATTTCTAAGACCTATCTCAGCCTTTACTGTAGGGTTTCTTTGAAGTCTTGAAACAGTAACAAGATTCATATAGTAAAATGCCAGTTCTGTAAGCTCCGGTACCATTGACTGTATGAATATAGTAGACTTCTTAGGGTCGATACCGCATGCCAGATAATCAAGTACTACCTCTATAATATTCTGTCTTACCTTCTCAGGATTTTCCATATTGTCGGTGAGTGCCTGAGCATCTGCCACCATTATAAAAATCTTTTTAAATTCTCCTGAATTTTGTAATTCAACTCTTCTTTTAATAGAGCCGATATAATGTCCTACATGTAATTTCCCTGTAGGACGATCTCCTGAAAGGATTATCTTATCCATTTATAACTTCTCCTTTGTCTCTAAGTATTGCCACCATGATACTTAGGAATATCCATAAAAACGGTGTTACTACAGGTAAGTTCAAATTTACCACAGCCTGAGTGGCATAGCAAATTACCGCAATAGCACATGCATACAAATATGGCAGCATTGTATTGTCTCTAAGATAAAACAGTCTTGTTCTTAGCGCTTCAACACTTGGAAGTATAAGTGCAAGAATATAGGCTATTGTAGCTATAGGTCCAAGAGTAAATAAAAATTGTATATACTCATTATGTGTTGCATCAAAGAACTGACCGGTTACACTTGTCATTTCTTCGTTTCTAAGTAAACCGATATATAAGCCGAAAGTATCCGGTCCGCTTCCGAAAATCTTGTGAAGCAACGGGAATTTCATATACTCTTCCACAGCGGCTCTCCATATATAACCTCTGAAAGTACCCCATGAATCGTTAAACACAAAATAATCTGCAAGAGCACCGTACTTTTCTTTAGCAGCAGTTACATCCGAGTTTATCTTCATTCCCATAAATACTATTGCCGCAAATACTATAACAAGTATTGCAAGCCAGATGTATCTTAAGCTTCTTAAAAGCGCTTCGTTGTCTCTTCTTTTTTCTTTCTTTTTGTATTCAAGTACATACATGATAATAACTACGATTGCCAAAGCAACAATGACTAAATCCAGATATTTAAAATCACTTATAAAATCGTACAAACCTGAAATACCGAGCACTTTGCCCGCATAGCTTATATTTATCAGCTGTATTATCTTTATTCCGAGAAGATAAGTAAAAATCGTCAGTAAGAATCTTCTTACACCCTCCATAGTTCTGAATGCCACAAAAGGTACAATTCCGAAAAATGCTGCAAGTGTAAGATATCCGTTATCAGAGGTACCCATTGTAAGTGCAATAAAGTTCATAAGCATTATCACATAGTAGAAAACTATTTTTCCAATGCTCTCGCCTCTGCCATTATCACTTTTAAAAGGTGTGGTAATAAACAGAGTTCCGGCAATTGCAATATAAAATGCCAAAACAGCGGTATATGTATTTATATTTCCGATGGTTGAAGTGAATATAGGCCACTGCTCAGGGCTTATTTTCTCCTTAAATCCCAATATGTCCATATTGAAATAATCGGTGTATCCAAACAAACATACAGGAATACTTACTGCAAGGAAAACTGTAAAGTAGACCTTGCCGAATGAAAACATGCGACTTACTGTAAAATAAAGTATCACATAGATAGAAATAAGTAGGAGTCCCGAATATCTTCCCTTATCTCCTGTAATGGATTCCATTATAAATCTTCCTGCAAATGCTGTAGAAAGTGCACTCATCAGCCAGAATACCATTATACATATATCCCATATGCTGAATTCTTCTTTGAACCATACGACAAACCCTTTTTTATTCATATTATCAAAGAAATTTTTAAATCCTCCTGCAAAACCGCATATTACAATCAAAGCCAAAATCATTATTATTGAAAGAGTCAATACCGTATAATATTTTGTCTGCAAGATGTCAAAATAAAAATCATTGTAAATCAAAGGGAAGATGGTAAACATAGCCATAACCCAAAGTCCGACTATAACATTTGATGCATTCATCAGCTTTCTTTTAGATTTCATATAACCTCCATATCTACAGTCCTAAAAATACCGCTATAGGGTTCATTCTTGATAAAAATACCAAAATCGGGCTGCATTCCAACATTTCAGAAAGATTCGCCCCCATCTTTGTTGTAGAAAGGGCGATGATAAAAATACAGCCGACCCAGAATATTATCAATGCAAAAATAAAACCTGTAAAAGCTCCCAGCAGCTGATTGACTCCGCCCAAAACCGGTATCTTGCTTAGAATCTTGTTACCTTTAAACAGTATCCCAAGCACCAGCCAAACCAGTACAAATGAACCGATGAAACTTATAGAATTGACAGTCATCTGAGTAACATAGCTTGCAATATAATCTGAAAAAGTATATACTCCGAGCTTTTCATAAAATACTCTGTCATCATTTTTCTTCAAAACATCTTTGACCTTTGTGGGTACATTCAGTTTATCAATCGCCTCTCTTCTTCCATCGGCATTTGATGAGTCTTCATGCATCTCATTAAGTCCTATTTTTTCATAAATTGTGGTCAAAACAAGTTGGTTTAGTTTGGT
>QWCT01001813.1_pt1 | contig 10223 bp, 10 predicted proteins | sample 1972681 | NCBI WGS metagenome assembly QWCT01 (sample SAMN09866701, study PRJNA288562) | Human oral metagenome isolate pre3_saliva, whole genome shotgun sequencing... | isolation source: mouth | host: Homo sapiens | place: USA: California | reverse complement strand
TACTTTAAGTCCAACAGCGTCATCATCGGTGTAGATGTCATAAATATTTAAATTCCAATATGATAATACTTTAAGATATCTTTACATATTTATTCATAAGTCCTTATATCATTTAAATTCCAATATGATAATACTTTAAGTTCAATTTGTTTTTGTAATTCTATTGAATTCCCATATTTAAATTCCAATATGATAATACTTTAAGAATACAGAAAACTAAAAAGCCATAACCATTTTCATAATTTAAATTCCAATATGATAATACTTTAAGTAAGATTATGAATGTTGAAACTATTATTACAGTAGCATTTAAATTCCAATATGATAATACTTTAAGCAAAATAGCAATGATGAAAAAAATAAAAACATCTTCATTTAAATTCCAATATGATAATACTTTAAGACGAGGGTATAAATCTCACTCTGATATAATACTTTTTTTACTATTTTTTGTCAATCTGAACCTTTTATTAAAAAATAAAAAACTTAAATATTTTTAGATTTTAAAATATAAAAGAAATTTTTTTTAATATAAATGCTTTTATAATATTTGTCGAAGTACTGAGAATTTTACATTATCTAAGGTAGACAATAAAATTTTATAAAAAATTATCTGTTTGATCTTCTTGTAATCCTAACATTTCTTTTTCCATCCATCTTTCATTTCTTGATTTAAAAATTATAAAAGAATCTAAATCATTTCTAATATATTTCGAAACTTCATATTTTAATCTCTGAATATCTACTTCAGACAATTCTCCTTCAAAAACAGACTTCTGAATATGATGAAGATATCTTTTACAAATACCAAAAACTTTTCTCCAATTACGATTACCTTTTTCATCCAATGATATATCATATACTGCAACAACATACATTTTATCACCACCACATTTGAAAAGCTTGATATTTCTTTTCATCTAATAAATGTTTAATAAGTTTATAACATTCAAGTCTTACTAAATATTGGTAAGATATTTTTCTATTTAAATCTTTGTGAGTTATTACTTGTTTTAATCTTTCTTCAAACTCCTGAACAATTAGTTTAGAAGCATCTTCTTTTAATCTTAAATAATTAAAATCTTTTACAAAACTTTTTTCTGTAATTTGATTTTTATTCAATAATGAAAATATTAATCTATCCACTATCAATGGTTTAAATACTTCTGAAATATCAAGTGATAGAGAAAATCTTCTTGTACTAGGTTGATGTAAATAGCTTACAGTTGGGTTTAGTTGCGTCTTATAGATTTCTCCTAGAACTCTCGTATAAAAAAGTGTGTTTATAAATGATATCAAAGAATTAATCATATTATCAGGTGGATTTTTAACTCTTTTTTCAAAATCTATTTCTTGATTTACAATAATATTCCAAGCTTCATAATAAATTTTTCTAATATTTCCTTCATATCCCATTAATTCTTCAACATTAGTTACTTCATTAAGTTGTCGTCTAAGTTCTTCTATTTGTTCCATATAGAATTTGAGATCTTTTCCTCTACCATTGTAATATCTCAAATTACGATAGATATTGAATGAAGCCCCTTCTATAAATTCTCTAGCTATTTCTATTCTTTTTTGAGGATTGGTATAATGTTCTACTTGTTTTACCAAAAGTTGTCCTGAAACATTCATTTCTCTAGGATAAAAACTTCCTGTATAAAAAGTATAATAGTTAAAAAAATGAATAGGAATTCCAAATTGAGATATATAGTTAATAAATTTAGTATTAAAATTCATTTCAGACATAACATAAAAATCATCAATCATTTCAATAGGAATATCTCTTTTTTCATCTTGTTCATTGATAAATGTTATGGTATTATCTTTTCTTTTTAATGTTCCATTGGTGTAAAGAAAATAACTTCTTTTCATATTTTTTCCTCCTATACAAAGCATAAATCAAAATAAGCACATTTTTTACAAATATTTTTTTTCTCTAAAATAGGAGGGCTTTCTTTTCCTAAAATTTCTTTTATTCCTATTATTATATTTTCTAAGTTTTCTCTATCGCTATCACTTAAATTAACTTCAACTGTTTGCTTTAGTAAAGGATAGTCTAAAATACCTTTCAATCCAACTAATCCCTTTTTTTCTAAATAATACAAATAATATTGAACTTGTAATATTGAAGCTGGTTCTATTGAATTACTTTTTTTAATTTCATGTAATATTTTTTTTGAACGAATAAAATCAATATTTATAACTCCATCTATATTAATTTTTTTCTCATCTCTAGTATAAGAATTTTCTTCTAATAGTTTTCCTAAAATGACATTTGAGTTATTCTCCTCAAGTTGAATATCATTGGTAAAATACCAGAGTTTTCTTTTACATACTTCATAATAATAAACCATCAATCCAGTTATATCCTTATCCATAATATCTATCTCCCCATAGTTTAATTGATAAAGCCTTACTTCTGTATAGTTAATTAATTAGATAAAAACAAAATTCTTAGAGTTTTTTGTAGCACGAAATCCTAATTCTTTATCATACTCACTTATTGTAACAATTATTTTTTCAAATTTATTTATAGACTTTGAACTATAGCTTTTAGAGTCTAATATATTAAAATATTCATTTAATTGGTAATATTGAATTGAAAGAGTTTTCTTTAAAAGATCAGTTTTAGCTTTCTGTCTTTCTTCTAAACCTAAATTTTTATCCTCTATCTTTTTTATAAGCTCCTTTATATTTTCTTCATTTTCCTCATAAATATTGTATGGAATTACAGTAACACTTTGGATATCCCTAAGTTTTAAATCATCTTGTGAATTTTTATCACTATTTAAAACTCTTTGATATTTATCATAAGCTTTTTCAAATTCATTAACGAAAGGACTATCTTTTAAGTTTTCAAAACTTAAATTTTCTTCTATGAGTTTTATCTTATCTCCTTCATTAATTTGTTTAGAATAATTTTTAAATAATTCGCTATAATCTTTAGAATTGTCTAATTCATTTTTAGATACAACTTTACAATAATTTTCTAGCCCTTTTTTAGAATTTTCATAAATATCTTTATCTATAAAACCATATCTTGAGTCCTTTTCTTTTAAATATTTATCTTCAATTTTTAAATAGATAAAACAATTAGCTTCATTTATTGATTTTTTTCCTTTCCGATTACATCTTCCAAATCTTTGGAATAATGAATTTAAATCTTGTAATTCTGTAAATAAGTAGTCGAAGTCGATATCTAGTGAAGCTTCGACAAGTGAAGTTGATATCCAGATTCCTTCTCCATTAAAATCAGTTCTTCCAAAATCTAAAATTTCTTTTTCTTTACTTTCTCTATCTTCACGAATGAAATTAGAGTGTAACATATTGATTTTGTTTTCTAAGTCAGGGGATTCTTTTAATTTTAAATAAATTTCTTGAGCTTTTTTTATGGTATTACAGATAACTAAAATTTTGTTAGATGATCTCTTATTCTTTCTATTTTCTTTAAATTTCCATAAAATTTGTTCTATTCCAATTTCATCATCAATAAGAAGTATATTATGTCTTATTTTTTCATTGTTAGTAAATTTCTTTTTTATAAAAATTTCTTCTCCAACTATTTCATTTTGCTTATCTAAATCTTTTATTACATTTTGATTATTTTTCATCAAGTATTTATTTAAAAAATACTCAATTATTGGTGGAAAAGTAGCAGTTACAATAGCTATTTTACCTCCCATTTCTATAATTTTAGTAATTCCAAAAATTACAGCAGCAAGTAAATTTGCATCATACATCTGCATTTCATCTAAAATTATTTTAGAATAAGAAAGAGTAGCTAGTTTTGATTCATAACCTTTATACTTTAAAATAAAGTTAAATATTTGGTCTGGAGTACATATGGTTACAGGTAGGGATAAATGTTTACCTCTTTTATTATATTCCAAGATATCCATTTCCTTTTCATCATTATCATCAATAACGAGCTCTTTTTTATTGTTCAAATAATATTCAAGAGAATTTGAATGCAATAAACCTACTCTTTCTTCTTTATTTTCTCCTTTTATTATAACTTCATTAAACCTTTTATACATTGCATTAATAGCTGTTCTAAGGGGAAGAACAAAAAAAATTTTATTATTACCTCCCCAAAGAAAGCCACCTTCAGTTTTACCCATTCCAGTATCTGCTATTGCAATTATATTTTTATCACTATTTTCTTTACAAAATTTTTGCATATCATTCCAATCAGCAGATTTATCTTTCTCTTTAAATTCATTTAATAGCTCATTTAAAGCAACTTCTAAAAAGTCATTAGGATACTCAATTTCATATCCGCCACTAGCTGAATGGTCACATTTCATAAGTAAACCTAATAATTTTAGGTTTCGATCTGTGTGTAAATTTGGAAATTTTAAAGATGGAGATAGTTTTTTAATAACTTTTATTCCTTTTTCTTCAAGTTTTGATAAAAGATTTTCTATTATTTTTTTAGTATTTTCATCAGCTCTTATACTATCATTATCTCCATTTCCAAATCTATGATGATAAAAAACAGCATAAGCTATTGACTCATAGTCATTTTTATCTTCATAATCTTTTTTATCAATAAAATGAATAGATAAGATATTATGTGCAACTTCTTTACTTACATCAAATTTTTTATTTTCTTTTAGTCTAACTTGAAATTCTGGATTTATTTTTCCTATATCATGAAATTCTATAGAATATTCCAATAGCTCTATTATTTTGTCATCATTAATGTACCCTAGTTCAATTAATTTTTTCTTTTGAATATGTAATTCTTCATTATGTTGAGCTAAGGTTTTATCTGGTTTTGCATAATAAATATTTTTTATATTGTCATATATTTTTATTTTAGAATTTTCCTTATAGTTCTCCATCTTTTCTCCCCTTATATAAAATTAACTAAAATAGTTTTTTCATTGTAAATGTCAGCTTTTACATTTTCACTACTTTCTTCAGCTAGAACACTTGTTGAATAGATTACTGGAACTTTTTTAAATTCTCTTTTTCCTTTTGTTATTTCATAATTCTTATCTAAGTAATATTTTGTTCCACCAGAGCCATGATCTCCATCAACAGTTTCTGTAAAAATCTTTTCTTCATAAAAATCTTTTGCATTTATATACATAGATAATTTATTTTCAATTACTTCTTCGACTTCTTGTAGTTCAACCATTTTGCATTCAATAACTTCAATAAAATCTTCACTTCTTCCTAGAGACTGTAAATTGAAAATATTATTTTCTATGTCTTTTAAAGTTTCTTCATCAGATTTTATATGTAGTATTAGGAAAATATCATTTAAAATTTCATAGCTTTTTAAAGAAGTAACAAGATTTTGAAAATGACTATAAGGTTTAGTGTAATTTTCATATTCAAATTTTTTAAAATCTTCTTTATATTTTTCTTCTTCAAGTTTTATTTTCTTTTCTTCTTCAGAAAGTTGTTTAAACACTTCTGATTTTTTATCTTCTTTTTTCTTTTTATCAGATATTTCCTTTTTTAAAACTTTAAATTCTTCTAATTTCTTTTTATATTCACTATTTTTTAGTTCTTCAATTTCTTTACTTTTTTCTTTTAAATTACAATATTCTTGTAATAGTTCCTCGTTATGAACTTGAATAGTGATTCTATCTTTAAAGCTATTTCCTTGACTTTTTTTAGCTGAAGCAACTTTTACAAATGCTCCTGAGAATGCATTAGGATCTACTACTTTTATTAAATTTCCTCTGTCATCTAAAGCTGAGTTTAAAAAACAATAATCAGTATAAACTTTTCTTGATAGAGAAGTAAATTTACCCTGTATGCTTACATCCATAGGATGATATTCTGTATACCCACATATATTATGTAATGCACCTATTATTGTTGACGGTATAGGTAAAGGATAAGTCATTTTATTATCAATTGTTCCAGCTTTTCTGTAATTTGCTGAACTTTGTTTTAAGATAATTCTTAAGGCTTCCATAATATGCCTCCTATGCTCCATAATAATTTTTTACATCTTCAATTAAAGATTTAAAAAATTCTCTCATAGATGTTGGTTGTAATTCTTTTACTATTTCAGCTTCATTTGTAAAAATATCCCCTTTTAATAAAGCACAGTTAAATCCATCTTCTTTCTTTTCTTTTAGAGCTTCTCCTAAAACTAAAGCACCTTGTTCAACTCTAACTACATTTTCAAAATAGTGAGTTTTTCTTAAAGATAAACCTCCAATAGCAAAAACAGGTTCAGCATTATCTAAATTTCCTTTAACTACTAAACTTAAGTTTTCTATAGCTTCTAGAATAGATTTTACTCTTTCAAATTTTTCTTTGTTATCTGCTTCTTTATCAGGGAAGTTAGGGTCTTTTCCTACTTTTTCTAAATCTATTGTTAAACTATATACTTTTAATGATTTTTCATATTCATATTGATAAGGCATTAGACCAACTTTACCTGCATCTTTTTGAACATTTAAATTATTAGCATTCGCGTAGTTAGTTGCTAAATATAGGTTATTATGAAAACGAGTTTCATTTATAAAACTTTCTGTTGATATCGCATCTGTTAGATAGAATGAGCTATTTCTTACATAAGTATTCTCCTTTGTATTCATATATCCACCTTCTAAAGCACGGCAGTTTGTAGCATTTAAGTTTTCATCAACTTTTTTTTGTGTAGCACCATTTGCTTCAGTTTCTAAGTCTTCATACATTCCACTTTGGACCATAATTGCATTTTTTAAACTTTCACGACTACGAATAGCATATACATTTCTATCTCTATAAATTTTTTGAACACTTGAAATATTTCCTAAGCCCTCAGAATAATTTGATGTCATATTTGCTACTACTGTGATTGTTAATGCGTTTTTTTTCATTTTTTCTCCTCCCTATTCTTTATCTTCATTTTCTTTATTTTTTTTACTTTCTAATCTGCTTTGGTCTAATTCTAAAATAAAATAATGTATTATATCTTCATTTTGAGTTTGATTTTCTATATAATCAAAAGCAAAGCTAAAATATACTCCTGAGTATACTGATAATTGAGTTAAAACATCTAAAATTCTTTTATGATTTTTAGCAACAACTGAACTTAACAATTTTTGTCTATATGATGCTAACTTATTTAAAGAATTCTCTTTTATGAATTTCTTTACAACTGCAATAGAACAAGCCTTTATAGATTTTTTTAAATTTTCATCCATTTCTTTTCCCCCATTTCTTATTATTTGATTTACTTTAATTAATTCATTAATAGCATAATTATATTTAAAAAGTTTACTTAGATTTTCCCTAGTTGTATCTATTTTTATAAAACTTTCTCTATCTTTTAATAAATATAAAATACTATTTGTTAATAAACTTAGATTTAAAACAGCAGAAAACACTTCATCAAGAAGATTAAAATAATATTTATCAGTAATTTTTATTCTGATATCCAATTTTGAAAAATCTTCAATCTCTTTTAATACTTTTATACTTTCATTTCTTAAATACCAAGTTTCAAAATATTCTTTATCCCTATTTTTATAAATTATTTCCATTCCATATTTGATATAGTCAACTTTTTTTTGTAGGATATTTAAAAATAATTTTTTTAAAGGTACAGAATTTTGATTTCCTTCTGTTTCTTCATTTTTTTTCTCTTTAATTGCTTTTTCTTGTTTAAGACTTTTTAGTCTTTCTGTTTCATTCTCTTTTTCCTCAGAAAAATATTCTCTTAATTTATAATTCATATTTTCTAATATTTCTAAATCTAAATTATCATTTAAAAATATAGTTTCAAAAGGACTTCCAGTAAAAGCAAATGGGATAAAATCAAAGATTTCATCATCAAAGTAATCTACACTACCGGAAGCAAAGTTATAACCTGTTGTTTTAGACTTTCTATTAGGGTCAAAATAATAACCTTTGAGCCTACAAGGACTATTGTCTCCTTTTTCTAAAAGTCTACTTGTTTGACAATAATTATCATATAAATCCTTTTTATTTCTAAAAGTTTCTTTTATAATTGAATGTCTATTTTCTTCAAGTAATTTTAATGCTTCTTCTTTATTTGTTCCATCAAACTTTATTTTTGAAAAAACTTTTTTTGAAACTGTGTTTGCTGACATATTTTCTTTGATGCTTTTTATGATTTCTGGTGTAAATTCTTTTGTGTATTTTAATTGATTTTCAAGTTTTTTATGTGCTAAGGTATCTTCTGAATAAAATCTTTCAATAAAATCTAAGTAGTTATCTTCAGTAATATCTTCCTTGTTGTATAGTAAAAAGTTATCAGTAATTTCATCAATAGTTAATGTTTTTATTTCATATTTTTTTTCTAATTCTTTAAAGTAATAAATCAATCCTGTAATAGCTGCTGAATATTTCCAATCTGAAGCAGATATTGCAGTATCAAAGCCATATTCATTTTTATCAACATCATACTTCATCTTTAATCTCACCACCTAAATATTCTAAAAGTCCAAAACCTTGAGATAAACGACTACCCATACCTGTTCTATAGATTTCTTCTAATAAAATTTTAGGGGCTTTTATTTTAAATCTTCCAGTTGTTATAGGAAATTTTAAATCAAAATGTTTAACAATTATTTTCCGACCCTGTAGCAATTTGCAACTAAAATCTTTAAAAATATCTTCTGGGTATCCTAGCCTTTTAAATCTTTCTTTTATAAGCCAATTTAACACTTCTTCAAATTTTTCATCACCAACTGAATAGCAGATATCTTTATTATCTTCTTTACTATGATCTCTTACTACAATTCCTCCTCCTATTGTAGTTTGAAAAATAGCCTCCTCCCCATTAATATTTTTTTCTTCAACTATCCTAACATCCCTTAAAATCATATGGGTATTCTTAGGTAAAGGAAATTTTTTATTTCTTTGAGATAGAAATACATTTACCAATAAGAAACCTATATTATTTTTTTCAGAACAAGATACTATAACTTTCATTTCAGGTTTTTTTAAATAAATTTCTTCTCCAAAATATTTATCCAAAGGAAAAATTACAGAAAATGAATAATCTTTTATTTGAGTTCCTGTAAAAAATTCTGGATAATATTTTGAATTATGTGCTTCTGTTAAAGATTTTTTAAAGAAACTTATAATAGTTCTTCTAATTTCAACTGGAATTATCACAGTATCTAATTCAAAATTTAAAATAAATCTCATCTCTCTCCTCCTTTTTATTTATATGTATTTTTAGTAAATAGTTATATAAAAAATATTTTATTAAATTGCTAGTAGAATTTAATTTATTAGTACTATTTTATAACAAAAACAACATTAAAACAATATATTTTTTATATTTTGAGTTATAATATTTTTAAAATTTTATTTATAATATATAAACCTTTAGAAATGATTTATTAACAAATTGATTTTTTGAAAAAAAAGGATTATAATAAATAAAGTCTTACTATAGTAGAATTTAAAATTAGAAATGATCTATTTTAAATATCTTTATGTTTTACCAAATTGGAAGAAAGTTATGAGAAATTTATATTAATTTATTTATAAAAATGCTGGGTGAAAAAATATGTTAAAAATTGAAAAAATAATACTTAAAAATAAAATTGTAGATAAAGATAATTATTTTGAAATTGGTTATTGTGAAGAATTAAAAATATATATGATGCATGTTTTTGTTTCTTGGATTGCCACATATTATAGATATTATAAAATAGATAAAGAAGATTATAACTTATATAAAAATAATCCTCAATCATTCTATAAAAAATATGAAAATGAAATCAAACAAAATAATAATGCTTATACAGAAAATTTTATAGGCTCTTCAGCACTTAGAGATTATGATGGAGTTAAAGATTTTCAACATTCTTATCCTACAAAAAATGAAATTATAAATCCATTTCAAAATTATGTCTACATAGAAGGTATTTTGTTTGCAAGAATAATGTGGGAAATAGGAGAATTCTTAATTCCTCCATTTCAAAAAATTATTAGCAAAGATGGAAGTTACAAGTTTCCATTGAGAGAAATTTGTGAATTAAAAAATGATAGTTCAGGAAATCCTATATGCTATTACCTTCTTTGTGATGAAAAAAAATACTTGCATAAAATTAATTAATAAGATATAATCAAATTAATAAAATTATTCAAAGTTATATATAAAATATTAGATATTTTGAAAATAAAAATATTTTTAGAGAGGAGGTTTTATGAAAAACAACATGTTATTACCTAATTTTTATGGCGTTTTTGAAGTAAAAAGTGCTACTAAAAATAGACTTAGAATG
>QWCT01001811.1_pt1 | contig 10230 bp, 11 predicted proteins | sample 1972681 | NCBI WGS metagenome assembly QWCT01 (sample SAMN09866701, study PRJNA288562) | Human oral metagenome isolate pre3_saliva, whole genome shotgun sequencing... | isolation source: mouth | host: Homo sapiens | place: USA: California | reverse complement strand
GACTCCAAAAGAACATCATGATTTAGTAGTAAATAGTATAGGAGATAACCTAGAAACTATATATAACTCTAAACTATTTGATGAGATAAGACTTTTTGATAGAGAAAACAATCTATTATATAGTTATAAAGAAAGTCCTGATGTGAGTCCAAAAGATATTTTAGAGAAAGAATTTAATCGTAAATGGGAAAAAGAAGAAATAGAAGAATATAACGAAAGATGGAATAATTTAATAAAAATAATGGAAAATAGAAAGGCTTCTGCTGAAGAAATTTCTAAAGTGATAATTGAAAAAGAGAATAATTTATAGAATATAAATAGAAAACAGATAAGATTCAAAATATTGAGATTATCTGTTTTTATTTTTTAGAATTAGAAAGAAAAAATAAATAAAATATTTAAAAATACATCTAAAAATTTTATAAAAAATGTTGTATAATATGAAAGTAATTTCAAAAATAGAAAATTTTATTCATATTTTTTCAAAAGCTAAAAAAATAAAAATGCTAAAATCGTTTTTAAATAAATATTGTTAATAAATAAAAAAATAAAAAAAAATCTAAAAATTTATCTGTATATTTACATCGTAAAAAAATTGTATTATCTGTATAGTAAATAATTTCTAAAAATGCTAAAATTTACTAAACAAATAAGGAGATTTTAAAGAAAGATGCTAAAAAAAGAGAGTGAAAAAGTAAATATAAAAGCTTTAGTGCCGATATATATAAGAGAAATTTTAGATGAAGATATTAAGCATTTTAGAATGGCAAAATATACCCTATGTAATCAAATACTTATTAAGTTTTCACGTTGTTCTGATAATAATTTTTCAAAGATAACACCTTTTGAGAAAAAAGAATATCTACAATTTGCTGTACAAAAAGAAAATATTACAAGATACTCAGAATTAAGAGAATTAAATAAAGATAAAACTGAATCTGAAATGATAAGAGAGATTTTTGCTAGTTATACAACTATGCCTCCTTTTTTGAGAGAAATAAATCTATTTGAAGAAAAAATTGTATTCTTAATGACAGCGAAAAAGGAATACAAGAAATTGAAACTTCATACAGATGATGGTTTTATTGAAGGTAAAATTGAAGATATAAGAAGAAATGAAGAAAATAACTATTTAGAAGTAATAATAAATTCTAAAAGTTACTATATAAGTAGACTTACCATTATAAATTAAACTGGACTTGGAGGGGATTTTATGGCTTTTGAAAAAAGAGTAATAGATTTTAGGGAAGTTATGTTTAAAGATAATGAACTATTTACTGGTATATATTATGAATATCATGAAAATGGTTTAGATAAATATGAATGTTCTTACAGAGATGGCTTGAAGCACGGAATGGAATGGATGTTTGATGAGTATGGAATGGCTATAGAAGTTAGAACATACAAAAAGGGGGAGATGACAACATTTGAGGAATATTATCCTAGTGGAGCTTTAAAGCAAAAAATTGAGCTTAAGGATGAAATGAAAAATGGAATTGAGATGGCTTTTGAAGAGAATCACAATATCTTGTATTATGGCTTGAATAAAGAAGATAAAAGATATGGAGAATGGCAATTCTATAAGAATGGTAAGTTAGAAAAATATGTAAGTTACAAAAATGGTGAAATTATTGGAGAAGAAAAAGTAGAATATTAGGAGGGGTAAATATGGAAAATATTTTTAAAGAATTAAAAGGAAAAATTGAAGAGTATGAAAAATTTTTAAAAGCCAATACTATTGAAGTAGATGGTTCAGAAGCTTCAAAAATTGAAAATGAAATTAAAACAATGAAATCTAAAATAGAAGAATTAACAAATTCAATGGAAGGCAAAAGTAAGATTGAAAAAATGAAAATTACTTTAAATATATCTTCACTAGAAAGTGAAATAACTTTAAAAGAAATGGATTTAGATGAGAAAAAAGAAAAGTCTAAAAATGAATATGAAAATAAAATTAAATCACATAATAGTAAATTAGATGATGTAAAAAATGATATAGAAGCTTTTATAGTTGATTCAGAAAATAAAATTGAAAAAAGTATAAAAAACTCAGAAGGTTCAGTTCTACTAGGAAACGATTTAGAAGAAGTAAAAGGTTACTATGAAAATATTGTTAAAGTTGAGTTAACTAGTTTGAATACTATAAAATCAGAAGAAAATAAGATCAATAATGAATTAAATAGAATAAAACAGAAAATAAATGAATATTATGATAGAGCTAATGAATATCAATCAGAAGGAACATCATGGGCATTAAAGAAACCAACAACTTTTTTTGGAAATTTTGATGAAGATAAAGCGGATGATTATAGAGATAATATGAGATATTGTAACAATGAAGCTCAAAGATATAGAAAAATGGCTTTTGATGAAGAAGATAAAGCAAAACCTTTTCAAAAAGAACTTGATAAATTGAAAATAAAAAAAGAAGCTATTGAAAATAAATTAAAAGTTATTGATGAAATGGTTGATGAAATGATTAAAGAAGTTATAAAAGAAGAATTGAAGAAAAGAGAAATAGTAATACCAAATTCTGTACCAGTTACTAAATATTTTAATGCACCTAGTGAAGAAGAATAGAAAATAAAATATTCCCCTTTGAAAATAAGGGGAAGTTTTTACATTATTATATAAAATTATAAAAAATGAAAAGTGAGTAGTGATATGAACGAAAAAAACTATTATGATGATGGAATATTAAAAAGTGAGTTTGAAAAAAATGATAATGGGCAACTTGATGGTATATATAGAGAATATTATGAAAACGGTCAACTAAAATTAGAATGTACCTATAAAAATGGGCAGCTTGAGGGAATAGCTAAAGAATACTATAAAAATAACCAATTAAGCTGCGAATATAATTTTAGAGATGGTAAACTAGATGGTTTATGTAAAGAATACTATGAGAGCGGAAAAATAAAAGAAGAATATTATTGTAAAGATGGAAAATTTGATGGAACATTTAAAAAATACTACACTAATGGAAAAGAAAAATCTGAATATAATTATAAGAATGGAAAACTTAATGGAATGGCCAAAGAGTATCGTATAAATGGTGATGTAGAAGTAGAATATGATTATAAAAAAGTTAATTTAGAAAATATTTATGAAAAGTATGAGGATAAAAAAGCTACTATAGAAACAACTACTAAAACAAATATTGCTCCAAATAGTAATATTAACGAAAGTCTTAAAGATGAAAAAGTAGAAGTAAATGCTTCTAAAAGGGGAATTAATGAGAACCATAATTCTAATTCAAAGAATGACTTAGGAAAATATGTTATATATGTCTTTTTAATAATTTTATTAATAGTAGCGGTTCTTTGTTTTTTATTAGAAAAATTTCAGAATAATGTTTCTTCACAAAAAAATGTAGTAACAAATCCTAGTGAACATTCCCAATCTCAACAAGAAGAAGTTAAAGAAATGATAGTTGAAAATAATAATGAGAATGAATATATTCCTACTGCTGAAGATGCAAGATATATAAACTATAGAACATACTATAATGATTATTATGACTATTCAATAGATTATCCAGATGATGAATATTTTGAAATCACAAAAACTTATGAAGATGGAATAAAAATGCAAAATGATAATGGAGAAGTTCTTATTTCATTGACTTCTAACTGGAATCCAAATGGAGAAAGTTTACAACAAGCATATGATAAAGCTGTTAGAGAAAAACCTAATGCACCATACAAGTTTTTAGGAAAAACATTCTTTACTATAACTTATGAAGATAATGGAATTTTAGTTTTTAGAAAGACTATGTATGATAAGAATACTAATAAATATGTATATCTTTATGTAAGTTTTCCACCAGAATATAAAGACTATATGACTCCAATAGTGGAAAGAATGGCTAACAGTATGAAAAAAAGTGTTTCAAACGTAACATCAACAGCTAATAATAGCTATTCTGAGTCACAACTTGAAAATAAATTTGGAAGAGTTGTTAAAGATAAATATGTTGGAGGAAGTTTTATAGAATTTCTTAGAAATGCCGATGAAAATGAATATTATTATTTAAGAGATCAATTTTGGGAAATATTGGATACAATGTATGTAACAGAAGACAATAAAACATATTACTATCTAAATGATATTATTGACCAATTAGAAACTAAAGCTGATTGGGATAATAGTTCAAGAGTTATATCTTTAGAAGTTAAAGGAAATAAGATGTATTATACAGTAGGTTTTCCTAAAGGATATAATGCGAACACACCAAGTTGGGTGCAGTTTGAAATATTTGAAAGAAAATTTAATGATGGTATAGGGCTTCGTACAGCTCATATAAGCTGTGCTATTAATGGAGTAGAGTATAAAGATTGGGATGCAGTATATACTATATTCAGATAAAAGGGAGAATTTTATGGAAAATCAGAATTTAATAGAAAATAGTAAATTCTATAAAAGTGATAGAGAGCTTGATTATTCTCTAAAAAAAGAAAAACTTCAAAATGAATTACTCTTATTAGAAGAGGAATTAGAAGAAGCTAGTATTATAAAAAAGTTTAGTTTAAAATTAAAAATAGTTGATAAAAAAATGCAAATAGATCTTTTAGAGCTAGTAATTAAAGAGCAAAAAGAAAATGAAGAAAAATTAAACATGATAAAAAAAGATTTTATATTAGTAGAAGGAGGTTCATATTTTCCATCATTTACTAATGAAGAAAAAGAAGTATTTGATATAGAAGTATCTAAATATCCAATAACACAAAAATTTTGGAAAAATTTTATGGAAATTACTCCATTATCTATCATAGAATCTGCTCTTTCTGATAGAAAAAATATTCCAAAGTATTTAGGTGATAATAAGCCAATGTTAATTTTTTGGTGGGATGCTTTAGAATTCTGTAATAGACTTAGTAAGTTTTGTAATTTAAAACCTGTTTATGATTTAAGTAATAAAGATAAAGGGATGTTAAAAATAATTGAACTTGATGGGAAGATTGTTGATCCAGATGAAGCAAATTTTGAAAATACTGAGGGATTTAGATTACCATTAGAAATTGAATGGGAATGGTTTGCAAGAGGAGGTCAAAAAGCACTTAATGAAGGGACTTTTGATCGATACTTTTCCAATGGTTTTTATTTTTGCATTGATAGAGATTATGATTCAGATTATGAATCTGGTAGCGGAGAGTTAGATAAAATTAGAGATATAGGTCAAATAAGACCTAATCAATTAGGAATTTATGATTGTTGTAAAAATTTTAGAGAATGGTGTTATGATACAGTAATTACAGAAGATGGAGGAGGTATTAGACGTAGTAAAGGTGAAGTCACAGAAAAAACAAAAATAAAAAATGGAAAAATCTATGTTTATAATGCTAAAAATAATCAAGATTATAATAGAAGAACAAGAGGAGGAAATGATTTTGAATTTAGATTCTACTCATATTTGTACCTTGAATACTATGATAAAGAACTTGGAAAATTTGTTATAAAAAAAAGTATTTACCCTTTTATTTCAATGTTTAGAGTTGTAAGAAGTATTAAAAAACTTCCAAAAGTATTAAATACAGAAAAAAATATAGAAAAGATATCTCCAAAGAAAGAATTTAAAAATATGGTTTTTGTTAAAGGTGGAAAATATAAACCATCATTTTTAAATGAAGAAAAAGAAGTATTTGATATAGAAGTTTGTAAATATATAACTACACAGAAGATGTGGTTAGAGGTAAAAGAATATAATTCAGCAAAGTATAAAGGAGAAAATAAACCAATAGAATGTATAGGATTTTGGAGAATGTTATCATACTGTAACAAATTAAGTGTAAAATATGGATTAGAACCTGTCTATGACTTAAGTAAATCTGAAGATGAAATTTTAATGATAAGACAATTAAATGGAAAAATAGTTCCCTTAAATGAAGCTAATTTTAAAGATACAGAAGGTTTTAGACTTCCAACAGAAATTGAATGGGAATGGTTTGCAAGAGGAGGACAAATTGCAATAAACCAAGGAACATTTGACTATACTTATTCTGGAAGCAATAATATTGACGAAGTTGCTTGGTATCGTGAGAATGGAGATTGTAGAAAAAAAGAATATAGATATCTTGATGGAATTCCATATTCTTTTTATGGAGAAACACCAGATGTTGGACTAAAGAAGGCAAATCAATTAGGACTTTATGATTGTTCTGGAAATAGTACTGAAGTAGTCCATGATATTATTAATGTTGAAGATAAAAATAAATTAAGTATAGTAGTAAGAGGAGGAGATGTGACTAATGAAGCGGAAGATTGTACAGTTTTTAAACGTTACAATGACTACTATGGTGGGACTCGTAGGAGTGGATATGTCTCTTCTAGTTTCCGTCTTGTAAGGACTGTATAATTTTATCTAGCTAAAATGAAGAATAATAAATAGTAAAAATATTCAGATATAAAAATAATTAAAAAGGGAGAGATGTTGAATGAAAGAAAGTATTTCAAAATTTATGGAGGAAGGAAAGGCATTATTATGGATTAAAACTAATGATTTTCAAGAAGTAGAAAAAGCAATTACTGAAAATTTAAAAACTCTTGAAAATAAAAAATTCTATATCTATGAAAAAGGAAAGACTGTAAACTTTTTAAATGATAGTATAGAAAGTGGAATGGATGATTTATTTAATACCTTAGATGAGCTATATCCTCAAGGAATAAGAAAAATACCAGTATTTTTACTAATTAAAGGTGGAATAGATGAAATCTTAAAGAAAAATAACTTAGATTATTTCAGAGAAATATTTGAAACTAAAAAAGAAACACCTAGATATAATTTTTCTGTGATAATAGCAGATAACGAAGATGTTCCACCACAATTAGAAGGTATAGTTGATTTTGTAGATAAACAAATAGTTGATAATGAAGGAGCAATAAAAAAATATATTTTAGATTTAGCTAAATTTGAAAAATTAGAATTAGAAGAAGAAAATATTGAAAAAATATTAAAATCTTTTAAAGATATTATAAAGAGATATTCAGGAAAGAAATCAGAAAGTAAATTTGAAAATATGATATTTGTAAAAGGTGGAAAATATCAACCATCTTTTGCAGATGAAGAAAAAGAAGTATTTGATATAGAAGTATGTAAATATCCTACAACACAAAAAATGTGGATGGAAGTTATGGAAAGTAATCCATCAAACTTTAAAGGAGATAATAAACCAGTAGATTCTGTAAGTTGGTGGCGAGCATTAGAATATTGTAATAAATTAAGTGAAAAGCATGGTTTAGAGCCTGTCTATGATTTAAGTAAAAGTGCACAAGGAATATTGATGATAAAGGAATTGGGAGGAGAAACAGTTTATCCAGATGTAGCAAATTTTGAAAATACAGAAGGTTTTAGATTACCAACAGAAATAGAATGGGAATGGTTTGCTAGGGGTGGACAAATTGCAATAAACCAAGGAACATTTGATTACACTTATTCAGGAAGTAATAATATTAGTGAGGTAGCTTGGTTTAAAGAAAATTCAGGAAGTCAAACACATGATGTAGGTTTAAAGAAACCAAATCAATTAGGATTATATGATTGTAGTGGAAATGTTTATGAATGGTGTTATGATACAACTGAGAATATAGAAGAAGGAAAGAACTATATATATAAGGCTTTTGATTCTTCTAATATATCTAGAAGGTTAAAAGGTGCTTCTTGGCACGATAATGCTGAGAAGTGTGGTGTTCTTCGTCGTGGCAACTATCGGGCTGCTGATGCTGACGACGATATTGGGTTCCGTCTTGTAAGAACTATTTAGTTTTTATTAAAAATAGAAGGGGTTTTTGAAATGAAAGGTTATCAAGTACACATTGTATACATAAATAAAGATGGTGATGAAGTCTCTACAAGTATCCATATAGATGCTAATTCTGGAAGAGAAGCAATAGAAAAAGTAAAGTTGAAAGTTAATGGTAAAGTAATAAAAGCTAAGGCGTATAAAAATAAAAAATAAAATTATATAATCTCATTTAGAATTAACTAAGTGGGAGTATAATTATATAAAAAATAGTAAAAAAATTTTATGAAAATGTTGCTTTTCATATAGTAAGAACTATTTAAATAATAAAAAAACTATTTTGAATAATTTAGTGAAAGAAGAATTATGGAAAAAAGAATATTTTTAGATACTAATATAATTTTGGATAAAGAAAATTTAATATTTGATAATAAAAAAAGATATGTAATTAGCTTTATAAGCTTTTTAGAAATTCTATCTTATGAGAAAAATATATATGAATATATAAATTATTTATTAAAAAATAACATAGAAATTATAAGAGTTTCTAATTCTTTATTAGAAACTAAAGAAAATATTGAATTACAAGAAGAAATTTTGCAAAACTATAAAGAAGAAAAGTTTATAAGAAAAATAATAGAAAATAAGAAAGTGTTGAATTTAAAAAATAGTTTATATAGAAGACGGATATCATCATTAATTAATTATTTTAAAGAAAAAATAAAAATTATCCTACTAAATAAAGAAGTAGGGAACAAATTGTACGATTGGCTAAGAGAAAGAAATATAGGAATTGATTTTAAAAATCATATAGAAAATAAGTTAGTTGAGATAATGTCAGAAAAAACATATGTTCTTTTTGAATTACAAGAAAATTAGGTGATTAAATGTTTGAATCATTGTTATATGGTATAGTAGGAATAGTTTTAATGATAAGTGCAGTCATTCTTATGTTAAAATCATTGGGTGAAACTTGTTTGGGCTGTTTAGCTACAATATTTTGGTTAGTGGTTATTATATGGATATTTAAAAGATGCTCTTCTTAAAAATGAAATGGCTTGTTACATAAAAATAGAAATGATATAATAATGAAAAGAAACTTGAAAGGAGTTGAGCTTATGGCAACATCATCATTTACTAGAAAAATAATTGTTACTGGGAAAAAAGCAACAGATATGATAATTGATGCTCTTACTTGTGATACAATAAAAACTGATACACAAGAGAGAAAAAAATTTTTAGAAGAAAATAGAAAAAGGGAGGAAGAATCATTAAAAAAGTTTGTATCTCTTTACAAAAAATAATAGAAGATATATCAGAAAATCTCAAAGAAAAAGGATTTTTAGGAAAGGATTTAGAAATAGAATTAAAAAAATATTTTAATGGTCTTATAAGTCATTTTTATTGTAAAATTGATGATGATATTGAAAAATTTTTAAAAGAAAAATCATTATTATTTCAAAATAAAAATAAGGCTAGAACTTACTTTATTGTAGACAATGATAAGTTAAAAAAAGGTGAATTTGATATTCTTGCATACTTTGTTCTTTCAACAAAAATATTGTATCTTCCAGAAGAACTATCTAAAAATCAAAGAAAGAAAATTGATGGATTATATAATAGTATTTCTGAAATACCAACATTTTTAATTGGGCAGATTGGAAAAAATGATGAAAATAAAGAAAATATTTCAGGAAAAGAAATTTTAAAATATGCTTGTAATTTTATAGAAGAAGCAAGTGATATTGTAGCAGGACGTATTATTTTAGTAGAGTTAAAGAATAATCAAAAATTAATAAATTTCTATATTAATAATGGATTTTCATTGTTGGATAATAATACAAAGAATGAAGAAGACTTATTGCAAATGATAAAAATAATTGTATAAGAGGGAATATGAAAAGTTTAAAAGAATTATTCAAAGATTATGATAAAAATAATAAAAAAACTGTAAGAGAAAGTTTCTCTGAAATGGATAGAAAAGATATCAGAACTAACAGAGAAATTTTTAAGGATATGGAGAATGTTGGGAGATCTGTTAAAGAAATCTTTGAAGATATGAGTGAAAAGAAAAAGTAATTTAGAGGAAAGAGTTGGTTTTAAAACTGACTCTTTTTCTAATAAAATATGATATAATTAAATATATATTCATCTTTGAAGGAGGTTCCTATGAAAAAAATTCCTATAGGGATAGATGACTTTAAAAAAATACGAGAAAATGATATCTATTATATAGATAAAACTAAATATATTGAAGAGATTTTAGTTGATACTAGTGAAGTTAAATTATTCACAAGACCTAGAAGATTTGGAAAAACATTAAATATGTCAATGCTAAAATATTTTTTTGATATAAAAAATAAAGAAGAAAATAAAAAACTATTTCAAAATCTATATATAGAAAAATCAGATTTTTTTAAAGAACAAGGAGCCTATCCTGTTGTGTATATTTCTTTAAAAGGAATAAAAGCTGATACTTGGGAAAGTTCAT
>QWCT01001807.1_pt1 | contig 10248 bp, 8 predicted proteins | sample 1972681 | NCBI WGS metagenome assembly QWCT01 (sample SAMN09866701, study PRJNA288562) | Human oral metagenome isolate pre3_saliva, whole genome shotgun sequencing... | isolation source: mouth | host: Homo sapiens | place: USA: California | reverse complement strand
AATATTCCAAAGCACAAAATTATGCTGAAAATCATCTCTGCCAACGTCAACGGCATCCGCTCCGCCTACAAAAAAGGGTTTTACGAATACATCGCCGCATCGGGTGCGGACATTGTCTGCGTGCAGGAACTCAAAGCGCAGGAAGCCGATTTGTCCGACGAAATGAAGAATCCGCACGGGATGCACGGCCATTGGCATTGCGCTGAGAAACGCGGTTACAGCGGCGTAGCGGTGTACAGCAAACGCGCGCCTGACAATGTGCAAATCGGTATGGGCATTGAAGAATTCGACAGGGAAGGGCGGTTTGTGCGCTGCGATTTCGGCAAGTTGTCGGTGATTTCGCTTTATCTGCCCAGCGGCACCAGCGCGCCGGAGCGGCAGGAATTGAAATACCGTTTTTTAGACGCGTTCTATCCCATGCTTGAAGCCATGAAAGCGGAAGGGCGCGACATTGTCGTCTGCGGAGACTGGAACATCGCCCACCAAAACATCGACCTGAAAAACTGGAAAGGCAATCAGAAAAATTCAGGCTTCCTGCCGGAAGAGCGCGAATGGATAGGCAAAGTCATCCATACGCTCGGCTGGACGGATATGTGGCGCACGCTCTATCCCGACAATCCGGGCTACACTTGGTGGAGCAACCGCGGGCAGGCGTATGCGAAAGATGTCGGGTGGCGCATCGACTATCAGATGGTTACGCCCGAACTCGCCGCCAAAGCGGTATCCGCGCATGTTTATAAAGACGAGAAATTTTCCGACCATGCACCTTTGGTCGTGGAGTATGACTATGCTGCCCAATAAAGTTTTCGGCAAATACGATTGGAATGTGAACGGTAAAACCGGCATAGGCGCGGCATGGGTGGTCGCCGCGTTTGTATTGCCTATGCTGGTGTGGACGATATTCATGCTGGCGCGGATGTCCGGCTGGGTTGAAATGACCCGCGCCAATCCGCTTTGGGCGTTGGTGTGGCTGCTGTTTTCGCTGCCTTGCCTCCTGATTGCCGCCAAATGTTTCGGCTGGAAAGGCTGGCGGTTGATTGCCAACATCCTGATCTGCCTCGCCACCTGCGCCGTTTTAAGTGTCCCCGCCGTGCTCTTGATTACCTTTACGCTCAACGATTTGCTCAAATAGGTCGTCTGAAATGCGAACTTTCGAACTCGAAGACCTGACGCTTTTCTTGATACGCGACGCGGACGAAGCAGAAATGTGGATAGACCGCTGGGCGGTCAGCTATCCCGTCGTCCAAACCGCTGCCGCTTCCACCAATCAAAGCATCGCCCAATGGCAGGCAAATATTCAAACAGCGTTTGAAGGCATCAGCGGCGAACACATCGCCGTCGTCGCACACGGCGCAGGCGTATCCGCTTTTCTGGCGTGGCTCTACCAAACCGACATCCTGACGCAGAAAAAAATCGTCAACATCATCCTCGTGTCGCCGCGCCCCGAAGCCTTCTCCGACGATAAAATACACACCTTCCGGCGCGTCCGTTGCCCCTGCCGCACCGCGCTTGTCATCGCTGAACAAAACGGCACGCCGCGCAACTGGGCGGAAGAACGGGCAAACCTGTGGAACGCCCGCCTCCTCCTGTCGCCACACTCTGGCACGCTCAACGGCGCACTCGGCGGCTGGCAATGGGGCATGAAGCTGATGCAGGAAATGCTCTTGAGTTGAACAAAACACTTGCAAGGATAAAACAGAAAAGGTCGTCTGAAACTGGAAATCAGGTTTCAGACGACCTTTTCGCAGGCAGGTAACAGTTTCGGGTAAAATACGGCGGTTTGCCAATTATCCGAAAGAATCCCATGTATTCCCTAGCCCGCAGCCTGCTGTTCAAACTCGATGCCGAAAAAGCCCACCATTTCACCCTCGACGCGCTCAACAAAGTATACAAACTCGGTTTACTTCCGATTTCCGACAACCGCACCAAGCCCGTCAAACTCATGGACATCAACCTGCCCAACCCCGTCGGTCTTGCTGCCGGACTCGACAAAAACGGCGAATACATAGACGCATTGGGCGCGCTCGGCTTCGGCTTCCTCGAAATCGGCACGGTAACGCCCAAACCGCAGCCCGGCAACCCACAGCCGCGCCTCTTCCGCGTTCCCGAACACCAAGGCATCATCAACCGCATGGGCTTCAACAACCACGGCATAGATGCCATGATTCAAAACATCGAAAAAAGCCGTTATCAAGGCGTGTTGGGCATCAACATCGGCAAAAACGCCGGCACCCCCATCGAAAACGCCGCCGACGACTATTTAATCTGCCTCGAAAAAGCCTACGCACACGCAAGTTACATTACCGTTAATATTTCTTCGCCCAACACCAAAAACCTCCGCGCACTGCAAGGCGGCGACGAACTGAGCGCGCTACTCGAAGCCCTGAAAAATAAACAGGCGCAGCTTGCCGCCGCGCACGGAAAATACGTCCCGCTCGCCGTCAAAATTGCCCCCGATTTAGATGAAGCACAAATCGAAGACATCGCTCACGTTGTCAAATCCGTCGAAATGGACGGCATCATCGCCACCAATACCACCATCGACAAATCAAGCCTCGGCAGCCATCCGCTAGCAGGCGAGCAGGGCGGTTTAAGCGGTCTGCCCGTGCGCGAAAAAAGCAACCAAGTGCTGAAAACATTGGCGGGACACATAGACGGCAAGCTGCCGATTATCGGCGTAGGCGGCATCATGAACGGCAAGGACGCCACAGAAAAAATCCGCCTCGGCGCAACCGCCGTCCAAGTGTACAGCGGCATGATTTATAAAGGTCCGGCATTGGTGAAGGAATGTCTGGCAGCATTGAAGTAAGCACGATTTCCAACACAAAAGGTCGTCTGAAAACCGGTTTAACTGGATTTAAACGGTTTTCAGACGACCTTTTTGAGATTTGGGCTTTCAACTCAATTTATGTTTACTATAAAATCGTTTCTATAAAATTAAAAAATGGGTCATGAATAAGTAACATCAATAAATTCATTTTTTATATTTTATTATATCTAGAAAATATAATAATTTTTTGAATCCTAAGCCCGAGATGGTATTTGAATCAGGATTGATCTAATGTGTTTTAACAGTATTTGAAGGACAAAGCTCTAAAGCTTCCTCGGATCGGAGTGATGTAAACATATAATGTACTAGATCAGGATTGTTTGAATAGTATTTACTGACCAAATAAGGAGAGTTGTTTGAATAAAAATAACAATATAATTTACCATTATCCAAAAAAGGTTGTATTTGGGAAGTTGGAAGATTGAAGTCTTTTAAATAGTCTATCCCTTTAGAGGTTATAGGATAAAGTTGGGAAAGGGGGATTTCATCCGCTGTATTTGCTTCAAAAATCACAATCATTTCACTTGTTTCAACAAAAGTCCTCAAGAATATATTGCTACTGCTTTTAGGAAAAATATCAATGTACCATGAAAATGACTTGGAATTTAAAAACTCATCAGGAGTTTTGTAATAATTATCATCATGTTGATCATAGCTGAACATTAATATCATTAATGGTATAAATATGATTGCAGATAGTGTGCCTAAAGATATTAAAGCTAATTTAATAAATTTCTTCATGGATGCACCTTTTAAAGACGAATTGCTGTTTTAATCAAAGGACTGTCACGGATAATTAGGGAAGTTCAATTCAAGCAAGATTGATTACTATGAGGGAAAGCCGCCTAAGCCAGGACAAGCCAAATAACTCATCGAAACTATTTATTGCAGGCATTATTACCAGAACAGCAGCCCGCATTGTGAATGGTATTTGAGGAATGTAGTTGCTGCTGAATTACATTTTTCGAGAAACATTTAGATTGGAATAAAACTCAGGTTTCGTAGTTAAAAGTCCTAGGTATAGCCCGAAGCAGATACTTTCCAATTTTCAATTGAGTCAGTCATTTCAATAAATTCACATATGAATCCCTAGGCATATAAACCCTAAAAGAAACCATAAGAATAGGGATGTGGAAACGAATACTTTCCCTAAGATTTTCTTTCTCAAATTTAATCCTTTGGCAAATAAAACAACTATTAAACCTAAGAAAAATATGAGAAATAATATACCTTGCAGTATGCCTGTTTTAAAAATATAGGGGAAGCAATATGGCAATCCGATATACCCTGCTTTCAGAAAAAGATAAATGGTGTCTCCGAGTGCCAAATATATAATCAAATAGGGGAAAAGAAGTGTCAATAGCCAATAAAATAAGTTTTTCATTTATTGTTCTTTCTTGTAGCGTTGAGATTCTTTATAGGCAGTAATCTAGATAATTAGCCACATCTTTGCTTTTCAGTGTTAGAGAATGTATTTTAGGTCGTCTGAAAGTTTTTCAGACGACCTTTGTGAAAGTTAGGTTTTTAACCCAACCTACGCTTACTGAATTGGATAACAAACTAACCATTTTCTTCGTAGAAATGTTGGTGCTACTGTAAGTACATAAATTAGGTCGTCTAAAAGTTTTTCAGACGACCGTTTTGAAAGTTGGTTTATCAATCCAACCTACGATTACTCATTTCATCAGTAGGGAAATTAGAAAGGGTAAGTAGATTAGTCAGACACACCAAACTAACAAGTTAGCTCATAGGTTAGGTTTTCAAATTAACCCATACTTGTTGTTTTATAAATTATTATGAATAAAGTGCCAATATTTTTTACCAATAAATGAGATATCCACAAAATTTTCTAGATAAATCATTAAACTGGATATAATCAATAACTGTTCATCATTGTATAAATCAATCAACTCAGTAAACCTGTCCCTATCCTCATTATAATAAAGGCTACCTAAATCCATAAACTTGCAAATTGTAAAACAGTAGTTTCCATTTTCTTGATTATTATTTGTTTCTATTAAAGCACCAATATAGAATAATCCTGTAAAATTAAATATAAATTTTTTAATAAAATGATCATAAGGAATATCGCAAAATATAGTGCTAGGTGGATATAATGAAGGATAAGTACCGTCAATTAGTTGATTACAATCCAGATAGTTATAATTTTTTAGAATATCCAACCAAGTTTTATTATTGAAGATTTCAATAGTATTTATTTCATAGGAATTAAATTTTTGAATTTCTTCATTATTTAATGAATATAATACAAAAGAACTAGGAAATTTTTCCTGGATAATTCTTGTCATTTTATTTATATCTGTAAAATCTAATATTGTGTTCATAATTTTAACTTTGCACGACAAGTTGCCCATACGTCCCAAGCTTCTTTCTCTTCATCACGATGTATTTGGTCTCCGCCAGCAAAGCACTTGTTATTTATTTTCGAACGAATTTGAGCACACCCTAAAGCAAATGATTCTCGCACAGCTATTTCACTTTGATCAGTTAGAGATTTTTTTTGACAGCTGCGTGGAGCATTGCAGAAACTCATTTTCATGGCAGTTAGAGCGCGATGCTCTTTGGGCGTGCAATTACCACCATAATTTTGACCAGAATTATGAGCATTTGATAAGGCGATGGCATCAGGACTTACTTTCGATATGGAGATCGCTGCTATACCTGTACCTGTTGCAAGAGCTCCTTTTGTAACTCCTCCTACTGTTGTTGGTGCCGTTACTGGAGGAGCCGAAATCATTCCTGCTTCCGCACATTGTATCGTATTCGCAGGATTGAGGCATTGGGCAAGAGAATTTAAGCCAAGAGGGTCAATCCATTGTTGATTATTAGGTGCAAATACATAAAGATTCCCTCCACCCATTAAACCAATCGGATCCTGCTGCGTAAACCGCCCAATCTCCGGATCATAGTAGCGGAAGAAGTTGTAATGTAGCCCAGTTTCTTCATCATAATGCTGATTCTGCAGACGGAAGGGTTGATGTATATCCAGTTTCAGACGACCTTCTTGGGTCAGTTTGCCCCAGCCGCTATAGTCACCGCTCCAAACAATATTGCCTTCCTCATCGGTCATCTCTCGCGGGATACCGATTTGATCGTTGTGGTAATACAGGATTTCTCGTGCTTTATCTGAGCCATTGTAGGTGGTGATTTGGGCAAGGGGCTCATAGTTTCGGTCTTCGGTATAAATATAGGTGTAGGTGCGGTCTTTGCGGTACTCCTGTAACAAGCGGCTGCCGTCCCACAGGTATTGGATTTCGTTGCCGTCTGGATGAACTTTTGCTATGCGGCGACCTATGGGGTCGTAGCGGTAGCGGTATAAGACAGCGTTTTGTCCGGGGCAATGGATTTCGGCTTCGGTCAGTTGGTTATCGGCGTTGTAGCGGTAATGTTGGATTTTACCGTCATTCTGCTGTTTTTCGACCAGGTTGCCCAACGGGTCGTAGCGGTAACTGATGCCTTTGTATTGGGTAAGGCGGTTGCCACTGATTCTGCTTCCGTCGGTAAGGTTGTGGGCGGGGTCGTAGCGATAGTGCTCGTCTGCGCTTTGGGTAATTCTGCCCAGTGCGTCATAGATGTAATCCCTGCTGCCGTTGGTTTGATCGTCGGTACGGACGAGGTTGCCGATAGTGTCGTATTGGTAACGGCGGCCGATAAGGACGGCAGGGTCTGCTTTGTTGTGACCGTTCGGTTGGGCGATTTGTTGTTTCAGACGACCTAATGGGTCAAGTTGAAATTGGGTATTCAACTTGCCGATAGTCCGCTCGACTGGGCGATGCAGAGCGTCGCGCTCGATGTCGGCAAGGGTGGTGCCGTCGAGGTTAATGTGGTGCAGGCGTCCGCTGCCGTAATACAGGCGGTTTAAAACTTCACCTGTAGGCAGGATGGTTTGGGTGCGGTTGCCCAATACGTCGTAACGGTGTTCGGTAATCTGTGCAGTGACATCTTTGGATTGTGAACGGCTAATACCCGACGCAAGGGGGCTACCCAAGTGGATGAGCTGTTCTTTAATCAGTCCGTTGTGATCATAGCCGAAGCGAAGCTCACTATGGGCGTTGTGTGCTTGGATCAGACGGTTAAGTTTGTCATAGCGGTAGTGGGTGCTCAGGATTTCTCCGCCGTCCAGATGACTGTCTTTCTGACGGATACGGCCGATACGGTCGCGGTGGTAGGTGATCGTCCGTATCGGGCGAGTACGCACGTCAATGTTCCCAGACGCGTATTCTTCTTCGCGTATGAGTTCGCCGGCAGGGTTGTAGGTGTAACGTGTCATTTTGCCGTCAAAGCCGGTCTCGCGAATCAGGCGGTCGCGCTCATCGTATTCGAAGGTATAGTTGTCGCCGTTTTCGTTGACGAGGGTTTTCAGACGACCTACGGTGTCGTAACGGTATTGGAATGCACCACCCAGCGCGTTGTAGCGGACGGTTGGTTTGCTGTCATTGTCGTAATCGTAGGCGGTACGGTTGCCTTCGGCATCAGTCAGAACACTCAGTCGACCAGCGTGATCGTAGCTGAAGTGTTTGCTACTGCCATCCGGATAGTCGGTACGCAATGGTTCTCCGTTTTGGTAATGGTAGCGCGTGGTGTGGCCGGCTGCATCGGTAATACTTTCGAGTTTGCCCTCATCGTTATAGGTATAGCGGGTTTGCTGACCGGAACAGTCGGTTTGAGTGTTCAGGCGGTGGTACTGGTCATATTCGAAAGTATAAGTATTGTTTTTTGCATCGGTAATTTGGGTAATTTGCCCATTCTTGTTGTAACGGTAACGGGTTGCATTGCCTTTGCTATCGCTTTGGATGGCAATAGCAACTACAGCTTACTAATCTACATCAGATCCCACAGTTTTAAAGAAATATAATTCTTTAAATTGACACGGATTATTATCGCAGATATAAGTTTCTTCTAGATAGGCATTTTGCGCTAAAACAGCATTAGTTACACATTGTAAATACTCAAACACTTCCTCTCTTCCAGCTTCTCTTTCTGGTAATAATACACATTGATCAAATTTGCTTTTATTCCATTTTATTTGTTGTCGAATTAAATAATTTTTTATATTTATATTTTTCTGTTTTTTTGCAATTAAATAATTATTATTTAATCTTTTTTGTGCCAGTAAATATGATTTAGAAAAACATACAATAAGATCCTCCTGTTTGATGCTATTTATATAGCATGGTTTATTTAATGCATCGTTATCGATAACCGTTTCAGGTGATTTACCAAATGCTATAATTGGAATTATAGAAATAACAACAAATAATGTTCTATTATTTAAAACAATCACAACGCAATCCTTTTTCAAACCATTCAGCTTCTCCCTCTCTGCGTATTATTAAACCCCTTTCTTTTTTAGGGCTCCATAGACGCTTCATTGCTCTCAAATATTTTGGTATATCATTTCCTCTATTTTGTTTTAAAGCAGATTGTATATCTCTCATATCTCCCCGTGGCTTATGATCAGGTTTATCTATTAATTGATTTCCTCTATTATAAACTAATGATAAGATTGCTCCTTGACAATGAGGATGATAATTAAGTATTTCCGGGTATATAGAAACAGTGTCTTCTGCATATCTTCTTTTTACTAAAATAGCTAACCTTTTTGCTTTTTCTCTAGTTATAGTGATATCACTAAATTTTCCTACAATTTTTCTTGCCGCATTTCCTCGTTTTCCTATTGCCTCTTCTAATCTTTTTAATTGATCATTTGTATAATATGAGCTTAACTCTTGATACATTTTATCTTTTTTTTGTTGACCTAAATCATAACCATATCCTAATGTAACTCCACTAGACCCCGTTGGAACATATGGCTGTGCTTCATACCCTTCTGCAGATAAAATGAAATCCCATAATTGTTTAGAAATAACATATTCACCTTTTGAGGTACTAAATCTAATAACTTCAATTTGACATTCAAGAGGTATTTTTTTTCGAACACATGTTACAGGTCTCCCACTCCTTCCCCTCCCTTTCTGAATATCCGAGTCTTCCTGGTTAGGTTCAGAATCTTTTTTTTCTGTTGGTTTTTCTCCCTTATCAGCTATCAGGTTCGTATTGACAGGCTGTTCAGGTTGCCCCTGCCCTACAGGTTCTGCACTTTGTGGCAATATAGGCTGATCATCCTTTTTCTGTTTAGATTTTTCTTCATCCAATTCTTTTAACAAATCACCAATCGTATCCTTTTTCTTCTTAGCTTCAGGTTTCTTATTTTCCACAATTGTAGACGGATGCTCAGGCTGATTTTCAGCAACAGAAGGAGCAACCTCTTGTGGCAATATAGATGGTTTATCCTGTTCTGGTCCGGGTGTTTTTTCGTCCAACCCTTTCAGCGAATCGTTTTGTGGTTCATTTGAGTGGCTCTCAATCACTTCTTTATCCGAAGGGCTGCCAGAATCCAATGGTCTTTCTGCCCCCTGCGGCAACAGTAACGCATCTCCAACTTCCGGGAGGGTACTATCATCGGGTAAGTTGTTAAGAAATTTAATTGACGAGGCATTAGTATTGCATTTTTTAGCAATTCCTTCCCACGTATCTCCTGCCTGCACTTCATAAAACGCCTGCCGGTAGTTTGCTGGTTCGTTGTTTTTGTTCTGTGTCTCCCGAAGCTTAACTTCGTATACCTTGGGAGCCTTGATCGGCTGCGTTATGACATTTTCTGTCCAATAAAAGGGCTCGGTACTGAATGCAGCATCTTGTCGTTGTCCTTCCGCCCAAAAGCGTACTCGAATCTTTTTCCCAGCCACTAATTCGGAATTAAATGCTGCTCTGCCGTTTCCATCGGCAATATCTTGATACAGTATGGAGTCATTTTGCATGATTTGGTAGCGGCATTTAGCCATGGGAGCATTGTTATCATTCAAAAATTCAAAACGGTATTGATTCATTTGTTTTCCTCACTTTCTTTACCGGGTAATAAAGTTGCATTGCCTGCAAAAATTTTTACTGTTTCAGCTTTGTCCGAATATATCCTGCTGGTTCGGCCCATTTTGTCAAGAATTCCGTGCTGACTTTCCCTATCTTTATTACCCATTATGGTAAAGGGGATTTGAACATTGGAAGGACCAAAAACATCATAAAGATCTAGCTTATTACTGAATACTTGCAAAGGTGGAATATTTTGTAATGGATAATTTATCCCTTTTACCCCACTCACCTCAATCGGCGCCTTCACCCGCACCAACTTCGGACTCCCAATCTCCACCTCCCCGTTCGCCAGTTTGATATACGCCCCCTTGCAGGTAATCAGTATCTCTTCCTTCGCCGCAATGGTAATTTTCCCTGAACTACTGGTCAGTACCGCATCCTTCAGCGCATTCAGCTGCAGCTCGTCATTCTGTGCCTGTACTTCCACTTTGCCCTGATTGGCCTGCACCTTGATGCCGCTGCTTTGCGCA
>QWCT01002202.1_pt1 | contig 10259 bp, 7 predicted proteins | sample 1972681 | NCBI WGS metagenome assembly QWCT01 (sample SAMN09866701, study PRJNA288562) | Human oral metagenome isolate pre3_saliva, whole genome shotgun sequencing... | isolation source: mouth | host: Homo sapiens | place: USA: California | reverse complement strand
CGCGTGATCGGGCTCGCCGCAGGGTGGCGCATGACGTTCCTCCTGCTCGCCGTGGTCGCCATCATCGCGTTCGTCTATCTCGCCGTTCTCCTGCCGACGCGCTCGCCTGGAGAGGGCTTCTCCATCGGCTCGCTGCCGTCACTCATTCGTCAGCCTGCGCTGGCGTGCATCTATGTCATGACGGCGCTCTTTGCGACGGCATACTTCACGATGTATAGCTACATTGAGCCGTTCCTGCATACGGTCGCAGAATTCTCGCCCCATCTGATCACGGTGGCACTCATGCTGCTCGGGGTGAGCGGCATCATCGCGAGCTTCGTATTCTCGCGTATGTACGGCAGGTGCCGTTTGGCTCTGCTACGCTGGTGCCTGGTCGGGGTCGCCGCCATGCTCTTTCTCTGGCAGGCAGCATCCATCTCCGTCGGCACGATGATCGTGGTCACGATGGTCCTCAGCGTGCTCGCGACGCTCTACAATACGATGTTCCAAGCGGAGGTGCTCACCATCGTTCCGCGCAATGCATCGACGGTCGCGACAGCGATCTACTCGGGGATCATCAACCTCGGCATCGGCAGCGGCTCCTACATCGGCGGAATCGCTGCGGGGGCTGACCACCTCGCCCACATCGGCTACATCGGCGCACTGATTGCCGGTGTCGCTGCCCTCCTCTGCCGCTGCGTCTACGTGAAAGACGTGCAGGGGAGATAAACGAGAAAGATAACGGGGCAGCTGAACGAAAAGCTAATTTCGTTCAGCTGCCCCGTTATTATTTATAAGGGACATCTCTCATTCTTTCCTATAGGGAGCAAATGGATCTGCTGCTGCCTGCATCGGAGGTGCCTCGTAAACGTAGGAAGCGCGAAGTGCCTCTGTCCGTATTCGAACGACGTGCTCAATATGTCTCTTCCATGCGGGTGCATCCATTGCCGCACGATTTTTTCCACAGTACAAAAGCAGTTCACGTACATGAAACGGTGATATCTTGCCAGATTCAAACATGGCATTGAAATACGCCTGATACTGTGCCAGTGTCAATGGAACGATCTGCAGCTTCTGCCGTACATCCTCCTTCGTATACCATATTCCATGTCGAAACGTCTCAGCCGTATTCGTATCGATCTTCACTGCGATAAAGAGCCCGTAGACCGGCTTGGGTGCCCATCGGAGAACCGCATCAGAAACATGACGTCGCACCGGCTCCCCCTCCATCGCCTCCTGCCGCGATGACGAGGACATCGTAACCTCCGTGAGGATCGCAAAATCGTCGAACTCGCTGTAGAGATCGCCCTTGCCGCCGCTTGCAGTGCTGACCGGCATAAAGTCCGCATCCATCTTAAACCCGCGCACCTCGTACGGCATCGTAGTCAGGTGATTGATGGCAAGAATTGCACGCCACAGAATCCACTCGAGGTACACAGGCAGCTCATCGCGCGGCACCTCGATTTCATAGTCCTCATCATAGGTCTTCTTGCCGCCGCCGCGCAGGATAAGTGTCATATAGTCCGAGATCTCACGCCACTCGTAGCATTGACGCTGCGCATACTGCATCTCATCCGTCTGCGCCAAGCGCTGCTCAAGTCTCTGTCGTGCAACATTGATCTGTACCGCTGTCTCGAGAGGTGGCGCGGGAGCCTCAAATGCGATGTGCCGCTCCTTTAGGAGTTTTTGCAGCGCATCCAACAATTTGCGCGCAACGGGAACATCGTCCGTCGGTAGAGGAGCTCCGGCACACAATACTTTATATGAATGTAGGAGCGAATTCTCCGACACCGATGACTGCGCAAGCTGCTCCGCCAGAACATGCTTCGTCGGCAGGATCATCAGCCCTCTGCCTCTGCGTTGGAAGATGCCTGTGATCCTGAGATAGCGCATATTCATATCTGCGTAGTCGAGAAAATTATCCGCTTTCTTGTGGTAGCACTCCGCACGCCGTTCGATTTCGCCGCGATCAAACTTCCTCTTCGACGCAGCATGTTGACGACGCTCCCTGAGGTCAAGAATGCGATCCACAACGTCAGAGAGATCGTCCTGCGGCGTTGTCGTCTGTGCCCAAAGGGCAAACTCGATGCGACTGATCTCAGACGAACCCGTGCGTCGCTCGAGCTCTAACATAATTGTCAGCACCCAACGAAGTGGTGCAAAAAAACCGCCCGTCGGCAATGGAAACTGTGCAACGCTCATCGCACGGAGGAAGCATTCCTGCATTGCCGGATAGGTATCCGCTATGAGGAACGTACGCCCAAATGGTGTAATCGCATCAAGTGCGCCCAGAGAATCCTGCGCCCCATCCTCTTTTTTTAGTTGCGGATAGATCAGTCCGTTCTTCGCGAACATCAGCCGCCACTTTCGTGCATGACTGCCGGAGGCATCCTTGCCAGCTTCATTGTGAATGATGCCGTGTTCATTTAGGAGATTCATGAAACCGATTTCATTGTCCCGCCCGCGAAAATTCCCCACAAATGGAGACTCAGCGTAGATACGAAAGCCCTCCTGAATACGGTTCGGGCTGCGCAATCCCGTATTGCCGACCAACCAGATATCGATTTCCCGCACCATCATCACATCCCCTCAATACCCGACAAAGAGATACTCCTTCACAGAGTTCCGATGTGTTTTCGCAGCCCCCTGATTGCCGAATGAGTAGCGATAGTCCACAGGTATTACCTCAACGTGCTCCTTGTATTTTGCCATCAGAGCAAGCATCTCCTCCTGGGTCGGCAGACTGTTTGAGGAGTAAGACACAACCAGAATACTCTGAGCGAACTTACGAAACAGGCGGTCAAATGCCTCTGCCGCGCCGAGACGTGATGAGAATGGAGTTGGATAGGACTTGAATTTTTTCGTCAGCGTATGCGCCTGAATCTCCACGCCCTCCCAATCCCGTGCAAGTCCCTCAACGAAATGGTAACGACGCACATATTCATTGTCCGAGAGCGGCGAGTAGTAGGGCGGATCCATGTAGACGAGCTCCGCCGGTGTTCGGAGCGTCATCGCATCGCCCCAGCGCGAGCGGTTCACCCGACCGTTGTCAAAGATCGCCGCATTCACCAATTCCACTGCTGCAAGGAACTGTTCTGCCAATGATTTTTTCAGATCTTTTCTGCCATCATCATAACGATGCCCTGTATATGTAAATATGCCGCGTGGACGTTTCTTGATGCATGCGCGAATGAGTGCCGTCATCGCAATCGCTCGCTCGTACGGATTGTGCAGATCACGAATATTTGTCCGCAGCGTATCAATCAGCTCATTCTCCGCATCCGTATAGTAAATTCCTTGAAACGTTTGTGCAACAAAGTGATCCGATTCCTTCTGCGCGAGAAGCAGCTCCTCCGCCGTGCGTGACGAAAGTGTAACCGTATTATTTTCCACCATCGCCTTTGAGAACGTCGCTGACATCGCCATATAATCATTGCTCAGGACAGTCTTGCCCTGCGCCTTGAACATATAGCTGACAATCCCAGAGCCAGAAAAGAGATCTGTAATGGTCTCTGCGCCAAACTGTGACGCGACCGCCCAAACCTCATGGAGAAGCTTCTGCTTCGAACCCATGAAGCGCGTCGGCGGATAGTGTGAAGCCTGCGGCGAAAGAGGTACCTCGCCGAGCATAATACGTGGATGAGTCACAGGTGTTGCCGTTACGATTACATCTTCCCCTTTACGATTCTTCCCATTGCAGGAAATATGTCGCTTCGTCTGAATGATGTCAATCCGGTACGACGCATAAAGCTCATGCACGAGCGGATGATTCGAGTTCGTAAGGATCACATAGCACCCGCGCTCATAGAGACGTGCGACCATCTCTGCGAGACGCACATGATCCTCCTCATAGAACTGCTCCTTCGTATAACGCTTGAAATCCGCATACGCCGAGATCGGCAGGTACGGCGGATCCAGAAAGATCAGATCCCCCGCCGCCGCATGATGTTCCAATACATCCAGATAATCGCCACAGATGATCTCTGCACGCGAAAGAACGCGCGACGCCGCAAGAATCGCCGCACGATCACAGATTTTTGGATTTTTATGCCGCCCAAAAGGAACATTGAACTGCCCCTTTTTATTGACACGATAAAGCCCGTTAAAACAAGTCTTGTTGAGGAAGATCATTCTTGCCGCCGCCTCTGCTGGAGGCAGCTGCTCCCAATCGAGTGCACGCACCTCATAGAAACGCTCGCTAGTATTCTCATACTGCACCAGATATGCGATGACCTGCTCTGCGTTCGATGCGACTTCACGGTACATATTGATGAGCTCCGGATTACTGTCCGCAAGAACAGCGTGATCCGGCTCCAACGAGAAAAACAATGCCCCACCGCCAAAAAAAGGCTCAATGTATTTTCCATAGTGCGGCGGCACCTTTGCACACAACGCGCCGAGTAGCTGCGTTTTCCCACCCGCCCACTTTAGGATGGGCTTTGCCTTGCATTCTTCTGTCCTGTCCATATTCATCGATGTTGTCATATATTCATTGCCTGTTCTCCTTATATGGCATTATAACATATTCGGAGGGCTTACGGAATGATTTGCATACAGCATAAACTCTATACCATCTCATGTGGGCGAGTCATAGACTGATGACGTCGAATACCTCTGCCAGTCTTCCGCTATATTCTCCCAATTTATGTTTCTTCCCCCATTTGTCCAAGCCTCCCAGTATCCAGGGTCATCTGACCTTGGTCTGAAGCCGGAGGGCAGATGGTTCATCCTAACCATAACGGGAAGTTCTGACGCCCAGCCTAATAAAATTGCATTTTGCGCCGGTAACGAGGGCAACTCCCGCAGTAGCGCTCTCAGGTTATCCGGAACAAGTCTGCTCACCAGGTCTTGATCTCGATCATTGGAAAGCCGGTGCAGCAAAAAGGAATTACATTGTGAAAGAACCGTCGGTGACAGTTCACTTGGACGCTGTGAGGACAGTACTAAGCCCAATCCGAATTTTCTTCCTTCACGCGCGATTTTCTCAAATACACGGGTACACATGGAAAACGCATCGGCATTTTCTGCATCATCACGATATCGTTTGATAAAAGTATGTGCTTCTTCCATTACCAAAACGGTGGGCAGGGTCTCACCTCTATGCTCTCGTCGATATCGCTGCAGTGCTTCCAATGTAATACGAGCCATCACTGCCGTAATGATATGCACAACCTCTGCCGGTAAAAGTGAAAGGTCAATAATAGTAATGCTGCTAGCCGAATCATTCGACGGGCATATATATTGATCCAACCAATTCTCCAGTGTAATATCAGGCTCCGCAGAAATAACAGACTTTAACTTTGCATCCGAAAGAAGTGTTTTAACACGCATCAGCATAGTTCCCACATGTTCTGAGGTATCCAGAAGTTCTGCATTTGCCTCAAGACTACGCAGGAAATTCTCTCCTGTAAATGGACGAGGAATATCGGCGTCTATTGGCAGGATATCTGCATCCGAGCCGCCAAAGGTATAGTGAGCTTCTTTTAATAAGGAAATTAATTTTTTTATTTCTTCTCTTTCAAAGTCATGATGTGCATATTGAGCCTCTCGTGGTGTGATTAATTCATCAAGATATGCATGCAATTTTAACAAAACCGCCTCTTCGTCATCTGTGAATGTATCTGAGAACTGCATTCCTTTTTTCCACTTTTTTATCTTCATGAAAAAGTTTTTAGGCTTAGGAAAAATTCCCCAAGGAGTTCCAGATTTACATTCTAACGTAGAAATCTCGACCAAGGTTCTTAAAAGCCGACGCATATCCTCCCTTCCTGTAGGCGTTACTTCAATTTGTCCATCTCTCACACACCTTAACGCCTGTACGAGCGTAGGTTTCTGTGCCTTGCCGCCAGCTTGTGCAAATGCCACCCATTCGGAAGTATTCCATAGCCACAATGGCACCCGTAACTGTTTTATCGCAAGACTTTCATTTTTCTCGACACCATAAATACGGACATTCTCCATATCAGAAAATGATTTTGTGTATTCACCATTCGGGTCAAGTATGATAAATCGACTATGTGGGGACTTCTTTCGTCCCTCTTGAGCCGCTTCGATTGACCATCGAATAAGCCCCGCAACAGAACAGGATTTCCCACTCCCCGTATTTCCCAAAACAGCAAGGTGCCTTCCAAACAAACGATCCGGATCTATTGCAACCGTGGCATTTCCTGCGAGCGGACTTACACCTATAGGAACTCTGCGATTACTCCCAGATTCAACAATATACCGAAGTTGATTCTGTGTCGGGATAAGGACAGGATCTCCAACTGTTGGGAACACTTCTATTCCGCGTGAAAATTCATAGGCAGTGTCTGCCATGTCTTCATACCATTTTTCCCGAAGAAGGCCAATCGGTACAACGCTCATCTTGCGGAGTGGATAGGGCAAATCCAAGACACCGAAATCCTGCATCCCTCGTCTCTTTGGAAATTGAGCCCGTTCAATCGTAATCCATTCGACTTGAGCAACAAGGAAGCCACCCTCAGCAGGCACGAGCACATAGTTGTTGACGCGTGGAAACGGTCGTGGGGTACCGGCATTGAGAGCAACATCACTCGGCGCATCCAAATCAAGCAAGACCCTGATTTCATTTGGAGAGACAAAATCAACGCTGCCAATCTTCATTGATTCAGCATTTTCCATAAGCGTATTCATGACTTATTCACCTTCCGATTTATTATCACACGGCTGGTTAAAGCGCTGTCGCAAAAGCTCTGCCATCCTCATTGTTGCACGATCAATTGCAGGTTTTGGCAAATAATGATGAACCAACTCGCCAAGATCGGCGACATTTTTTCCAACAAGTAGGGAGATCTGACTCTTTCGCCCCCATGTCTCATATTTATCTCTGATTCTACGAGAAACATCATCATAGGATATAATGACTAAATGCGTCGATGGAATCGTCAACATATCACGAATTACTCGATTGATATGGTCATCTCCAAAGCTGTATCCATAGGTAACGAGTGTACTATTCGGTCGACATATTGCAGCGGCAAAGTCACGAAACAACTCGACGTAAGGATATTCTGCCGTCTCTCGATCCTTTGCAGAGTTTGGATAAATCATAAGACGAGAATAATCACCCTCAATTCGTGCAGCTTCCAAAAAGGGGGTGAGTGATTTTGCCCCAAAGGGAAGTCCTATCCGCCTGATATCTCCCTCTACATCGAACCAATCAAGGGAACCATGAAGCTTTGTAAAGCGTGCAACACCTTCCAAATACCTCGGCTCGCCCCGAATCCCTGGAGGGTTGTAGTGCATATCGACATCCATGCGAGATGAACGAAAAATTGGTGAAAGCCCCCCCACAAATCGATCAATCAGACGTAAGCCCGCAAGATCAGCCCCAGCTTCGATCAAGCGGTCATAATTTGTTGTAAAAATATGAAGGCGATCCCGTGTACCGGTTCTGCTCGCAAAACTCATCAAAAATAGAATCAGATTATGAAAAGCACATGCTCTCTTTTCCCGATCTGCTGATGCTATGAGATATTCCCCACGTGAAATACTATTCGTAAACCATTCAATAACGGTATTCAAGTCCTTTTCTACCCGCGTCAACTTTGACGACAGCTCCGGAAACTCGGTCGAATCTTTGATAATGGAAAGACCTCGAACGAGCTCGTTAGCTGCGCGAATTTGATCCTCAATATTTTCTTCACCACGATGGGCTTCCTTTGCCATTCGTATAGCCGCCTGCTCAATTTCATCTCCAAATACAGTGAAATCAGCTCCCGCCCCCATTCCATTATCAGAATGACCACAAGCCGCATATTGCACCGCATTTGTAAGTCCGCTTCCTGTAAGAAGCGATAGATGTTCTGATTGGAAAAGAGAAGTAAGCCAAGGTTCTATACGCATGCGCAACTCGTGTTTCGAAAATGCTCCATCATCAGAATACCAACAGCTTTTCCCTGTTTTCCCTATAGTGAATTTTCCTTCTTCCTCATTCCATGAAAAACAAATTGGTTCATTGTCATCTCGAACTTTGACAAAATTGGATGCATTTTCCTTTTCTTCCATTTCCTTTACTCCTATCATGCAAGTACTGTGAGTTCATTTTCCGGCTGTAACTCTCTGACCACACGGATGTTTTCCCTACTGCCCCCTCAGCCTCTCCGTGATCTGCTTGAAAAAATCTGCACTCCATAGATCGAGACTCGATCTGTCACGAATAAACGATTCGACATCCTGCCGCGCCTGCGCAAAATCAATAGCGTCAAATCGCTCGCACAGCATCCGTTTGATCTCCGGGAGATCACAAGGGGCATCGGGTGAGATGCGCTCGGACTGAATGAGACGTGCGCGCAGATGCTCCAGATTGACAGCCGCGCCCTTTGCAAGCAGGAAAACATAGTCGTACAGGTCTCTTCCCTTGACCCTGTTTTTCCATGCGCGGCAGATGACAGCGTGTATCTTTCCGGCAAACAAGGAGGGCAAATCGTACAGATCAATGCTGTATGGAGACGGTCGGAGCTGATACCGATGCTCAAACGTCGCATGTGTGGGCGGGCATACATCGATCTCGAATTTGATCTTGATTTTCTCATCCCTTGAGACGCCGCCCGTGAAGCCTTCATCCACATAAAACAATAGCAGATGCTCTTTCGTATTCCCCTTCAGAAACGCTGACTGGATATTGCTTTCCCGTAATTTCTCTTTTTTTTCGACGGTGAGATTCAGCCCAAATGACCGCACTTCTTTTTCAAGTGCAGGAAAGTACAGCGCAAGGTCAAATGCATCATCTTCCATCTTTAAGGAAAAATCAAGATCCTCGGAAAACCGATCCAGACCGTAAAAAATGCGAAGTGCGGTACCTCCATAGAATGCGGCTTCTTGAAAGAAATTGGCGCGGGACAGACCGCAGAGAACGATTTCCTGCATGACCTCCATAGAATGCGGCTTCTTGAAAGAAATTGGCGCGGGACAGACCGCAGAGAACGATTTCCTGCATGATTTCCTTCATCGCATTTTTTCGATCATATAGGTCTCGAATGTCATATGCTTCCAACATCTGCTCAATCCCTGCATTCATGCTCTCAGTCTCCTTCTCAATAATGTGGCAAGCCGTCTTATATTTGTCGATCGATAAAACTGCGCGAGAAATGCAACTTTCTCTGCGCTTAAACTCTGAAACGCCGTCTCTTCCACGCGGAGATCGTCAAACACGAGTGCAGACAGCTCCCTTGTGTTTGCGGTCGGCGGCATGGTATAAAGCTGATCGCAAAGTGCCTTCTCGGGTTCTGCGATGCGATAAAAATAGTCCCCCTCCTGCAAGAGTCTGATGCCCAAAGGGAATACGGCGGATGGAACATCTCGATAAAGGAACATACCAAAAGGCGTTTGATATTTCTTATTCTTTCTCTTTTCAAACGTAGCACTTGTAACCGCATAGACGGCCTCAGGGATCATACCGTAGAATCCCAGTGCATACGCAAAAGAAATGTAAGATGGTCCATAAATGCTTCCGGCAAGAAGGTGCCTCGGGACACCTCGATCTGTTTCATAGAGCCCTCTTACGATCTGGATGTATGTTCCCTCTTTGACGAGACGGGATATTTTTGCTTTGGGATTTGCATAGGAGCTCAGCTCTGCTAATATCATATTTGTAGTTTTTATCATATCTGCTCCTCCTAGTTCAATTATATTGGACTAATAGGAGGAAATCAATCATTTTTATGGTATCGCTGATAAAATGAAGTTCGTCAGATTGGCGTAGATTTTGCTGTCCGATTGAGGAAGCAAACCGGACGCATAGCCGGAGCTATGTGGAGGATTTGCCGAAAAAAGCGGAAAAAAAGATACACTAAGATGGCGCGGCTGAATTTATCAGTGCTTCCTATAGTGTCCGATCTTCTATAAAAGCCCGCCCCTGCTCCCTTGTGCAACAAGAAAGCAGAGACAGGCTCTTTTCATTATATTCTGTTACTCCGTCAGTGTCTTTGCATAGAACTCCTCGCGTGCTTCGGGGCTCATGGTCATGTAGTCCTTGACGAGGGCGCTGACCCAGGAACCGTAGGCGGGGTTCAGGAGGACGATGCAGGTGGTGCCGAAGTCCGCGCGGGCAGCGTCGATGGCGGCATTCCGTGCGGCGCGGTTCATAACCTTCGTCCTGCACGGGAGGCAGCCCGCGTTGTCCACCATCTAGGCGACGACATCACAGTCTGCCATGACCCGATCAAAGCGCAGCTATTTGCCGCCCATCTTCCGCATCTCCATAAGGAGGACGTGCTCCGCACTCACGGAGAGGACGCCGTGTGTACGTCAAAGGGACG